>FWWM01000843.1_pt1 | contig 33416 bp, 27 predicted proteins | sample 2228351 | NCBI WGS metagenome assembly FWWM01 (sample SAMEA103939774, study PRJEB20133) | metagenome
TTCGATAGGGTTTGTGGTGTATGATAAGCAGCTGATAAGCCGATATAGGTGGTTATGAGGGGAGAGGAAAACGAGTGCAGTCCATACGGAAGCCTTTGGTAGCGGTGCTGTAGCTAACTTTTGCCCAGACGCTGGTGCTTCTTACTATCGGTGCAGGCTCCGTCGGGAAGTTTTACCCGTCCCTTGACGCTGAGGTTAGGCGACTGGGTCGGTTCGGCGCGCACGGTGAAGGTGCAGTTGAAGCCTGTGGGGACGGAGAGCGATGCGAGCGTGCCGATTTATGAGTGGAGTTTTTCGGTGGGGGGCACGGACACGCAGGTGTCGCTGACGAACCTGCCTGTGGGGGTCTACACGGTGCGGGCGTTTCCAGCGACTGCAGGGCGCTGGTTGCGCATGGAGGGTAAACTATTGACGGAGGTGCCGTGGGTCTTTGCGGTGCCGACGGGGGCGACGAAAGTGACGGTTTATTGGGATCCTCTGCCGGGGGCAACAGGGTATCGGGTGCGCTGGGGTGCTCAGAGCGGGAACTATCCTTTCAGCTCTGCCTATCTGCCTGCCACGCCTGGCACGGATGTTCACAGGTACACCGTGACGGGTTTGACGAGCGAAGTGGAGTATTTCTTTGTAGTGGAGGCGGAGTATGATGGGCTGTGGGGTCCGCCATCGGTGGAGGATAGCGCGGTTCCGCATGTGGGGGCGATACCGTGGGATACGGAGAACCCTTGGCAGATTATCAATGCAGTAGAGGCACAGTTGCCACCAGATATGAGGGCGAATCCTTGGGATGATGTGTGGGTATTAGGTCCAGATGGGAAAATCTATACTAGGTTAGGAGTGTTTCCACGAGACGGAGAGATACTTCCCGAAAGAAACGCTATCTTAGGACGCGATGGAGAGTTGTATCCGCTACCTGTGGGTTCCCCAGTGTCGTCGACTGGTGGGCTATCGCTAACACTAGAACCTCAAGCAGGACCGTATCGACGCGTTCGAAGCCCAGATGGATATGGAGGTGTCTCTGGTCGACTATATCTCCCCCTTTCCACACAAATAACAAGAGGATCAGGATCCAAGGACATGCCGTACACCTATGTGGGGTCTTCCAGACAGCGTGGCGAAGTTGATACAGGATTGGCATATAACCCAGAAAAGCTGTGGTGGATGCCGTTTATACGAATTCACCCAAAACAACAAGAAACCGTGGACTTTTATTATCCTTCTAGAATGTTATTTCCCGACGCTTCGCCTCGTGAGGTAGACCCTGATGAGCGACGATTTCTACCGGGGCAGTGGGTTTCGATCAGGTACTGGATTGCACGCGATGTAGTTAGTTCGTTTATTGCAGGGCGGAACATGTACTGGGAGCTTACAGTGGTACATTTGCGCGCACCAAATCCCCACAAGACCGAATTGGCGCGGGTGAAACGCGTGCACTCAATAGCTCAAGTTCTAAGTCCTGGAGATTCGCTCTCGTGGCAACCTACAGGAAGCCAAATCTTCGGTTTAGAATGGGATGATGGCTCGTATTATCGTTCTGGCAGTTGGAGGCGCTGGATAAATGTCAGTGGGACGGAGTCGGGGTCGTACCCTACGCGAGGGCAGAGGATAGGTGGGGTAGTTATTATCAACTGGGACGAAACGGCACCATTTTGGAGAGAAAGAGACATCAACATCCAGCTTCCTCAACAGTAGGAGGTGTCAATGATGAAAACACGCGGATGCCTTGCTTATCGGAGATATTTTGATGATCGTTCTCCTAATGATATCTATCTCCTACCCTTGCCCGATAGCAACCCCATCGCCCTCTCCGAATGGGTGCCTATAGAAAAGAATGCCCTCCGTATCAGAATCGGCGGGATCCTTCATGGCGCCCCAGGTCGAGCCCACAGCCTCAAGTTCGCCCCTACAGGAGACCAACTCCTCTTCCTCGGTGACCGCCAGACCGAATGGGAAGAAATCATCCACCCACGTCTCACGATAGATGAGTTGATGTTTCACCGGGTGAAACTCTACTTAGCCGACCTACGCAGACGAACTATCTCCCATCTGGACATAGGGGGTGCTTTCAAGGAGCAGGACTACAGAACCTGCGACTGGACAGCTCAAGGGCTTATCACTGCCACTCGTGGGAATACACTGCTGATGATTGACCCTTACGCGTGGCAGAAAGACCCTAACCACATAGCGCAATCGAACAAAGACTTCTGGGTACTCACTAACGACGCCCAGTGGCACGCAATGACCCCCGACCGTCGGGGAGCCTACTTCCTAAACCGACGCGGTAGACGGTTCGGGTATATGTCGTGCGAGCGGAATGCGAAGGTACGCTGGCTACCCGCTATTCCACACGGACACGGCGAAGCCAGAGAGGCCCTCACCTTCCCCACCGACACAGGGCTGATGTTTGCAACGATTACGCCTAAAGAGGCTGGTGGCTACGGTTCAAAAACGCTCTGGGCGTGGCAGAGAGGGGAGACATCCTATCGGCAGGTGAGCAGGGTGTCCTCGGATGTAGCCATCGTTAGTTATCTCCACGAGCGGAGTGCATTTTTGCTGAGTGATGAGTTAACGAAATATTTCGACATTCCTCGCTTCAAAGACCGCTCTTGGGTTCGGTTAGGGTTATGCTCCGCGCGTTCGGGTAAGATAGACTGGTTTCGAGTAGATCATCCTCAAGAAGCGGTGCCTGCGACAGGACTTCAGGTTCTGCAATCATCCCATCCTGGTTCGCCGATTGTGGTTCTAACGGGGAGGGACCGTCGGAAATCGCCTCAGGACTGGTGGTCGTGGATTGGGGTATTGAATGTGCGCACGATGCTGGTACAGTGGGTACGCCGATACTGGTATGGTGAGGTCTGGGCATGGTCGCCTCGCTGTGATTGGCTCTCATTTAGCGGATGAGATAAGCCGTGCAGTGTGTTTCTTGTTTTCCCGGCTTCGCTCAAGCGGGTATTTTCAGGTATAGTACCTTCGGGAGGGAGAAAGGTGCGCAAAGGGATTATCCTTATCGTTGTTCTATTTGCGATCGGCGTGTTGATCTGGTTGTTCAATCGTCCTGCGATTGTGGAGGTGGTGGTTGCTGAAGCTCAGCGGGGCACGCTGTCAGCCGAGTTTCGTGCTGAGGGCGAGCTCAAGGGTTGGGAAGCCTCGCTCTCTGTGCCGATGCCCGCTCAGGTCGTGGAGGTGCTGGTGCGTGAGGGACAAACCGTGTCGGAAGGACAGGTTCTGGTGCGCTTTCGAGACCGAGAGGCACTGGCAGTGATTGAAGGGGCACAAGCCCAACTGGCGATGGCTCAGAGTGCGGTGCGGGAAGCGCGTATTGCGCTGAGACAAGCCCAACAACAAGCCGAGACCGCCCTGCGCTACGCGCAAGCCCTTTACCGAGAGGCAGAAGCAAACTACCAACTCGTCTCAAAAGGCACACCCCCTGAAGAACTGGCACAAGCCGAACGCGAGTTAGAATCGGCGCGTGCCCACCGCGATTTCGCCCAGCAAAGCTTCGAACGCGCGCGCCAACTGTATGAGCAAGGCGCAATCCCTAAAGCAGAGTATGACCGTACCGAGAGTGCCTACCGTTCTGCTGAAGCCCAAGTACAAGCACTGGAAGCGCGTCTCCAAGCCCTAAAGCGCGAACCGCGCCCCGAAATCCTCCAATCCGCCCGAGCACGGCTCGAAGTGGCGCAGGCAGAGTTAGAACGCGCGCACACCCTCCAGCGAACCGTTGAACAGATGCGCGAGCGGCTCCAACAAGCACTTGCCAGCGAACGCTCCGCCCAAGCAGGGGTAGCCCAAGCGCTGGAAGCCTACAAAAACCAACAACTCACCGCACCCCGAAACGCACAGGTCAAACGGGTGCTGGTGGAACCGGGCGAAAGTGTCAACCCCGGCACGCCCGTCGTGGAACTGGTAGACGACCGCATCCTCTGGATAGAAGCCGAACTCGATCAGGAAGATTCGGGAAAGGTGCGGGAGGGCGACATGGTCTCGATAACGGCTCCTGCCCTGCCCGGACTGGAGTGGCGAGGGCGGATTAGCAAGGTCTTACCTGCCTTCGAGCCGAAGCCAACTGCGGGAATACGCGTACGAATCTTGCGCGTGCGCGTGGAGATGGAACAGTTTCCCCCACGCCTGCGCTCGGGGATGGAAGTCGAGATTGCAGGGCGAGGAAGCCTTCACGAAAACGCGCTCTTAGTGCCCAGTTCTGCAATTATCGAGGAACCGAACGCCACTTGGGTTTATGTAGTGCGCGAAGGGACGGTTCATCTGCAGTCAGTCCGCACCGGCTATTTTACCTACGCCTACACCGAAGTGCTGGAGGGGTTACGCGAGGGTGAACTCGTCGTTATTCAAGGTAAGCAAGACCTTCGGGAGGGTCAACGCGTTCGGGTGCGGAGGGAACCGTGAGCGAGCCATTTATCCTGCTGGATAAAGTGAGCAAAATCTATCGGCGCGACACTGTGGCAGTTTACGCTCTGCGCGGGGTGAGCCTTACCATTCGGCGCGGAGCGTTCGTGGTGGTGCTGGGTCCGAGTGGGTGTGGAAAAAGTACCCTGCTGAACCTACTGGGTGGGTTAGACCAGCCCACTGAAGGGCATGTGATTGTGGACGGTGATGACATCAGCCACTATTCCGACGCGGAACTCACTCGCTATCGCCGTGAGAAAGTCGGCTTCGTGTTCCAGTTTTTCAATCTTGTGCCCAGCCTGACTGCACGCGAGAACATCGAGCTCGCTGCCGGACTGGTGCGCAATCCACGCTCTGTTGACGAACTACTCCGCGAGGTGGGGCTATTGGAGCGCGCCGACCACTTTCCGAGCGAGATGAGTGGGGGCGAACAGCAACGGATTGCGATTGCGCGCGCCTTAGTCACCCGTCCCAAGCTCCTACTCTGCGATGAGCCAACAGGCGAACTCGACTCGGAGACAGGTAAACGCGTGTTGAACCTGCTCAAGCGCATCCACCGTGAGGAGAACCAGACCGTTGTGCTGGTGACTCATAATCTCTCAATCGCCGATATCGCTGACCATGTTCTACGCCTACGCGATGGTCAGATCGAGGAAGAGCGATTCCAAGAGCACCCACTCGAGGTGGAGGCGGTGCGATGGTAGGTGGAGTGCTGTGGCGCAAGTTAGTGCGTGAGGTCTGGCGTGCGAAAGCCCAGCAAGTAGCGCTTGCGATTACGGTAGGGTTGGGAGTAGCATTTTATGCGGGCGCCTCGGCAATCTACGCCGATTTGGAACGCTCGTACCTCATCTCGCAGGAACGGCTCCGGATGGAAGATTTCGGGATTGCACTCCGCTCGGCACCTGCCACCGTTGCTCAACGCGTGCGCTCCATCGAGGGTGTCGCTGGCGTAGAGGGCAGGCTGGTAGAGGATTTAGCCATCGAGATTGGCGAGGTCAACCCCCGTCGGCTTTCGGGGCGCATCATCGGCATTCGCACAGACCAACCGTTGGAGGTCAACCAGCTCCTTGTGGTAGCAGGACGCGGTCTCAGTCCGACCAGTCGGCGTGAGGTGTTGTTGGAGAGCAAGTTCGCGCAGTTCCACTCCTTGCGACCGGGCGATTATCTTACTCTGCTGTGGCGGGGCGAGCGGATTCGATTCCGAGTGGTAGGGCTGGTGCGTAGTCCCGAACTCATCTATGTGGTGCCTAGTAAAGAACAACTACTGCCTTCTGAGGACATCTTCGGTGTGATGTTCGCCCCTTGCGAGGTGGTCGGCGAACTGATTGGTCAGGCGGGCACCATCAACGAGGTGAAGGTCACGGTTCAAGCGGGCTATGACCCCGTTCAAGTCGCGCGTTTAGTGCATCAATCGCTCCGAGTGTATGGTGCGGAAGACCCGGTTATGCAAGAGGACCAGCCAAGCCATGCGTTCCTGATGCAATCGCTTCAGGAATTGGAGACCTTTGCCACGCTATTCCCAATAATGTTCTTGGGCACGAGTATGCTGGTACTCTACACGCTGTTGGCGCGCTGGGTGAATCGACAGCGTCATCTCATCGGTCTGATGCGTGCGATAGGCTACTCGTCGGGACAGGTCATGCGCCACTATCTGGCGATGGCGACAATGCCTGCTCTGTTGGGGGGTATGTTGGGCGCGCTCTTAACGGTCTGGGCGGGCAACAGGCTCTCACAGGTCTATATGAGTTTCTTAGCGTTCCCCTATGAGGTGTTGGAACCGCCTTGGCAGTCCATCGGTATAGGCTTTCTGCTGGGGGTACTCATCTGTCTTAGTGCGGGGTTTCAGCCTGCGTGGCAAGCGTCACGCATCCCCCCTGCGGTCGCCCTGCGCCCACCCACCCCTGCACTCGGACGGTTGAAGCCGATTGACCAATGGATTCCGATTCTGCGCCGTGCCACCCTTTTTGCGCGTTTGCCCTTGCGCAACTTGATGCGCACCCCACGCCGAACCATTACAGGAATGCTTGGAATCGCCTGCGGGATGATGCTGGCGATGTTGGCGCGGGGCATTCTCGACTCTCAGCGAATGGCGGTGGATAGTTATCTCAATCAGTCACTGCGCGAGGATTTACGCGTCGTGTTCTTGCGCCCTCAAGATGGAAGCGTAGTGGCACGCATTCGGAGTTGGGAGGGCGTGCTTTGGGCAGAAGGGATGCTGGAACTGCCGATTAAAGTCCGAAAAGGGAAAGTGGAGTACGAGACGACCCTGCGCGGAGTGGAGCCTCATAGTCCCCTGCTCACCCTGACCGAGGAGGCGGGCAACCGCGTGCCTCTGACTGAACAGGGCGTGGTGTGCGGACAAGTCGTTCAGCAGAAGTTCAATCTGGAACGGGGTGATACCCTCTGGCTCGAACTGCCCACGACAGAGGGAGACGAGCGAGTCCGAGCGCGAGCGGTTCGGGTGTCGGGATTGGTGTGGGAAACGATTGGGGGAGTGGTCTATATGCCTCGCAAGCAAGTGCGTGCGCTGTTCCATCGCGACTTAGATCTTCCTCCCAACGCCATCAACAGCGTTCGGCTGAATGTGCATCCAGACTATCAGGACCAGGTCGTGCGAAGGCTCAAGCAGCTTCCCGAATCGGGGATTGTAGTCGTGCGGGGAGAAGTCTTAGAGCAGATCGAGTCGCTCTTAGAACTGGGACGACGCTTTATCTCGGTCATGATGAGTTTCGGTTTCATCTTGGCGAGTGCGGTGGTGTTCAGTGTGGTGACGCTCAGCGTGCTGGAGCGACGCAACGAGGTGGCGACCTTGCTCACGATTGGCTTCGGTAAGCGACAGGTGATGGGGCTTTTGTTCGCCGAGAGTATGCTGGTCGTGCTGGGGGGTATTCTAATCGGTCTGCCGTTTGGGCGGATGATGGTCTCCCTCTTCATTCAGATGGCATCGACACCCGAGCAGATGGAGCTGTTCGCTTTCCGAACCTATGTACTACCGATGACCTATTTCCTCTCGGCTTTGGGTGTGTTCGTCGTTTCGCTGGTGAGCTTGGTGCCTGCAGTTCGCTCGGCAATCCAGATTGACCTTGTGAGCGCGCTGAAGGAGCGCGCCGTGTAGGGCTACAGCTGAGGCGCAATTGCAACCACGAACTCGCCTTTGGGAGGCTTGGCTTGCCAGTGAGCAAGCGCGTCGCTGAGCCTACCCCGAAAGACCTCCTCGAACTGCTTGGTCAGCTCGCGCCCGACCACTACTTCGCGTTCGCCCAACACCTCGTGAGCGGTCTGGAGCGTCTTCAGGAGCCGATGGGGCGACTCAAAAAAGACCACCACCATCTCCTCGCCAGCGATGCGCTCAAAAAACTTGCGTCGCGCACCTTCTTTGCGTGGAATGAAGCCCTCGAACCGAAACCGATGGGTGGGCAGTCCCGACACCGATAGGAGCGCAGTGAGCGCGCTTGCCCCTGGTACCGGCACGACGCGTATCCCGTGCCGATGCGCCTCCGCAACCAGCACGCCCCCAGGGTCTGAGATGCTCGGCGTGCCCGCATCGGTCACCAGCGCGACCGACTCGCCCTTCAAGAGACGCTGGATAATCTGTTCCACGCGCCCCTGCCCAGAATGCTGGTGGAAACTGATGAGGGGCGTGTCGATGTTGTAGTGCTGGAGCAGGCGTCGGGTGTGGCGCGTGTCTTCGGCGGCGATGAGGTCGACCTGCTGGAGCGTTTCCAACGCGCGCAGGGTGATGTCGCCCAAGTTGCCGATGGGCGTGGCGACCACATAGAGGGTTCCCGTTGGACTGTCCATCTTATGCGAAGGCGGTCAGCACGACGCGCTCGCGCGTCGCCTGCATCACCAGCAGTTGGAGCGCGTTCTGGTTCTTTGGGTCGCCCATTCGCACGATTAGCGAGTTCTCTCGGCGGGGCGTGCCGATGGAGGCTAAGTTCATACGCCAGCGTGGAAGCACCCGCTCATCTTTATAGTCCAGCAAAGCGATTCGGTCGGGCGCGACGCCATAGACCTGCACGGATTCGCGCAGGGTATTGCGCATCAGGCACACGAACCGATAGCCCGCGTTCACGAACGGCGCCCACGCTTTGGCGGAGCGAGGCAACTGCATCACCAGACGGATAATCTCCTTCGCTTCATACACGATTTCGGGCGTAATCAGGAACTCGTCGTCGATTACGGGCTTTTCGGGGGTGTAGTAGTAGGGGCTTTGGCGCTCGTGGTCGTAGCAGATGATGCGTGCGAAGCCTTCGTCATCCACCAATCGCCCGATCGGTATGGTGCGGGTGGGAATAATCGGCGTGAGCGATTTCTCGCCCACTTCGCGCCCTGTGCCGTCGGTGTAGAGGATTGTCTTCTCACCCACCGCACGCGCGAGGCAGAATAGGTCGCGCTGGAGGCGCAGAGGTTCCTTGCGCACCTCCGACCAGCGCGCCGACTGCCAGAGCCAGAACCGCAGGCTCCCTTCATCCAGCGTCAGAAGCAGGTTCGGCTCCTTCTCTCTGACCAGCACATCGAAACTGCTGGTGTCCGCAGACAGGTCATCCTGCCAGAGTTGCTTGAGTGCCATCACTTACCTATCTTAGACACGAGCGCGTGTGTCTTGTTTTCGTTCACAGGCGTCACACCCATTTTGCTCATGGGCAAGATGCCCGTGCCACAGCTTTTGCTGATGGGCAAGATGCCCGTGCTACGCTAGTGTGGCTTGGGCATCCTGCCCATTTCGCACAAGGGCGGGATGCCCGTGCGACAGATATGGCTCATGGGCAAGATGCCCGTGCCACACGAACTAAATCGGCATTCGCTTCTGATAGCGATTGCGCATTACAATTGCGACAGCGTTCAGGGTGAGCAGGAGCGCAAGCAGGACGATGATGCCCGCCGCTGCGTTCTGTTGGAAGCCTGCTTGAGGGCGCGAAATCCATTCATAAATCTGCACAGGAAGCACTGTGAAGCTGGAGGTGAGACTGGTCGGCAGGGAGGCGATGTAGACGAACGCGCCCACTACCAACAGCGGTGCGGTCTCACCCACCACGCGCGAGAGCGAGAGAATGACCCCTGTGAGCACTGACGGCATCGCCACAGGAAGCACGGTGTGGCGCACGGTCTGCCACTGGGTTGCGCCCAGAGCGAGCGAACCGTCCCGCAGACTGCGCGGAACGGTGCGTAGCCCCTCGCGTGAGGCGGTGATAATCACGGGCAGGGCTAAGAGCGCCATCGTGCACGCACCAGCAATCAGGCTCCGATCCATCTGGAGCGTGCGCACGAACACCTGCAAGCCGAGCAGACCATAAATCACCGAAGGCACGCCCGCCAAGTTGGTGATGTTAATCTCTATCAAGCGAGTAAGCCAGTTGCGCTTGGCGAACTCTTCCAAGTAGATGGCCGCGCCCAGCCCGATTGGCACTGCGATGGCAGCGGTCAGAATCATCAGGTAGAAACTGCCCACTAAGGCGGCTTTGATGCCTGCGGTTTCGGGACGGCGTGAGGCGTACTGTGTGAAGAAGTCCCAGCCCAGCCGTGCATAGCCGTCTATCAGAATCTTGACCAACAGCACGGTGAGTATCACCATCGCGAACAGCACGATGAGCGCGCCCACCACTTGGAAGAACGCTTCGCGCCGATGTTCGCGTGCGCGCCAACGCGGATGGCTTATCTCCACACGCGCCGTGCTCATACCCTTGCCCCCCGATACCGCTGGCGTATCGCTTCACTAATCAGGTTCAGCGCCAGCGTGATGAGGAACAGCAGAAGCCCCACTGCAAAAATGGTGCGGTACTCCACCGAGCCGTAGACGATATCGCCCTTCACCACACGCACGATGAAGGCGGTCATCGTCTCGACGGCGTAAATCGGGTTGAAGGTGAAGTTCGGTTGTTGCCCTGCTGCTATCGCCACAATCATCGTTTCGCCCACCGCTCGCGAAATGCCCAGAATGAACGAAGCCGAGATACCCGACATCGCTGCGGGCACGACCACGCCCCAAGTGGTCTGGAAGCGGGTCGCACCGAGCGCGAGCGAGCCGTAGCGCAGGCTATTGGGCACGGCGTAGAGCGCGTCTTCACTCAGCGAGGCTATCGTGGGCAGGATCATCACGCCCATCACCAGCCCTGCCGAAAGTGCGTTGAACCCCTCCAGTCCCGGAATAAACCGCTGGAGCAGAGGGGTCAGGAAGGTCAGCGCAAAGTAGCCATAGACCACCGTTGGGATGCCTGCCAGCACCTCCATCGTCGGCTTGACCACTTTGCGAATGCGCGGGTGGGCATATTCACTCAGATAGACCGCCAGCAACAGCCCCACTGGTCCCGCAAACGCCATCGCCACGAGCGAGGTGAGTGCCGTGCCCGCTATCAGGGGCAGAACCCCAAATCGGCGCGGTTCCAGCAAGGGCGACCATGTGGTGCCTGAGAGGAACTCGCCGAGGGGCACGGCTCGGAAGAAGCCAAGGCTCTCGCTGAACAAGATGACCACAATCGCCACTGTGGTCAGCACTCCGATCAGTGCGCACAGGAAGAGTAGCACGCGCATCACGCGCTCTTCCAGGCGCACACGCTTGCGATTGCGCTCCGTCGCTTCAACGCGTACGACCGCTCGTGTGTACACGGCTGTTTCGGGAACGGGCTTAGTTTCCACCCTGATGCGACTCCTTCTCGATTCGATAGAGGTCTTCTAACTTCACCCCTACTTGGGTGCCGTGCGCACCGAAGGCTGAGCCAGTGACTCGTTTCTCCAGACGCTCTAAGGCAATCTGATAGAGTTCTGAGGGGAGAGGCACATAGCCCACTTCCTTCGACAACTTTTCAGTGTTCTGGATGTAGAACTTCACAAACTCAGCCACTTCGGGGCGCTCTAACGCTTTTACATTAACATAGATAAAGATAGGACGCGCTAAGTAGTAGGTTCCGTCCACGACGGTTTCTACTGAGGGCGCAACAGGACCCTTGCCGTCGCCCTTGTCGATCGGTACGAGTTTGAGCTTGTCTTGATTCTGCTCGTAGTAGGCAAGTCCGAAGTAGCCCAATCCACCGCGATTGCTGGAAACGCCCTGCACGAGGATATTGTCATCCTCGCTACCTGTGTGGTCGCTTCGGATGGAGCGCTCCTTGCCCACCACCGCTGCTGTGAAGAAATCGAAGGTTCCCGACTCGGAGCCTGCCCCAAACAGTCGGATAGGGACATCGGGAAAGTTCGGACGCACCTGCTTCCAACTCACGAGTTTGCGCTCGGCAGCAGGTTCCCAAATACGGCGCAGTTCATCCACCGTGAGATGGTCTACCCAGTTGTTCTCTTTGTTCACCACGACCGCCAAGGCATCGAACGCAACAGGGATTTCGATGTACTCGATCCCACGTTCACGGCACAGCTTATCCTCTTCCTCTTTGATGGGGCGTGAGGCACCCGTGATGTCGATCTCGCCGTTGGCGAACTTCTTGAAACCACCTCCCGTGCCCGACTTTGCTACTTTCGGGTTGGTTTGGGGATATTTCGCTTTGAACTCTTCAGCGACCGCTTCCGAAATCGGAAGTACAGTGCTGGAACCATCGACGCGAATGTCTCCACTCAGTTGCTGAGTAGAGCCTGTTGAGGACGACTCCTGCGAGCCAGTTTTTTGCTCGCTTCCACCGCACGCGCTCAAGATGAGTACGCAGACAAGCGCACCTAAATAAGCTCCCACATATCGCCTCATAGTGCCTATAGAATGGCATGGCGAATGTTAAGAAATGGTTAAGAAGACGCCAATCGCTCAGCCGATTCGACCGTGTTTTGTAGGAGCATCGCCACCGTCATCGGTCCGACCCCGCCCGGCACGGGTGTGATGGCAGACGCAACGCGTGAAGCAGATTCAAATTCGACATCGCCCACATCGCCCGTGCGCCCTTCTACACGGTTATAGCCTGCGTCGATCACGACCGCGCCGGGCTTGACCATCTCGCCCGTGATGAACTCTGGCTTGCCCACCGCAGCGACCAGAATATCGGCTTGGCGGGTATGGAAGGCTAAATCGCGCGTGCGAGAATGGCAGACCGTCACGGTGGCGTTGCGGTTGAGGAGCATCAGCGCCATCGGCTTGCCCAAAATCACACTGCGCCCGACCACCACCGCGTGCTTGCCCTCAATCGGGATTTCGTAAGCGTCCAGCAGGGTGATGATTCCCAACGGCGTGCACGCACCGAATGCAGGCTCTCCTGCCACCAGCGCGCCCAACGAAGCAGGCGTAATGCCGTCCACATCCTTGCTGGGGTGGAGCCGATGGAGCAGGGCAGGCTCATCCAACGGAGCGGGCACAGGATGCTGAATCAGCACGCCGTGTACGCTGGGGTCAGCGTTCCACGCATCGATTTGCGCTTCCAACTCCGCTTGGCTCACGCTGGCAGGATAGTGGCGTACAATCGAGCGAATCCCGACTGATTCGCAGGCGCGTGCTTTCGTGCGCACATAGGTGTGGGACGCAGGGTCGTCCCCGACCAACATCACCGCCAAACAGGGCTGAACCCCACGCGCCTGTAGCTCTGCGACACGAACCTTGAGCCGTTCCCGAACTTGCTGAGCGACCGCTTTGCCGTTAAGAAGCAGGGCGTCTGTGCCTGCCACCCGCTCGCGCACAACTCCCTCCATACCGCCGATTGTACCCGAAGGCGGGGAATGGGAAGTGAGGGCAGTGGGCAGTCGGCAGTGGGCGGTGGAAAATGGGACATGGGGAATAGGTACTCGTTATTTTGTCATCCCGAACGCTCTGTTTTGTCATCTCGAGTCCGCTCTCTTGTCATTCCGCCCCCTCTTTTGTCATTCCGAACGAAGTGAGGAATCCCAGACCCTTCGCTTCGCTCAGGGTGACGAAAAGGTGGCTCAGGGTGACACACGGGCGAGACGCCCGTGCTACAAGTGCCCACTGCCCAAACATCCCCACTGCCCACTGCCCAACAGGTACAATTCCCACGCTATGAAAACCGTTGTTCTCATCAGCGTGGTGGTGGCGCTGAGCGTATTGCTCATCGGCTGGTGGTGGCTCTTCAATACACCTAACCCGAATCCGCTCGCCAGCGAATCGCTCAACCCCTACCAACTGCGCTACCTCTCACCCCAGTTTGTACAGGAGCACACGATGATGGAAGGCACTGTGAACGCACCCGATTTCCCTGAAGGCTTAGAATGGCTCAATACCGACCGACCCCTCAGCCTGCGCGAACTGCGCGGGAAGGTCGTCCTGCTTGATTTCTGGACCTACTGCTGTATCAACTGTATGCATATCCTGCCCGACCTGAAAAAACTGGAGCAGAAATACGCCAACGAGCTGGTCGTGATTGGCGTCCACTCAGCCAAATTCTTTGGTGAGCAGGAGACCGAGAACATCCGCCAAGCCATCCTGCGCTATAACATCGAGCATCCCGTCGTGAACGACAACCAGATGGTCGTCTGGAGCCAGTACGCCGTGCGTGCGTGGCCCACGCTCGTGCTAATTGACCCACAGGGCAAGGTCGTGGGTATGCGCTCAGGCGAGGGCATCTACGATATCTTCGACCAAGCCATCCGCAAGGTGATTGCCACCTTCGAGGCACGTGGTCAACTCGACCGAACGCCCATTCGGTTCAAACTGGAGCGCGAGCGCAGACCCCGCACCATCCTGAACTTCCCTGGCAAAGTCCACGCTGACGGGACTACCCAACGTCTCTTCATTGCCGACTCGAACCACAACCGCATTATTGTCGTCTCGCTGAAGGATAACACGGTGGAAGCGGTTATCGGCTCAGGTCAGCCTGGGATGAACGATGGGGCTTTTGAGAAGGCGACCTTCCGCAACCCACAGGGAATGGCGTTTGACCCCACCACCGAACGGCTCTACATCGCCGACACCGACAACCATGCGATTCGGCGTGCCGACCTGCGCAAACGCGCTGTGGAGACAATCGGGGGCACGGGTCAGCAGAGCCAATCCTATCCACCCCGACCGGGCAGGGGAACGGGCACTGCGCTGAGTTCGCCATGGGATGTGCTTCTGCACAACGGTACGCTCTATATTGCGATGGCGGGTTCGCACCAGCTCTGGCGGATGAACCCCACTACGCTGGAGCTGGAACCCCACGCAGGCACAGGGCGCGAAGCGTGTTATGACGCGCCCCACTCGCTGACCGCGCTGGCGCAACCCTCTGGATTAGCCACCGACGGCAAGAAACTCTACTTCGCCGATAGCGAAGTCTCCTGTATCCGCTCGGCAGACCTCACCCCCGAAGGGCGCGTCGACACGATTGTCGGGGGCGACCTGTTCGAGTTCGGCGACCGCGACGGGATTGGGCGTGAAGCGCGCTTGCAACATCCGCTCGGCGTGGTCTATGCTGAAGGCGCGCTCTATGTGGCAGACACCTATAATAACAAAATCAAGCGCATCGACCTCGCCAAGCGCGAAATCACCACTTTGTTCGGTACGGGCGAGCGCGGTGCTAACGATGGAGATCGACCCACCTTTTACGAACCAGGCGGACTCACCTATGCCAACGGCAAACTCTACATCGCCGACACGAACAACCACCTGATACGAGTCGCCGACCTGAAGACCCGACGCGTGGAGACGCTCGTGATACGGGGGCTGGACGCCCTCAAACCACCTGCCCCTGCACCTGTCGCCCTCACGGAACGCCCTACTATTACGGTGGGCACCGACACCCCAACGCTCAACCTGCAGGTTCGGCTTCCAGCGGGACACAAACTCAATCCCCAAGCGCGTTCTCAGGTGCGAATCGTCGCCACCAACGCCACGGTGGACGGCAAGAGCGAGCAGATGTATGACTTGAAGAACACGCAACTCAAGGTTCCGCTCCAACTGAATGCCGAGCGTGCCGCGCTGGAACTGCACCTGCTGGTCTATCACTGTCAAGAGGGGCGCGAAGCTTTGTGCCATATAAAAGAGTTCCACTGGCGCCAACCGATTCAGAAGGGAGTAGGGCAAGCAGAGCAGGGTATTCCGCTCCTGTTTGAGGTGAACCTCGAATAGGGCGCTTACTCCCTACTCCCCCATTCGTCATTCCGAGCCGAAGGCGAGGAATCTGACCGCCCCCCTCTCCGCAACCAGCTGACTGCACGACAGTACTTGTGCCTGAAGGGGGCTTCTGTTTGGCAGGGCAGACACGGGGGTCTGCCCCTACAGGCAAGGCGATTTTGTAGGGGCGCATCCCTGTGTGCGCCCATTTTCTATTCTCCCTCAAAAAAATGTCGTGCAGTAAGTCTTCGGATCAGGATGACATAGGAGTAGACTCGCACTACCGTTTGGCTGATGGGCAAGATGCCCAAGCCACGAAAGGATTTCTCGAACACCCCCCCACATTTTACAAAACCTTAACACTCGATAACATCACCTTAACATTCCATCGGGAAAATTGAAGTCGTCATCATAAGAGGCTGTTTTCTCGGTCCTCTCCCCTATGCCTGCGCGAGGGTAACTGAGGCGCCACGCGGTTCTCGCCCCGTGTGGCGCCCCTTTTTATTCGGGTACAATTCGCTCACTATGACACGCAAACCCGTGTTCGCCATCGTCGGTCGCCCCAATGTCGGAAAGTCCACCTTGTTCAATCGGCTGGTGGGGCAACGGGTCGCCATCGTGGAGGATGTGCCGGGCGTCACACGCGACCGTCTCTATGGCGAGGGCGAGTGGCTCGGACAACCCTTCGTGGTGATCGATACGGGCGGTATCCTGTTCAGCGAGGACGACCCACTGATCGAGCAGGTGCGCGTGCAAGCACAGGTGGCGATTCACGAGGCGGACTGCGTGTTCTTGCTCGTCGACGCGCGCGACGGGCTGACTCCAGCGGATGAGGAGGTCGCTGACCTGCTACGGCGCGGGGGTAAACCTGTTATCCTGTTAGTCAACAAGGCGGACAATCCAACCATTTGGGAGCAACAGCGCGCCGAGTTTTTCCGATTGGGACTGGGCGAACCTATCCCCATCTCGGCGATTCATGGGCATAATGTCGCCGAAATCTTAGAGATGGCGTTCGAACGGCTCTCTGCGGAACCTGCTCCTGAAGAGGAAGAGGGTGAAGAACCCGTGCGTTTGGCGATTGTCGGGCGCCCCAATGTCGGCAAGTCGTCTCTGCTGAATGCTATCTTGGGTGAACCGCGCGCTATCGTGAGTGAAATCGCAGGGACAACGCGCGACACGCTCGACACGCCCTTTACTTGGAAAGACCAGCCCGTGATGTTGATCGACACGGCGGGGCTCAAGCGTCCGGGCAAGGTTCAGCGTTCGTTGGAGTACTATGCCCAGATGCGTGCGGAACGGGCAATGGCACGCGCCGATGTGGCGATTGTGGTGGTGGACGCGACCGAAGGCTTGACCCACAACGACCGCCGAGTCGCTCAACTTGCAGTCAACAACGGGCGCGGGGTGCTGTTCGCTATCAACAAATGGGACCTCGTGGAACCGCCCGACGGTCAAATCGGCGTCAATACCCCAAAGAAGGCAGACTTCGCCCGAATCGTTCAGCAAGAAGTCAAGTGGCTGGACTATGTGCCGTTCGTATTTGTGTCGGCACTGGCAGGCACGGGGATTGAGCCACTGTTGGATACCGCACTTCAGGTGGCAGACCTGCATAGTATGCGCGTTGGTACGGGCGAGCTGAACCGCCTGATTCAAGATGCTTTCTATGAGCGTCCTTACTCGCGCAAGGGCAAGAATCTCAAAATTTACTATGCCACGATGGCAGAGGTGCGCCCCCCGACGATTGTGCTGTTTGTGAACGACCCCGAAATCGTTCACTTCTCGTACCTGCGCTACTTAGAAAACTGCCTCCGCCGACGGTACGATTATATGGGCGTGCCCATCCGATGGGTAATTCGCAAAGCACACCCTGATAAGGAAGAGTAGGCATTCACCACGCAGGATTGGGCATCTCAGCCGTTCAAGCATAACTGCTTTAGGGTATCAACCCAACTCCTAAAGTGTGGGCACTTCTGCATCATCGTGTCTACCCCTATCTGTTCGGCAAGCGGGATACCGTGCGACACCTCTCGGTATTCAGCCCATACACTTTTGAGACGATGGGATGGTGGATTATCCAAGTTGATGTCTTCAGGTGACCGCTGTGCCAGACGCTGGAGCGAACTTGTGTCCTGTACCCCTTTTGACTTGAAATAATCAATCATCTTAGCAACATCTGAGAAAAGGAGTGCCTCAAACTCGTGCAAAGAAAGATAAGGAACAAATCGTGGGTCATCGATATCCTGTGCAAAAGCATACTGTAAGTGACTCACTTTTTGAGAGGCACTCCAATCCGTGTGAAGCGCGTCCTTGCCTGGAAAATCTCGAGGAAGCCCATAGTAGTCATACATAGTAGAGACTGCCAGGGCACTGGTATCGTTTAGAAGTTTCTTGATCTCGTTCTTAATACGAGCGTAAGACACGATACCGCCTTTGTAAGAGTGTCCTGAAGATTCTCGTCTTGGCTTCAAAATCACAGGAACTAAGCAGCACTGATCGACAGGAAACAAGCTTTGCAGAAGCCTCGAAATAAATTGTTCTTCAGTCTGCCCCTCTACAGAGATGAGAATCTTCTTCATCTGGGGGGACGCCCTCCAATCAGGTTCTTCTCCCAAATCTCACCGAGACTATACTCTTTGAGCCATTCTTGCAACAAGTCGGGCTGGAGACGATGAAATTGGCTTCCCTCATCAGTGCGTTCCGCTACAATAACCTCTTCTAGCTCGAACACATCCAATAGCAGAGGGGATTGGGTCGAGACGATAATCTGCGAATGGAGAGAAGCCTTGCGCATCGCCTCCCCAATCAAGTGAATAGCGAAGGGGTGAAGCCCCAACTCAGGCTCGTCGATGAGTAGGATGGGAGACATCCACTCTGGAGGTTGCAACAGTAGCGTGGCGAGGCAGATGAACCTCAGTGTGCCATCAGATAGGGCGTCGGGCGGGAACACCACTTCAGACCCGCGCTCACGCCAGTTGAGAATGACCGTTTCTGGCTCTCCTGATGGGGTTAACACAAAGTCCCCGAAAAACGGAGCGCAAAGCCGAATGAAATCAATAAGGTGTCCATAGCATACAGGGTGTTCTTCGCGCATTCTAAGTAGCATCGCAGAAAGGTTGCCTCCATCGGAGTGGAGCGCTAAGTTATCACCGATGTAAATTTTCTTCTTGACACGCGCCGAAGTAGAGGTGTCGTGGAAGTGATAGACTCGGTAAGAGAGCAAGCACTGACGCACATAGTGTGCCACTCCTCTGTCGCGTGGGGAGGTGAAATTGCTTTCAGGCTGGGGCAAGAGGCTCTCTTCGCGCTCCCCGCCTTGCTCCCTTGCATAGGGTGTGAGATACTCTGAGCGGTCTTGGAACTCCAAAACTTCTTCCGCAATATAAAGCGTGTCGCCTGAGGCAGGCACCAGCCGACACCGATAACCGTTCATCAGCGTTTCAGAGTGGGCGAATCGAATATGGATACGAATCTCTTGGGTCTGCTTACTCCCGTAGTACAACAGCGTGTCTGCTCCACCTGAACGCCCGACATACTCTTGAAGCGAGCCATCGGCAATCGCCTGTAGGAGCGTGAACAAGCGCAGTAGATTGGATTTGCCTGACCCGTTCGAGCCTATCAGCACATTCAATCGGTCGAACTGGACTTCCGCCTCTCGTATGGAGAGGAACCCTGCAACCGTTAGAGCCTCTATCGCTGGTGCTTTCATCAAATCCCCTAAGCGATTATACCGCACCCTAACTGAATTGCATCGCAAAACGGGTATAATCCTCTCTCGCAGGACCCTTCTGACTCATTACGAGTCCCAATATGGTCCAGAGGAGGGATATGATGGAACATCCGCGAATCTATGAGACGATGGTGATTGTGCCGAGCGACCTCAGCGATGAGGAGGTCAACGCATTGATGGAGCGCGCCCGCACGACCCTTGAGAACCTGGACGCTACCGTCCACGCAGCGAAGGTGTGGGACAAGCGCAAACTGGCTTACGAGATTAAGAAGCACAAAGAGGGCACCTATCTCCTGTTCCGCTACGAAGGGCAACCGAAGGCGGCTGAAGAGCTGAACCGTATCCTCAAAATCAACGAAACGGTCATCCGCTATCGCACCTTCCGCTTGGAGCCGGAGGAGGTCGCCTCGGTCTGACGGAGGGGAGCATGTTCTACAATAAGATTATGTTGGTCGGTCGCCTCACACGCGACCCTGAACTGCGTACCACCCCCGATGGGCTGTCGGTGGTGCGCTTCACTTTAGCCGTAGACCGTCCCGGACGACCAGGGGGCGAACGTCTCACAGACTTTTTCGACATCGTCGCCTTCGGTCAACTGGGCGAGACTGTGGCGAACTACACCGAGAAGGGACGGCTGGTGCTGGTGGAAGGACGCCTGCAGACGCGCTCCTACACCGACCGCGAGGGCAACCAGCGCAAAGCCTTCGAGATTATCGCCCAAGAGGTGCGTTTCCTGGAGCGTCGGCGTGAGGGCGTAGAGGATACCCCGATGGATGAGCCTGCGCCGTCTGCACGCGTGGTCTCGGCGCCCACTGCGAGCCGACCTACCCCGCCACCGCCCACTACCGAACCCGACTACGACGACATCGCACTGGAAGATTTCGATATCGAAGAGGACGACAACGACCCCTTCCGCTAAGGGGCACAACCGAACACCCTAAGATTTGGAGGAACCTATGGCAACGGAACGCTTAGATTTGGTCAAAAAGGATATGGATGATGAGTTGGAAGGTAAGCGTCGGATTGTACGCCGTCGCCGACGCGCGTGTGCCTTCTGCGTGGAGAAAAAGGCGATCGATTATAAGGATGTAGCGCGCTTAAAACGCTACACCTCACCCGACCGCGGGAAGATCCTGCCTCGTCGTCAGACCGCGCTCTGTGCGAAGTGCCAGCGCAAGTTGGCGTTAGCCATCAAGCGCGCTCGCGAACTGGCACTCTTGCCCTATGTCGCCCAGTAAGTGCCATGCACCCACGATTAGATAATCCTGCGATTCTGGCGCAGGCAGACCCGAAAGGGATGTTCGCGCTCACGATGGAGTTTCCCCGCCAGTGTGAGCGCGCTTTAGAAATTGCTGACCAGTTCGCCCTGCCCAGCCTACCCCGAATGCCCCAGCAGGTGGTGGTGGCAGGGATGGGCGGTTCGGGTATCGGTGGCGACTACCTGCGCGCCCTGCTGGAGGCGTCGGGCAAACTACCCGCAACCGTCGTGCGCGACTACACGCTCCCCAACTTCGTGGGGGCGGACACTCTCGTGTTCGCCGTGAGCTATTCGGGCAACACGGAGGAGACGCTTGCATGCTACCACCAAGCGCGCGAGCGGGGCGCGACGGTCATCGCCCTCGCCAGCGGTGGCGAACTGCAAGCGAACGCCCAACGAGATGGAGTGCCGTTCCTCACCATTCCAAGCGGTCAGCCCCCACGCACAGCGTTGGGCTACCTCTTCTTCCCGCTGGTGAACCTGTGCGAACGGTTAGGACTCCTGCCCCCGATGGGCGATGCCATCACACAGACGCTGAACCGACTGCGCCAGATGCGCGAAGCGTTCGCTATCGAAGTGCCCGCCGAGCAGAACCCCACTAAGCAGTTCGCACTCGCGCTTTACCACCGCATCCCCCTGCTGTATGGCTCGTGTGGACCCCGTGCGACGGTTGCAATGCGCTGGAAAGGGCAAATCAACGAGAACGCCAAACAACACGCTTTCGCCTACACCTTTCCCGAACTCAATCACAACGAAATCCTTGGCTGGGTGTTGGCGCCCCACCAAGCGAGCAACTGGAGCGTGGTGGTGCTGAGTGACCCCGACGACAGCCTAAAAATCCGCACCCGCATCGAAGTCACGCGCCGACTGGTGGGCGACAGCGCACAGTGGCACGAACTCCAAGCCGAAGGGGACTCGCTCCTCGAACGGCTGATGCACCTGACCTATTTCGGCGACTTCGTGAGCCTCTACCTCGCCCTGCTCAACGAAGTAGACCCCGAAAACATCGACCATATCAACACGCTCAAAGCCGAACTGGCGAAAATCCAATAAAAATAGGAGGAGAACGAATGGCAGCACACCACTCATGTGGCGGTCTGATACTCTCGGAGACCCACACCGACGCGGTGATGTACACCTACCGCGTGAAGCATGTCTATCATATGACCCAAACAAAGTTTCAGCAAGCGTGGATTGTGGAACTGGAGGGCTACGGCAAGGCACTCTTCTTGGACAAGAAGATTCAATCTGCCGTGCTGGACGAATATATGTTCCACGAGCCGATGGTTCAGCCAGGCATGTTCACCCACCCGAACCCCAAGCGCGTGCTGGTGGCAGGCGGTGGTGAAGGTGCAACCCTGCGCGAAGTGCTTCGCCATAAAACCGTCGAGCAGGCGGTGATGGTCGATATCGACGACGAACTGGTCAACCTCTGCAAAGAGTGGCTTCCTGAGTGGCATCAGGGTTCGTTTGATGACCCCCGCTCGCAGATTATCTTCGATGACGCCCGCAAAATCATTCCCCAGTACAAGAACCACTTCGATGTGATTGTGTCGGACCTGACCGACCCGCTGGAGGCAGGACCCTCGCATATCCTGTTCACGCGCGAGTTTTATCAGATGATTTACGATGCGCTGAACGACGAGGGCGTGCTGGTGGTGCAATCGGGCTGTGGTGACCCGCTCTATCCCTACCTGTACGGTTGTATTGCGCGCACCTTGCAGGAGGTGTTCCCGATTGTGCGCCCCTACTGGTGCTTCGTGGCGTCGTTTATGTTGCCGTGGGGCTTCATCTTGGCGTCGAAGAAGCACGACCCGCTCCAGATTCCTCAAGAGGAGATAGCGCGCCGAATAGAGGAGCGTGAGGTGAAAGGCTTGCGCTATTATGACCCGTTCACCCACTACGGGATGTTCGGCATTCCGCCTTACCTGCGCGATGTGATTGCGAACGCACGCGTGCTGACCGACGCGGAGCCGTTCGCTTGGGAAGCGTAAGGAGGTTCTGGTTCGCCGTGCGCGCTTGGGTGCTTCTGTTTGCGCTCGTAACGCGCACGGCTTTTGCGTTTTTTGAGGGTGGTGGGCGATTAGACCTCACCCCCGCAGCCCTGATTAGCCCTCATCCACCCCAGCCCTCCCTCTCCCAAGGCTTTGGGAGAGGGAGGGAGCCACGACTCCCCTCTCCCGAAGCGTCGGGAGAGGGGTTGGGGGTGAGGGCTGACACTCCCCATTCCCCACTCCCCACTCCCAACAACTTCATCATCCGAGCGCGTCAGTACCTGCTCCAGCGCAAATCGGACACCGAAATCCTGCTGGAACTGTTTGGGAATGTCTCTATCGAGTATCAAGGGCGCACGATACAGTCCGACTCGCTGGTGCTGGATACAGCGAATACGCGCGTGCTCGGCAACAGCCCCTTCACTCTGTTAGCACCTGAGGGACTGCTGAATGGACGCGCGTTGGAATATGACTACGAACGCCAGCGCGGGAACTTTCAAGACTTCTTTGCGCAGGTACAAGCGATACAGGTGCGTGGCACACGCTTAGAGGGCGACCTCAACAACTTTCGGGCAGAAAGGGTCTCGGTGACGACTTGTGATCGCACGGAACCCCACTTTGAAATCCGTGCCGACCGCGTGCAACTGCGCGGACAGCGCACACTGCGCCTGCGCAACGCTCGGCTCGTGTGGCGTGGGCGGACGCTTCTGACCGTGCCTGAAGTGCAGGTGAATGTTCGGGAAGGCACTGAGGTGCTGAGTTTTCCGCGCCCCATCTATAATAACCGCGCTGGATTGGGGGTGCGCACTCAGTTGGAACTCCCCCTCAATGTGCGCACCACACTGGCTGGCTACACCACCGTCTACCTGCGCGCCGTGCCCGAATGGCGATTGGTGCTGGCGACCGCGCTTAGAGGCGAAACGCCCATTCTGGGCGAACCCGACACGCTCACACGCTTCGAGACCTCACCCCTTTACAATCTGCGCACCACTATAGAGCGCGAGCAGAACGCCCTGCGCGACCGAAGTACCACCTTGCGCGTGGAGCGTCAAGCAAATGTGCGCCCTCTGCTTGCACCTACCGAAGACCTGCGCCTCACCCGCACCGAGGTTGCTTTGAGCCTACCGCTCAGTACAGAGCGCATTTTAGGTGGGGCGACCGTGCGAATCGGAGAGATTGCTGAGCGGGAGGGGAGCGTGCGCTCACGAACCTATCAGCGTCAATCGGTGGAGGGCGAACTGCTTGTGCCTCTCACAGGCGATGTGCCCCTACAAGCACGGCTCCACCTCTGGGGAAGCCACACGCGCTATCAGGGTCAGGGCACTTACGAATGGTTCCGCGCGCAACCCGAACTGCTCTGGCGACCAGCGCACAACTTTATGCTGATGGTGGGCTATGCCGAGAGCCGAGTGCGAGGGCAGACCCCGCTCGATGTCGACCGCCTGCCCACTCGGCGCGCCTTGAACGCCCGCTTTGAAGGCACTTTCGGCAACTTGCGATTGGGCATCCTGAGCCACTATGACCTCGCTGAGCGCGACCTGTATGACTTGCAAATCCTCGTCGGTTGGAGCGATCACTGCACCGAGCCTTATCTGTTCTGGCGACGGCGACAGGGCACGGTGCTGTTGGGCATCACGCTGACCGCCCTGCGCTAAGGGGTCGCGGTCATTTCGCGTTCTCGGCGGGCGAGTCGTTCCGCCCTGCGCTGTTCCGCCTGCTCCCACTGAATCCGCTCCTCGTCGGTTTCGGGTTCCACTGGAGGCACAGGGGTCGGGCGCCCCATCGCATCGAGCGCAACATAGACCAGATAGGCAACCGAGGTGGTGCGCCGTTCGCCCGTGAGTAGGTTTTCCGCTTCCACAACCGCCCGAACCTCCATCGAGGTGCGCCACGAGCGGGTGATTTTGGCGTGGACATGCACCAAGTTCCCCACATGAACAGGTGCGCGAAAGCTCACCGAGTCGATCTCGGCGGTCACGGCTGGTGAGCGGGCGTGGCGCGAGGCGACGATACCGCCTGCCTCGTCAATCAGTTTCAGCACCCAACCCCCATGCACATTGCCGAGGGGGTTGGCGTGTTCGGGGTTCATCATCTGGGTTAGGGTCACGGCAGTTTCAGAAGGCGTGCGTGGTTCCATCGTTCGTTGCTACTCCTCACTCAGATTGGGTTGAACCTGATACGCCAGCAGGATTGCCTCCGCGACCTCACCGAGCGGTTTGCCCGTGCTTTCGGCGGTCGTTTTGAGCCGTTGGAACGCCTCTTCCTCGCTTAGCCCCAATTGACGCATCAGCACCCGCTTGGCACGCCCGATTTTCTTGCGCGCCTCCATCTCGTGGGCGAGGTTTAACACTTGGTTCTCGATGGCGCGCAGTTCTCGGTATCGGCTCACTGCCAATTGGATTGCAGGCGCAAGGTTTGCCTCACGGAACGGCTTCACCAGATAGCCCAGCACACCTGCTTGGTCTGCGCCCTCAATCATCGCCTGCTCGCTGTAGGCGGTCAAGATGAGTACGGGCGCAATCCGCTCCTTTGCTAGGCGTTTGGAGAGCTCAATCCCATCCATTTCGGGCATCATAATGTCGGCAATCACGAGGTCGGGCTGGAGCGTGCGCGCCAGTTCGAGGGCGGTCTCGCCATTGTCCGCTTCCCCGACCACTGTGTGCCCCATGCTCTCCAACATCGCTTTGAGGTCTAAGCGAATCACCGGTTCATCGTCCACAATCAGCACGCGATAGCGGTTCATCAAGCAAATTGTACCTGTTAGGGGTGGTTCCAAAGAGTGGCTTGGGCATCTTGCCCATATAGGGGGGGGAGTAGCTGACAGGGGTACAATCTTCCAGTTCACTCTTGGGGTGAACGCCAAATTTCTCCTGCGATTTCAGCCCTCACCCCCAACCCCTCTCTTATGCTGTGCTTACTGCACGACACTTTTTTGAGGGAGAATAGAGAATGGGCGCACACGGGGGTGCGCCCCTACTCAATCGCCTTACCTGTAGGGGCAGACCTGATAGGGGTACAGTCTCCCAGTTCACTTTCGGGGTGAACGCCAACATTTTCCAGCGGTTTCAGCCCTCACCCCTAGCCCCTCTCCCACGCTGTGGGAGAGGGGAGTCGCACTCCCTCCCTCTCCCGAAGCGTCGGGAGAGGGAGGGCAGGGGAGGGCGAGGGCTGTCGGGCTGAGGGATGACGGTTTTCGCTCGGAAAAATACGCAGGGCGTTGGAAGTTGCACTCAAACCGTGTACCCCTGTCAGGAGTAGGGAATAGGGAGTGGGAAAGTAGGGGCAGAATGTTCGTGCTACGGTTGGGTGGACTGGGCATCTTGCCCATTAAGCGCACAGGCAGGAATGCTTGTGCTACAGTTGTGGCACAGACGCCTGTTGCCGATAATCCGTTTAGTGGACTGGCTCTGGCTTTGGCTCGGCTCGGCAGTGGCGGTGGTGGGTATCGGGTGGGGCGTTCTGCGTCGTGGCTCGGAGAACTTTGCACGCCCACGCCGAACCCTGCGCCAACTGCTCTGGCTCTCGGTGGGGCTGAAAGGCGTTGCAATTGGACTGATGCCGATACGCTCGGAACCCTTGCTGTGCCTTGCGCTTCTGCTGAGCTTGGGGCTGGTGGTGTTAGAGTTCGGTCTCTTGTACCGCTGGCTTTACCCACTGGAACGACGCTTGCGCCACTTGGAACTCAGCCGAGCCGAGTACCTGCGCCTGCGAGTGGGCGCAGTGTATGAGCGGGTGGCGCCACTTGTGCTGGTCGGAGTGGGGCTACTGACGCTACTCTATGTCGGGCGCGGGCACTATCGGCAGGATGGTGCGATGGGAGTGGTGTTCGCCCTGCTCTTGATGATGACTTTGCTGATGATGGGGGGGATGCTCGCACGAACACACCGACTGCCCCCTTGCCGAACGCTCACGCTCAGCGAGGGGATTCAATCGGAGTTGCGTCGGTTAGCCCATACGCTCGGTATCCCCACGCCTGAGTTGGTCATTGTGGATGGGCGTCGGTTGCGTTCAGCGAACGCCTATGCTCTGCCCAGTGGGCGAATTGCGATCACCGACTATCTGATGGCGAATCTCTCGGAGCGGGAGTTGCTGGCGGTATTGGCGCACGAAGTGGCACATCTTGCCCAGCGTCCGCGCTTGGTTCGGGTGTGGCTGTTGGTGGTGGGGTTGGGAGTTGGACTGAGCTTTGTGCTCGCCCCGCTGAGTAGCACTCTGCCCGAATGGAGCCTGCTGTTGGTGATGGCACTGCTCACAGGGCTGATGAGCGTGCCGATGCTCTGGCTACGGCAACGGCACGAGCGCGAGGCGGACACCTTCGCCGTGAGCGAGTATGGGGTAGACGCCCTACGCTCCGCCCTGCTCAAGACCGCCGAGTTGAACCACCGCCGAACCGATTCCGCCACTCCCTATTCCCTACTCCCCACTCCCCGCACTCACATGAGCCTCCAGCAACGGTTGGAATGGCTGGCTCGGCTCTCACGGGTATAATTCGCTTGAATGGAGCCACTGTGGTTGGCGCGCCTCCACGCCTGCCTGCCCCCACTGAAGACACCCGCTATCTGGCGGGAGGTGTGTTCGGAATCAAAACCTGTGCTATTGGCGACCCTCCTTGCTGAGAGGCGGTCGCCCACGCTGATTCTGGTGCCCAGTCTGGAGCGTGCCGAGCAGTGGCTGGCGATTCTGCTTCGGCTGGGGCTGAGCGAATCGCAAGTTCTGCGCGCTCCTGCAGGGCTGACCCCGATTTTGGAGCCGACGGGCGTGGAACCCGAAGTGCTTCACGAGCGCATTCGTGCCCTGCGTGCGCTGGCGATGGGAGAGCCTGTCTGTGTGATCGCGCCGATTACCTCCGCCCTACAGACCACACTCACCCCCGAGCGGTTTCGTGCCGAGTGTTTGCGTCTGCGCACTGCCGAGACGCCCGAACCTCCCGACGCACTCTCTCAGATCGAGCCTGCTGACCTGCTCAAGCAGTTGGTGGAGGATGGCTACGAGTATCAGGAACCTGTGCGCTTGCCCGGTCATTTCGCTCGGCGTGGTGGGATTGTCGATGTGTTCCCGATGGGGGCGGAGTTGCCCCTACGAATCGAGTTCTGGGGCGACGAAATCACGAGCCTGCGCCTGTATGAGCCTTCTTCCCAGCGCTCGATCAAGAGTGTGGGCTGGGCGATTGTGCCTCCTGCACGGGAGGTTCCGATGGGCACGCCCGAAGTCGCCGAGCGCGTGCGCGCCGATTGGGACGCCCAGATTGCGCGCCAGCCTGCCGAGATTCAACCTGCCCTGCGCGAGCGTTTGGAGGATGACCTACGCCCGCTCCAGCAAGGTGCGCCGTTTGACCGTCTTGAACTCTATCTGCCGTGGCTAACCGACGAACGCGCCTGTATCGTGGACTACCTGCCCAGCAAGGGCTTACTGGTGCTAGACGAGCCGTTGCTGATGCGCTCGGCTCATGAGCGGCTGATAGAATCGCTTCAGCAGTCGCTCGATTCGCGTGCCGAGCGTGGGGACATCATTCCGCTGGAAGCGTCTCGCTATGTGGAGCCGATAGAGCGGGTCTTCGCGCCTCCTCAGCGGTTGGTGCTGGAGGCGATGGAGACGCCTGACCTACCCGGCGAAGTCTATGAGATTGGCACGCGCTCGCTGGAGACCGCCCGTGGACGCCTTCCTGACCTATGGAACTCGGTTCAGCGGTGGTACGAGGGCGGTTATCAGGTGGTGATTGCGACCGACCGCCCGAACCAGGTAGCGCGCGTGCTGAAGGAAGTGGGGTTGGGGTATGTTTTGGGCAGTGGGCAGTCGGCAGGGGGCAGTCGTAAGGGGAGTGGGGAAAATGCCCTCACCCACCCCAGCCCTCCCTCTCCCGAGGCTTCGGGAGAGGGAGGGAGCCAGACTCCCCTCTCCCACAGCGTGGGAGAGGGGTTGGGGGTGAGGGCTGATACTCCCCTCTCCCACAGCGTGGGAGCGGGGTTGGGGGTGAGGGCTGATACTCCCCTCTCCCACAGCGTGGGAGCGGGGTTGGGGGTGAGGGCTGATACTCCCCTCTCCCACAGCGTGGGAGAGGGGCAGGGGGTGAGGGCTGATGAAGAAATACACGGGCGAGACGCCCGTGCTACAGAAAGCGAGGAACAAGGGGTGAGGGCTAATAACCCCATCCTGCTCCTTAGAGGCAATCTGGGTGGGGGGTTCGTGTGGGACGCCCACAAGTTCGCCCTACTTACCGACGCCGAACTGTTCGAACGCTCACGCCTGCGCCTGCCCCCACGCCGATTCAACGAAGGCGTGCCGATTTCCTCCATCATGGATCTCAAGCCCGGCGACTATGTGGTGCATATCTATCACGGCGTTGGCATCTTTCGGGGGCTGACCACGCTCGAACGCGAGGGCGCTGTCCGAGAGTACCTGCTCATCGAGTACGCCCATCCCGACAAAATCTTCGTGCCCACCGACCAACTCGACCGCATCCAAAAATATCTCGGTCCCGATGACAAACCGCCCGAAATCCGCCGACTGAATAAGACCGTCGCACAAGCCCGAAAAAAAGCGAAAGAGGTGGCGGAGGAACTCATCCGCCTGTACGCCCTTCGTGAGAAAGCGACCCGCCCACCCACCGGTCCTGACACCCCGTGGCAGGCAGAGATGGAATCAGCGTTCCCTTATATCGAGACGCCCGGTCAGCTCAAGGCAATCGAGGAGGTCAAGCGCGATTTAGAGTCGCCCCACCCGATGGATAGGCTCCTCGTGGGCGATGTTGGCTTCGGTAAGACGGAAGTGGCGATTCGAGGCGCGTTCAAGGTGATTATGGCAGACCGTCAAGTTGCGTTAATGTGCCCCACCACCGTGCTTGCCTATCAGCACTGGCAGACCTTCAAGGAGCGGTTCGAGCCGTTCGGAGTGCGCGTGGAACTGCTCAGTCGGCTCATCCCGCTCGGCGAACAGAAGCGTATCCTACACGGTCTCAAAACGGGCGCGGTCGACATGGTCATCGGCACGCACCGCCTGCTCTCGGACGACATCCAGTTCAAGAACTTGGGGCTGGTGATTATCGACGAGGAACAACGGTTCGGCGTGATGCAGAAAGAGAAGTTCAAAAAACTGCGCGGGACGGTCGATGTACTCTCGATGAGCGCAACGCCCATTCCCCGAACGCTCTATATGGCGCTCACCGAAATCCGCGATATGAGCATTATCTCCGACCCCCCACCCGGACGCCTGCCGATACGCACTTCGGTCATGCCCTACACCGATTGGACGGTGCGCGAGGCAATCCTGCGCGAACTCCAGCGCGATGGGCAGGTGTTCTATGTGGTTCCCCGTGTGCAGGGCATCGAACACTTAGCCGAACGGATTAAAAAACTGGTTCCCCACGCCCGAATTGCTGTAGCGCACGGACAGATGCCCCCCAGTCAGATGGAAGCGATTGTGTTGGATTTCTATCAGCGCGCTTATGACATTCTCGTATGCACCACGATTATCGAGAACGGGCTGGATATGCCGAATGTGAACACGCTGATTGTGGAGAACGCCGAGCGGTTCGGCTTGGGGCAACTCTATCAGCTTCGGGGGCGGGTGGGACGCTCCGACCGCCAAGCCTACGCCTACTTCCTGTTCAAGGCGGGTCAGCTCGGCGAGAAGGCGGAGGAACGGCTGGAGGCACTCAAGGAGTTCTCGCATCTCGGTTCGGGCTTTGCGCTGGCGATGCGCGATTTGGAGATACGCGGGGCGGGCAACCTGCTCGGCACAGAACAGCACGGGGCGATGCGCGCCGTCGGCTTCGAACTCTACCAAGCGATGCTCCGCGACGCCATCCGCCACCTGCGCAAGGGCGAGACCACCTGGTCGCTCGAATCGCCTATCGAAATCGAACTGCCCCCCGCGAACCTGCCCGTGAACGCCTACATCCCCAACGACTATATCAGCGACACGGCGCAGAGGCTCGGCTACTATAAGCGCATCGCAGGCAGTCGCACTCGTGAGGAGTTGAAATCGCTCGTGCGGGAGTTGCGCGACCGCTATGGCGAGTTGCCCGTGCCCGTCAAGCACCTCCTGCGCACGATGGAAATCCGAATCTTGGCGTACCAAGCGGGCGCAGAGAGCCTCCATTACGAAGGGGGCGTCCTGCTCATCAAGTTCCGTCAAGACCGCCTGCTGAAAGCGCGCTGGCAGTTGGGCTTGATGGAGCAGTTCAAGGGCATCCGCACCCAACCTGATGAAATTCGTTTCAAAACAAGCAAGCATCTGCTGGAGTCAGCGTTGGAAGTATTGAAGGCACTGCAGGCGATGCAGTCGGCAGAGAGCCAGCCCGCACCCGTGAGTTAGGTTCACTCAAAAAGTTCGGCGACGCCAATCTGAAACTCAGGCAGGACGGGCGCGCCACTCAGAGTTTGAGAGCAGTTCAGCACGCGCAGAGTACCGTCTTGGGCGTAGACTTCCACCACCTGACGCTTTGGGTCGACCACCCACGCTACCTGAACCCCTGCGCTGAGCCAGTCTTCGATTTTCATACGCAAGTCTTGATAGGAATCGTTCGGGGAGACCACTTCCACCACCAAGTCGGGCACAACGCGCAGGAAGCCTTCGGGGATAGGATTGGGCGCGCGCTCTTTGCGGATGAACGCCACATCAGGGGCGCGCACGCTCTCGCCTTCAGGGGTGTTCAGCACGAAACCTGTCTCGGCAGCGAAAACCTTACCCAGACCGAGTTGACGCACATGGTGGGCGATAGCGACACCGATGTTAGCCGAGATTTCGCCGTGTCGTCCTCCTGCTGGCATAATCTCTCGTAACTCTCCGCGCACCAGTTCGAATCGCTTACCCGAGTATCTGCGTTCGAACTCCTCTGCGCTCACAAGTGGGGTCTGTGGCAAAGCCTTTGCGACGCCCATCGGTCTTGCCCTCACGGGCTATTTTACCCTGTATTGCAGAGCCTTAGCGTGTGGCACGGGATATTCACTGTGAGATTCTTCGCTTCGCTCAGAATGACGGATTGGGGGCAGCGGGCAATCGTAGCACGGGCGTCTCGCCCGTGTGCGTTATGGGCAAGATGCCCAAGCCACTTGTGTTAGACACTCTAAGGGCTGAAAAGTTGGTCTATCGAGGGAATCAGCACTCGGTACCACATCCAGAAGATGAACGCCATTCCAATCCCGCTCAGAATAAGCATCAGCAGACATCCTGTGCGCGCCATACCGTAGGGAATGCGCTGATTCTCATACTGGGCTTGGTCTTGATAATAGGTGTGCAAGCGTTGGAGTATCTCGTCGACCGTGCCCGTCTGTAAGCCAGTGGTGACCATCGCGACCTCTTCAGGCGGGATGACCCCTGAGCGGGTGAGAAGCCCATCGAGCGATTCGCGTTCGCTGGTGGGGCGAACTTGCTGGAGGGCGCGCGCCATCTGATAGTTCGGCACGGTGTTGACCGCATACTGCCACACGGTGGAAGGTGCAAGTCCCGTTCGGCTCAACCGCTCTAAGTGAAATAGGAACAGCCCGATGGAGTGCGCCTTCACCCAGCCCGATAGCCCCGTCACGAACGGCGAGTTCAGGCGGAACCATGAGCCGAAACCTTGCGTGCGAACCAACCACTTGAGCAGGAACCACACCCCGACCATCAGCAACGCCAGCGGGATACCGTACTGAATAATCCCGCGCCCCATCTCCTGGGCGATAATGCCCAAACTGTTGCCTGTGGGGTTCTCCATCGTCTGCCCGAAACTGCGCACGATGCCAATCATCCCCCCCACCGCGAGAGGCAAGCTCAGTACCGCGAGCCACATGACCCCCTTCGGGAAGTAGCTGTACCGCTGGATAGATTGCAGGCGTTCGTAATACTCGGTAAGTTTACTCAGGGTTTCTACAAGGTATCCGCCCTGCTCGCCCGCCACAAGGTTGCCGATGAGGAACTTGGGGAACAGGTTCGGATAGCGCGCCATCGCTTGGGAGATAGGCTCCCCGCGCGCAGCGCGTTCGCCCACATCGCGACAGGCTTGCGCAAGGCGCGAATGCTGAACCCTGCCCGACACGATTCGGAACGCCTCCGACAAGGGATAGCCTGCTTGAACCAACACCTGCAACTGAGCTAGCAAGCGCACCATCGTCGGGGGCGAAAGCGCGGTGGTCTCCCAGTTGCGGGTATCGGTGTCGGAACGCTGAGCAGGCAGGGGAGTTGGGGGCACAATCGGAGCCGATACGCTCGCCGTATCAGGGACGCTCATCATCTGCTGGACAATCAGCCCGCGCCCTTGAAGTTGAATCTGGGCGGTACGCACATCGGGCGCCTGAATCGTGCCCGAATGGAGTTGACCCTGCCTGTCCACCGCTTGATAACGATACAACGGCATCGCGCTTCCCCGCAAGTTATCTTTACTTATACCTGTGCAGGCGGTATAATCCTGCTATGGATGCAACGACGCAACCACGGAGTCATACCGCCAACCATAGCGGAGCGTTCCTCGAATCGACCCCGTCTGCCATCTTCACGACCGAACAGTTCACTCCTGACGACCGCAAGATGGGCGAAGCGACCGAACGGTTCGTGCGCGAGCAGGTGATGCCCTTTGTGAAGCGGTTGGAACACGGCGAACCCCGCCAAATGCGCGAGATTCTGGTCGACTCGGCGATGCTCGGACTGCTCGGTATCGATGTGCCGACCGAGTACGGCGGGCTGGGATTGCCGAAGACCACTTCCGCCCTCATCACCGAGAAGACCGCTTTGCAACCCTCGTTTGCGGTGGCGCACGCAGTCCATACGAGTGTCGGGAGCCTGCCGATTTTGCTGTTCGGCACGGAAACGCAAGCACAACACTACCTGCCCAAACTCACCTCAGGTGAGTACATCGGTGCCTATGCGCTGACCGAACCCGAATCGGGTTCCGACGCGCTCTCGGCACGCACCCGCGCCGAACGACAGGGCGACACCTACTACCTCACAGGCAACAAAATCTGGATTACGAACGCAGGCTTCGCGGACCTGTTCGTGACCTTTGCAAAGGTGGACGGCGAGCGGTTCACTGCGTTCCTCGTGGAGCGCGCGCCCGGACTGCTCGTGGAGCGAGAGGAGCACACATTA
>FWWM01004292.1_pt1 | contig 33408 bp, 28 predicted proteins | sample 2228351 | NCBI WGS metagenome assembly FWWM01 (sample SAMEA103939774, study PRJEB20133) | metagenome
CGCGACGATTTCCTTGGCCGTAATCGGCCGGCCCGCTTCCTTCAGCACGCGGGCGGCGGCGTCCAGCCCGCCGGGCCGCTTGGCCTGGGGGTCGCCCGGTTCGGCCCCTGGGACGTCCTTCTTGCCTTTGGCGCCGGCGCCCGCCTTGGGCGTGTTCCTGCCCTTGGTAGCCGCCGTGGGCGATTTGGGCGGGCCCAGGAGAGACGCCGCGTTCGCAACTTCCTCGGAGTTGGCGTCGCCAGCCTCCACCTCGCCCCGCAGCCGCTGGGCGCTCTTGATGCGGACCTTCTTGCCCGTGGCCAGGTTCACCGCGTCCCATCCGCCGTAGCGGTTCTCGCCGTCGATCCGGACCGGCACCAGCTTGTCGGTCACTTTGGCGGTGTAGACCTTGCCGATTTGTACTTCATCGCGTTTCATCGCATTGCTCCTTGTAGCAGAGCAAATCATGGTTTTGTTGTTCAGCAGCCAACCGGGATGGTCATGATCCGCTCGGCCGCTTCGTTGTAGGAAAGGTATGCGAACTCGATTCCCGCCGTCTCAAGTCGTTCAGCCTCGGCCGCCGAGACGGTCAGGTACTTGCCGCCGACGAGGATGGCGTAGTCGTCGCCCGAGGCGTCCAGGTGCTGGAGGGCCTCGTAAGCGTTGCGATGTTCGGTTGCCTGGATGCGGTACGTTTGCATCGCGTTTCTCCTTCGGTCTGGGTTCTGATATCTCCGCCGCGTCATGACACAGGAGCCATGTTTCGGCCGGAAAAGCAAGCGGAATCCACGCCCCCTGGCGTGGAATTCCCGGAATACTTTTTCCAGGAGGCGTAGCACCGGATGACGGACACCCGCGTCCAAGGACGGCATCCCCTGAATCCTCAGGCGTTATCCCTGGAGGACGTGGCCCGGCTGCTGTCGGCCGCCGGCCCGAAGGCGGTCACCGTGGAAATGCTCCAGGCCGACATCGAGGAGGGGGGCCCGGTGAACGCCGACGGCACGATGAATCTAGTCCACTACGTGGCCTGGCTGGTAAAGGAGCTTGCCCGTGGCGATTGACCCCCGGCGACTGAGGCCCGGCGAGCTGTGCCGGCTGGTCAACTCCACGCCGCTGGGCACGGTGCTCGACGAGCGGCAATTGCACCGCCACCGCACCCGGGCGGGCTTTCGCATCGGCGACGGCAGGCATGTGGACCTGTTCCGCTACGCGGCGTGGCTGGTCGAGTTGCGGCACACGCCCAAGCCCCAGCCCGAGGGCGACCCCTACGAGAAGCTCAAGGCGCGTGCGGCGGCCCGGAACAAGGCCCTGTCGCTTGCCGGACGCGACATCGGCCAATTGCCGGCGGTGGTCAACCCCGAGCGGAAGGAGCGGGCGTCCGGCGACTTCCGCTTCTTCTGCGAAGCCTACTTCCCGATGACGTTCCACCTACCGTGGTCGGCGGATCACTTGAAGGTCATGGCCAAGATCGAGCAGGCCGTGCTTCGCGGCGGGCTGTTTGCAATGGCCATGCCCAGGGGGGCGGGCAAGTCCTCGCTGGCCGAGACCGCCTGTCTCTGGGCAGTGCTCTACGGGCATCGGGAGTTCGTCTGCCTGATCGGCTCGGACGAAGGCCACGCGATGGACATGCTCGAGTCGATCAAGATGGAGCTGGACGGCAATGAGCTATTGCTGGAAGACTTCCCCGAGGTGGTCTACCCGATCCATTGCCTGGAGGGCATCGCCAATCGCTGCGCCGGGCAGCTTTACCAGGGCCAGCGGACCCATATCGGTTGGACCGCCCGGGAGATCGTCCTGCCCACGATCCCGGGCTCGAAGGCTTCCGGTGCGATCATCAAGGTGGCAGGACTGACGGGCCGCATCCGGGGCATGAAGTTCAAGCGGGCCGATGGAAAGACCGTCAGGCCCAGCCTGGTGGTGCTAGACGATCCTCAGACCGACGAGAGTGCCCGCAGCCTTTCGCAGTGCGCCACCCGCGAGAGCATCTTGGCCGGGGCGGTACTGGGCCTGGCCGGCCCGGGCAAGAAGATCAGCGGCATCATGCCCTGCACGGTGATCCGCCCGGGCGACATGGCCGACAACATTCTGAATCGGGACAAGCACCCGGAATGGAACGGCGAAAGGACGAAGCTCGTCTACCGCTTCCCCACGAATGAGAGGCTCTGGCAGCGCTACGCCGAACTGCGTGCCGAGAGTTTTCGCCGGGGCGCGCACGGCGAAGAGGCGACCGAGTTCTACCGCGCCAACCGCCAGGCGATGGACGAGGGCGCCGTGGCGGCGTGGCCGGAGCGGTTCAACCACGACGAGCTATCCGCCATCCAGCATGCCATGAACCTGAAGCTCCAGGACGAGCGGGCCTTCTGGGCCGAGTACCAGAACGAGCCCTTGCCCGAGGAGTCGGCTCAAGAGGAGGACCTTTCGGCCGACCAGATCGCTGCGAAGATCAATCGTCTTCGCCGTGGCGAGGTGCCCATCGGGTGCAATCACCTCACGATGTTCATCGACGTGCAGCAGAGTGTCTTGTTCTTCGTGGTGGCCGCCTGGGAGGACGATTTCACCGGCTACGTGATCGACTACGGCACCTATCCACCGCAACATCGGCCCTATTTCACGCTCCGCGATGCCCGGCCCACGCTCGCGGCGGTAACGAAAGCCGGCGGCGTGGAAGGGGCGATCTATGCCGGGCTGGAAAAACTCACCGGCGACTACCTGGGCCGCGAGTTCCGCAGGGATGATGGGGCCCAGTTGCGGATCGAACGGTGCTTGGTGGATGCCAACTGGGGCCAATCCACCGATGTGGTCTACCAGTTCTGCCGCCAGTCGGCCCATGCCGCGGTGGTGATGCCCAGTCACGGCCGGTTCATCGGGGCATCGAGCCGGCCGCTCAATGACTACCAGCGCAAGCCGGGTGATCGCGTGGGGCTGAACTGGCGCATCCCGAACGTCCAGGGGCGCCGGGCGGTGCGGTACGTGATTTACGACACGAACTTCTGGAAGTCGTTCGTCTACGCCCGGCTGGCCGTGGCGATGGGCGACCGGGGCTGCTTGTCGCTCTTTGGCCAACGGCCGGAGGAGCACCGGTTGTTTGCTGAGCACGTGACGGCCGAGTACCGCGTGAAGACCGAAGGCCGGGGCCGGACGGTGGACGAGTGGAAGCTGCGTCCGTCCGCCGGGGATAACCACTGGCTCGACTGCCTGGTGGGCTGCGCCGTGGCCGCGTCGATCCAGGGGGTTTCACTGCCGGGCCTGTCCGCCGAACCAGGCCGGGACCGCCGGCGGGTGAGCTTTGCGGAGCTTCAGCGGAGGCGTCGAGAGCATCATGGATGATCCATCCCAAGCCCCAAGTCCCACGTCCCAGGCTAGCCCCCCGCGTGGCATTGCCTGCCCTCGATGCGGGTGCTGCCACTTGCGCACCACGCACACCGAGCCATTACGAAACGGCCGCATCCGCCGCCGCAAGGTCTGTCGGCATTGCGGCCGACGCATGGTGACCTATGAGTCGCCACCATCCCAACGGGTGGCGGATCGCTATATGTAGCACGATTTCGATCTTTTTGGCGAATTGGCGGACAGGTTGCGCCCAATTGGCATATGTAAGAGATAGGCGGACTAGCCCTGTGGCAACCCGTGGCGAGCTCGTGGCCGTCCCCCGCTGGGCAGGGCTGGATCGCTATATGTAGCACGATTTCGGAATTCTGGGCGAAAAGCTCCGACAGTTCGGCCTTCCGCCGGGTAGGTCAAATAGTAGGGGGACGTTCCGCAGTGAGGCAGGTTCGCGTTCGCCGGAGAAACCGCAGGTGACCGAGAACCTCGAAGACACCATCCGTCAGAACGCCCAGGGGCCGGCCAAGGTCGCCGGCGATGCGGGCAGTGTCGAGCAACATCCGCTTTCGGAGCAGATCGAGGCCGACCGCTATCTGGCCGGCAAGGAGGCGGCCGGCAAGACCAGGCGCGGGTTGAGGTTCAACAAGCTCGTCCCGCCGGGGGTGAACTGAGTTGTTTGCATGGATGCGGCAGTTGTGGCCAAGGAAGGCCACCCCCGCTGGTCGTCGCTCGCGTGCGTGGCGGGCCGCGCTTCCCCTGCGGGCCCGCTACGACGCGGCGATGACCACCGAGGACAACCGCCGGCACTGGGCGGCCGCCGATGGGCTTTCGGCCCGGGCGGCCAACAGCCCCGAAGTCCGGCGCATCCTGCGGAACCGCGCCCGGTACGAGGTGGCCAACAACAGCTACGCCCGCGGCATCGTGCTGACGTTGGCCAACGACACGATCGGCACCGGTCCCCGGCTCCAGATGCTCACCGCCAATGCCGAGGTCAACCGCCGGATCGAACAGGAGTTTTCCGGGTGGGCCAAGGCGGTCAACTTGGCGGAAAAGCTCCGCACGATGCGGATGGCCCGGGCCCAGGACGGTGAGGCCTTTGCCATTTTGACGAGCAACCCGCGTTTGCCCACGCCGGTCAAACTGGACTTGCGTTTGGTCGAGGCCGACCAGGTGACGACGCCGGACCTTGGCACGCTGAGCGTCAATGCCGTCGACGGGATCGTCTTCGATGCCTTCGGCAATCCGGTCGAGTATCATGTGCTGCCGAACCACCCGGGTGATGCAGGGGTGGGATGGAGCTTGCAATACGACCGCGTCCCGGCCGAGTCGATGATTCACTGGTTTCGTGTGGACCGACCGGGCCAGGTCCGGGGTATTCCCGATATCATGCCGGCGCTGCCGCTCTTCGCTCAGCTTCGACGGTTCACGCTGGCGGTGCTTGCGGCTGCTGAGACGGCGGCCGACTTCGCCGGCATCCTTTACACCGATGCCCCGCCGGGCGGTGAAGCGGAGGCGGCGGAACCATTCGAGCCGATCGAGCTTGAGCAACGGGCACTCATCACAATGCCCGGCGGATGGAAGATGAGCCAACTCCAGGCCGAGCAGCCGAGCACGACCTACGCCGAATTCAAACACGAGATCCTCAACGAGATCGCCCGCTGCCTTTCGATGCCCTTCAACATCGCGGCGGGCAACTCCTCGGGTTACAACTACGCCTCCGGCCGATTGGATCATCAAACCTATTACAAGAGCCTGCGGGTGGAACAGGCCCATCTGGAGACCGTGGTCCTGGATCGTGTGCTGGCCGCCTGGCTCGATGAGGCGGTGCTGATCCGCGAGCTGTGGCCCGAAGAATTGGGACCGATGCTGGAGTGGCCGCACCAGTGGTTCTGGGACGGCCAAGAGCATGTGGACCCGGCCAAGGAGGCCTCGGCCCAAGCAACGCGTCTGGCCAGCCACACGACGACGCTGGCCCACGAGTACGCTCGCCAGGGCCGCGACTGGGAAGAGGCTTTGCGTCAGCGGGCCAAGGAGCTCGCATTGATGCGAGAGTTGGGGCTGACGCCGGATCAAGGCCTGCCGCGGCCTATGTCGAAGGATCAGAACATGGACGAGGCTGACGAAGAGGAGGAAATCACGAATGCCGCTGCCGCAGCGTAAGCCGGGCGAATCCCATGATGAGTTCATCGCACGGTGCATGGGCCACCCAGTGATGGTCCAAGAATTTCCGGACGCGGCCCAGCGGCGGGCCGTCTGTGAGCAACAGGCTCGGGTGCGCACGGAGGCCCACCTGAACCTGGTGTGCGATCCCGGCAGCATCACGATCGAGGCCGCCGATACTAATCAAGCCGACGGGCAGTTGAAGCTCCCGCGGTTTTCGATGGTCGCCTACACGGGCGGGCCGATGCGGATCGCTGGCTGGCGCTATCCAGTCATCGTGGACCTGGCGGGCCTCGTCATCCCATCGCAGAGCCGGCCGATCCGCTTCGGCCACGACATGGCCAGCGGCGTGGGGCACACGGATGCGATCCGCATCGAGGACGGCCGCCTGGTAGCCACGGGGGTTGTCTCGCGTGATACGCCCGCCGCCCGGGAGATCGTGGCCAGTGCCCGCAACGGGTTCCCCTGGCAGGCCTCGATTGGGGCGGCCGTCGAGGAGTTCGAGTTCGTCAAGGAGAACCAAAAAGTGCTGGTCAACGGCCGCCAGTTCGCTGGGCCGGTGAACGTCATTCGCAAGGCCGTCTTGGGCGAGATCAGTTTCGTGGACCTGGGGGCCGACGGGGCCACCAGCGCGAGCGTGGCGGCAGCCGGTGTGCAAGCAGGCAAGGAGGAGAACCAAGCGATGGAGATTTTTCCCGATCACAACCGGCCTGTCGGGGAGCAGGCCACTGCTCAAAAGCCGTCCGGCGAACCGACGGACACCCACATCGCGGCGGACGGAGGGGACCCTGGAGCGACTCCTCAAGTCCCCACTCCCCAGCCCCCCACCTCGGACGCCCAGGCCGCCGAGGCGGCACGGATCTTGGCCATCCGCCAGGTCTGTGCCGGCCGGCACCCAGACATCGAGGCCCAGGCGATCCAGGAACACTGGGAGATCAGCCGCACCGCGCTGGCCGTCCTGCGGGAAGAGCGTCCCAAGGCCCCGGCCGTGCAGGTCTGCAGCCCAGAGGCCGTGACCGGGCGACTGCTCGAGGCCGCCTGCATGCTCACGGCCAAGGCCGTGGGCGTGGAAGAACTCTTCGACGAACCGACCTTGGAGGCGGCCACGCGCCGCTTTCGCGGCGGGATCGGACTTCAAGAGCTTCTCCTGGAAGCCGCTTGGGCCAACGGCTACACGGGCCGCAGCTTCCGCGATAGCCGCACCGTATTGCGGTTCGCCTTCCGGCCGGAACTGGAGGCCGGGTTCTCGACGATCGACATCGGCGGCATCCTCTCCAACGTGGCCAACAAGTTCCTCCTGGACGGGTTCTTCTCCGTCGAGCGGACCTGGCGGAACATCTGTGCGGTGCGGAACGTCTCGGACTTCAAGACCGTCACCAGCTACCGACTCATCGGCACCGACCAGTACGAGCAGGTGGCTCCAGGCGGGGAACTCAAGCACGGCACGTTGGGCAACGAGACCTACACCAATAAGGCCGACACCTACGGCCTGATGCTCTCGATCGACCGCCGTGACATCATCAACGACGATCTGGGGGCGATCACCACCGTGCCCCGCAAGCTGGGCCGGGGCTCGGGTCTCAAGATCAACGACGTCTTCTGGGGCACCTTCCTCAATAACGCCAGCTTCTTCTCCGTGGCGAACAAGAACTACCTGGAGGGGGCCGACACGGCCCTTTCCATCGACGGCCTGACCAAGGCCGAGGTGGCCTTTATGGATCAGGTGGACAGTGACGGCAAGCCGATCGGGATCATGCCGGCGATCTTGCTTGTGCCCACGGCCCTTTCGGCCATCGGCTCCCAGCTTTTCAAGTCGATGGAGCTGCGGGACACGACGAGCAACAAGAGCTATCCGGTGGCCAACCCGCACCAAGGCAAGTTCCGGGTGGAGGTGAGTCGCTACCTGTCCAACAGCCAGTATCCCGGCAATTCCAGTAAGGCCTGGTATCTCTTGGCCACGCCGGACGACCTACCGGTGATCGAGGTGGCGTTCTTGAATGGCCAGGAGTCGCCGACGATCGAGACGGCCGACGCCGACTTCTCGGTCTTGGGCATCCAGATGCGAGGCTATCACGATTTCGGTTGTGCCCTGCAGGACCCGCGTGGCGGCGTGAAGATGAAGGGCGAGGCCTGAGCACGAGGGTGAGGGCTGATAACTGAAGGCTGAACACGAAGGGAGAAAGCATGATGGCACTGGCGGTTTTCGTACACGAGGGGGAGCAGATCGACTACACGCCGTCGGCCGATTGTTCGGCCGGGGATGTCGTGGTCCAGGGGGACCTGGTGGGCATCGCGCGAACACCGATCGCCGCCGGCACGCCGGGCTCGCTGGCCGTGGCCGGGGTGTTCGACGTGGCGAAGGCCGGCGCGACGGAGTTCACGGCCGGGGCCAAGGTCTATTGGGACGCCACCAACAAGCTGGCCGTAACCACGGACGGCGGCGGGCAAGGCCGTGCGCGCAGCCGGCGCCGGGGCGACCACCGTTCGCGTCCGGCTGAGCCAGTGACGGGCCTATGGGTGACATGCTCAGTGAGGGCCTGGCCTGGCTGGCCGAGAAGCTCAAAGTCCACGCCTCGCGGCCGATCGTCTATCGCCGCGGGACCGACGAAGTGACTCTCCAGGCCGTCATCGGGCGAACCCTACTTAAGCTCGATGACGGCTACGGCGGGGTACGAATGGAGTGGACCGACCGGGATTTCTTGATTGCGGCGGAGGACCTGATCCTGGGCGGTCAAAGGGTTTTGCCTGAACGGGGGGACCGGATCCTGGAGACCCACGACGGGAAGACACTCGTCTTTGAGGTCCTGGCCCCGGGGAACGAACCGGAGTGGCGATGGAGCGACCCATACCGGACGCTGTTGCGGATTCACACCAAATTGCTTGACGAGCCATAGACTGAAGGGCGTGTGATGAGGCAATTGTTGGCTGTCATCGGATTCTGTTGCCTTCTCGGCTTGGCCGCGGCGGGTATTGCCGCCACGGTCGGCGGCAACCGGGCCCCCGACGGGACCGAAGTCCACTGCGACCTGCCGGTGGAACTGCATCGCCGCAACACCACCTCCCGGGGCCAGGGCTGCTGCGTATGGACCTCGATCCACCATGCGGCCCTCTGGCAGAACGTGCCGCCCTACCAAGAGGCCCCCAAGTGGATTCAACAGCACGGTATCCCCGGCGGGGCCTATCCCGGGGCCGTGGCCAAGTATCTCCCCGAGATGGCCCGCGAGCGCGGGGCCTCCGAGCCCCCAGCCTTTCTCAATTACGAAGGCAATGACCTGGAGCTATTAAAACTCGCCTGCCGCACCGGTCGGATGCCGTGCGTGACATACAGCTTCAGCCCAAGCGGCCGTTACGGCGGCGGGAAAATCGCCCATATGGTGAACCTGGTCCACGCCGACGATCGCTACTTCGCCGTCTTGGACAACAACTACATCGGTGAAAACCAGATTGAGTGGATGACACCGGAAGAATTCCGGCGGAGCTGGACCGGACTGGGTGGCGGTTGGGCGGTCATTCTCCTGGCACCTCCACCGCCCCCGCCGCCAAAGAACGCAAACTGAAGACAGGATCGGTCATGTACACACTCGTGTTCGCGATGTTACTTGGCCAGTGCGGTCCCAGCGGCTGCCCGGTCCCAGACGGGCCCCAGTGGCGACCGATCGTTGACCGTACTGGGCAGCCGGCCGTGCTCGATGTCGAAGTCGTCCCGCAGAATGGCCGCGTCTGGTTCGGCGAGACGCCCATCACACTCCACGACGGAAAGACGCGCGTGCAGACGCCGCCATTGGAGCCGGGCCGCACTTATCAATACCGCGTAACGGCCCAATGGGGAGATATCGTCCGCAGATGGACGGTGACGTTCGCACCTGGCCAAACGGTGCGCATGGTATTGCGACGCGATGACCCTGCGCCATCAACATCGGAGACGACCGCTGGCACCAGCGGCTCTTCGGCCGCTCCATCGCCAGCTTCACCATCCCAGCCGTCTTCGCCTGACGCTGCAGGCCGCGCTGTACCCGGCACGACCCCAGGGGAACTGCCGGTGATTGAGCAAGACGGCGTCCAGAACTTTGGCATCGTTCGAGCTGGCCTTAACGGTTCCAATGAGCGCATCACCCTTGACGGTCGAGAGATCACCCGCTCCGAAGCCGAGCGGATTCTGCAGGCTGGGAGCCTGGCCGACGACAGCGGGAAGCTCCGCCTGACGGTGATCGGCACGGAGGCCGACCGCCGCCGCGTGCTCCAGGACCTCCAAGGCCCCTTGCGTGATATTGCCGAGCAATGCCTCGTCCAAGACTATCCACCCGATCATTGGGCCGTCACTGGCGTAGGCTTCTACACCGCCGGAAGGCCCACGATCTACATCCAGGCCCCGGACGGCAGCGTGCTCCATCGCCAGGACGATTATAACGATGGCGCGGAGGGACTCCGAAAAGCCTTCCAGTGCCTGCGTAAGCCCAACCCCAACTACCAACCCGATAAGGACCGTGATCTCCGCCGTCCCGCGGGCGGCCTGCTCTCCTGGCTGTTCGCCCTTATGACGAACCCCTTCCGCACGGTTCTCTCATGGATTCTCGCCGCAGGGGTGGTCTTCCTCTTAATCGTCCTGGTGATGAAAGGGTGGCTGTTCTACTTACTGACCCTCTTGGCGAAAGTGCTCCCTGCACCGCCCACACCAGTCACGACCGCGGCAACACCCACGACGACCACTAGGACCAAAACCCCTGCCACCAAATCCCGTACAACCAAGCGAAAACGTTCGTGAGGCGGCTATGTTTGCATTCTTACTTGGCTGTGCTCTAGGGCTCATCGTGGGCTGGAATGTGCTGCCCCAACCCGCCTGGATAAAAACCCTCTGGCAACGGATTTTTAAGGCATGACCTATGGCCACGATCGTCGCATTAGCCGATGCGGTTGTTTCGGAGCTGAACAGCGAGGGCTGGAGCCTCCCTTTCGCCGCCCGGCGGCTCTATCGCCCCCGGTTCGAGCCAGCCGACCTGAAGACGCTCCAAGTGAGCGTCGTGCCCCGCAGCCTCACAATTGACGCCGACAGCCGCGGCGACGACAACCGCCAGTACCAAATCGACCTGGCCATCCAGCAGAAGCTCACGACGGAAAGCGCAGAGGAAATCGAACCTCTTTTAGCCCTGGCCGACGAAATCGTGCGGCACTTCAAGCTCCGACGGCTGACCGCGATGCCAGGGGCTCTGTGTGTCAAGATCGAACATGACCCGATCTACGCCGTGGAACACCTCGACGAACTGAGATGCTTCACCAGCATCATCACGCTCTCTTTCCGTATCGTGGGGTGAGTGATGGTTGGTGTGAAGGCCAGGACTCGAAGCGAAATGAATAAGGTCGCCCGCAAGGCCAAACGGGCGAATATCGAAAGCCTCGGCCATGCCGGTGGTGCGATCCGTCTGGCGGCCGTGCGGGGCATCCGCAAGCGGAAAGGTCCGGCTCCGGCCGGGCAACCGCCGCACACGCACACCCGGCGACTCCCCCGGGCCATCAAGTACGCCGTGGAGAAAAAGCGGCAAGTGGTGGTCATCGGCCCGGACGTCGAGTCGTTCGGGACCGCCGGAAAAGCCCATGAACACGGCGGGCGGTTCCGCGGCGAACGATACCCCAAGCGCCCCTTTATGGCCCCCGCATTGGAAAAGACGAAAGACCGTTTACCGAAATTCTGGGCCGGTTCGGTGCGGTAGCCCGTACTGCAGCCCGGCCCGCAAACAGGAGGAGCTCGCTATGGCGACAAACTGGAAACTCGGCCGTGAATGCACGCTGATGATCGGCACGAACGAACTCAAGCTAGCCAAAGAGGTGACGGTGGAACTCGGCGGAAGCGAGGCCGACGTGACGACGCGGGGCAGCCAGGGCGTCAAACAAGTCGTGCTCGCGATTCACGAGTACACGATCTCAGGCACGGCCGTCTATTCCCCCGATGATCCGGCCGTACAAGCCCTTCTCAATGCCTACACAAATGGAACGGCACTGGCCGTCACCGTTTCCGACCCGACGCTCACTTACACGGGCAAATGGGCCGTGACGAGCCTCTCCCAGGGGCAGCCGATCGAAGATGTGGCAACGATCGATTTCACACTGAAACCGACTGTTGAGGAATCCACTGCATGAGAACATTTCAAGATAGCGCTGGCCGCGTGTGGACGATCGCCGTCAACGTAGACGCGGTGAAACGGGTCCGCGATCTACTGAAGGAAGATCTCCTCGACGTGAAGGGCACGCTGACGCGGATTCTGGTCGATCCGATCCTCCTCTGCGACGTCCTCTACTGCGTGTGCAAGCCCGAAGCTGACGCGGAGAAGATCACCGACGTCGACTTCGCTCGAGCGATGGCGGGCGATGCCATCCGGAAAGCGAAAGAGGCCTTCGTGGAGGAGCTGATCGATTTTTTCCCAGAGCCGAACCAACGGGAGGCCATCCGGATGGTTCTGGAGAAGTGGGGCGAGTTGGGCCAACTGATGCTGCAGAAGCTGAAGGTGCAGCTCCAGCGGGCGGATCTGCCTCGGGAGATCGAGGCGGCACTGAGCGGCATTGGAGAATCATCCACGAGCTCGCAGGAATCGTCGGAGTCAACCCAGGACCGCTGACGTTGCGGGAACTGTGCTGGATGGTGGAAGGCCGCCAGCGAGATCAGTGGAATCACACGGCCCAGTTGCTGGCGATGCTCTATAACGCCTTCCGCGGAAAAGGACAGCGTGCCCTCAGGCCCGCAGACTTCCATCCGCTGATGAGAAAGACGACACCGACCGCCACGCTCAAACAGCTCGTCGAGATGGGGATCTTGAAGCAAAGGTAAACTATGCCGAGTCCGTCCGACATTAAAGCCGGTGAGGCGTTTGTCGAGATCCACACCGACAATAAGCGATTGGAGAAAGGCCTGAAGGAGGCGTCGAAGAAGCTCAAGGCCTGGGGGCAGAGCGTCACAGCCGCGGGCCAAAGACTGTTCACGGCGGGCCTGGCCGCAGCCGGCGGACTTTTCGCAGCGGCGAAGGTTTTTTCCAGTATGGGAGACACCGTCCAAAAGATGTCGCAACGAACGGGTATATCGGCGGAGGTGCTATCCGAATTGGGCTTCGCCGCCGAGCAGTCCGGAACCGACCTGGCGACTGTCGAAATGGGCATCCGCCGCATGCAGGCCGTGATCGGCGATGCGACCAATGGACTGGGCTCCGCGGAGGATGCACTGGCTAATCTCGGGCTGACGGTGAGCCAACTGGTGGGATTATCGCCGGATCAGCAATTCGAGATGATCGCGGACGGGATCGCCAAGATCGAAGACCCGTCTCTCCGAGCCGCTGCAGCGATGGATATCTTCGGTCGGTCGGGCACGATGCTGCTGCCCCTCATGTCTCAGGGGGCGGCGGGGATCCGCGAACTCCGCCAGCAGGCCCGGGATCTGGGCCTGACGATCTCCACCGAGGACGCCGATTCGGCCGCGAGACTAGGCGACGCTCTGAATATGCTCTGGCGTGTTGTCAAGCAGGGCGTCTTCTTGATCGGTTCGGCACTCGCGCCAGTTCTCACGGAGTTCGCAGAGCGCGCGGCGTACATGCTCAAATCGATCGGCGACTGGATCAAAGAGAATCGGGCGCTAGTGGTGACGATCTTCCAGATCGCGCTCGGAGTCCTCGCTGCCGGGGCTGCACTCATCATGCTAGGAAACCTGATTGCCGCCATCGGCACTGCGATCGGCGTTTTGACGCCGATGATAACCGCCGCCGTTGCAGTCTTTAAAATGATCCCGGTGGCACTGGGAGCCTTGCTCTCGCCCGTCGGACTGGTGATCGGGGCCCTTGCCGCCCTTGGGGCGTACTTCTTGTACGTGTCGGGCTTGGGCAAGAAGGCGTTGGAGTGGCTTAGAGAGAAATTCAACAGTCTCCGCGAGACGGTGGTGAAGGCGTGGAAGGGCATCGGCGACGCCCTCGCTGCGGGCGATCTGGCTCTGGCCGCTGAAATCCTCTGGCTTACGCTCAAACTCGAATGGCAGAAGGGGATTGCCTGGCTTACCGAGAAGTGGAACGCCTTCAAGGAGACGTTTCAGGCCGTCGGGACAGAGGCCGTCTACGGCCTGGCGAAGTTGCTGACCGAAGGTTGGGCGGCGATTCAACGCACGTGGGTTGAAGTCGTTGCATTCATGCAGCGTGTCTGGAGCACGTTCATCTATTACCTGGTGACCGCCTGGCGGACGGCCCAGAATTGGATCGCTAAGAAGTTCGTGCAACTCATGGCGGCGATCGATCCGAAGGTGGACGCCGAGGCGGCGATGAAAATCCTCGATGAGGATTTCGCACGCGAACAGAAGGCCCGCGAGCACAACTATCAAGAAGAACTCAATCAGATCGAAGACACACAGAAGAAGAAACAAGACGCGATCGAGAAGGAGAGAGAAGGGGCGATCAAGATCCTTGAGGAGGAACGCGAGAAGGCGCACGTCGAGCACAAGAAGCAGAACGACGAGGCGTTGAAGGCGGCCCAGGACGCAGTGGAAGAGACGCGGAAGAAGTGGCAAGAGGCCCTCGACAGGGCGGCCCAGGAGCGGGCGGAGTTTGAGAAGGATAACGCACCGGAACCTATAAAGGGGATCGGAGAATTGAAACAGTTCGAGTTCGAGGGATTGGCCAAGCAGGCGATCAGCGTGGTTGGAACATTCAATCCGCTGGCGGCAGCCGGGCTGAGTGCGGGCAGCCCATTGGAACGCGCGGCCCGTGCCGGAGAAGAAACGGCGAAGAACACTAAGAAACTCGTCCAGCAGGCCCAACACGGTGGATTGGTGTTTGCCTGATCGGAGCGATAGAGATGGCCATCATCGTCAAGGAGAAATGGAACAGCCGCCAATCGACGACCGGAGACAATCCGTCTGTCGATCTGATCTTCGTGGCCCGCGGGACGGACGACGACATTGCCGCGAAGACGGCGATTCTGGCCATCGCACCTGTGTACTATGACGGCCTAGTCCGGCAGAGTCTGTCCATCGAGCGGATCGCTGAAGACGTCTGGGAGGGGACGGTCCGTTATGGGCCGCGACAGCCGCCACAGATGGGCGACTCCAGCTATCAATTCGAGACCGGCGGCGGTACGCAGCACATCACGCACAGCATCCAGACGGTGGGCCGCTACGCACCGCCGGGTAAAACGGCACCGGATTTCCAAGGGGCCATCGGCGTCACGCACGACAACGTCGAAGGCGTGGATATCACAGTTCCGGTCTACAACTTCTCCGAGACGCACTACATTGCGGTCGAACTGGTGACCAACTCGTACAAGGCCACGCTCTTCTACCTCACGGGCAAGGTCAATAATGCACCATTCCGCGGTTTCGCCACAGGCGAAGTCTTGTTCTTGGGAGCCAGCGGCTCGCAACGCGGCCAGGAGGACTGGGAGATAACGTTCAAGTTCGCGGCCAGCCCGAACGTCCAGAACATGACGATCGGCGATATCACGGGCATCAATAAGAAGGGCTGGGAATATCTGTGGGTCCGATACGCCGATGACGTCGATGCCAATGCGAATGCTCTAATCAAGAAGCCCATCGCGGCCTACGTCGAACAGGTGTACCAGTACGCTGATTTTTCGCTCCTGGGAATCGGCACCTAATGCCAGGCAATCCATTCAAAAAAGTCCGCAGCGGCGACAAACTCAACATTCCGGCTGAGACGTTCAACACGTTTATCGACGTCGCTCTCGATTGGAAGGCCAGACAGCGGAGCCAGACGCAGGAGTCAACCAGCAGTCGGCCATCGAGCACACTCATCAAAGTCCGCAATCAAACGGGGCAGACCCGGAACCGCTTCGACGTCGTCGCCCTTGTCGGCCCGATCATCCAGCCAGCGAGCAATGAACAGGCGTTCCAGAACGAACCGGCTCTAGACGGCGTGGTTCCGACACTCCCGGAGCACTCGGGACGATTCGCCATCCTCCACGAGCCGGTGGCCGCCGGGGAGATCGCACACCGAGCGTGCGTCTCCGGCGTCACGGTGGCCCGGGTCAATGTCACGAACGAGCGACACCGCCACGCCGACATCGCAAACGGCACCTGTGACTATTTACAAAGCTGCGACGCGGGCGGCGCTATCATCCTGTGGAAAGAGCCCGGAACAGGCGTCAAGTGGGCCATCGTCCGCATCGGCAACGATGACCAAGATATCTGCCGCTTCGAGCTCTTCGGCACGTTGGCGAAGTGCGGCCACGCCTCCGCCCGGAAGATCCTCTACGGCAATTCGCGGTGGTGTGACGGCGACGAGATTATCACGGTCTATGATTCGTTGGGCATCGCACCGGCTGCCGGCCTTTATGCCGGAACATTCGGCTGGGCCGTGTGGATGCCGGATAGTGGCAAATGGGAACTTCTGTTCTGGGGTGAGGGATGCTGTGGATCTGGCAGTGTTTCGGACTCCAGCGTTAGCGACTCCAGCCGATCGGACTCCTCGCAAAGCTCGGACTCTTCGGCCTCTTCTGAAAGTTCGGCTTCGTCTGAATCGTCGACTAGTTCGACCTCCTCTGAATCGTCGACAAGTCAGGAGAGCTCATCAAGTCTGCCAAGTGGAAGCAGCGTCGGCCCATCGAGCAGTGTGCCACCCAGTATATCGTGGAGCGGATCGGATAAATCGTCCGCCATCGTCCCGGCGTCATGGTCTCCAACTGGCTACGTGGCTCTGTTCATCCACGAGATGCCGGAAGTCCGGTTCGACGACGTGATGACGATACACGTGCCTCAGGCGGACCACGAGGTGGCCATCGATCCGCACTTCGTTGAGGTGTGCGAAAAAGGCACGATTGAAGTGTGCGGTATCGCAGCCGATAAGCCCATCTCAGTGGGCGCCCGGGCTGTCGGGGATAAGATCCGCCTGCGGTTTGCGGAACAGGATGCCGCGCATGCGGTCCGCCTCGTCATCAGGTTGACCGGCATCCGCCGGGGCTTCGCCGGGAAGAGGTTCCCGCGGCGAACGCACGAACAATTCCTGGCAAATGAGGCCTTCATCAATAGTGCGTATCCGTCCGACCCGCGAGCGGAATAACGGGATGAAGAGTTACTTCCGACACCTAGCGGCGAACTGGCGTGTGGCAACGCGGGCCTTGGTCCTTGCTGTCTTCCACTTTGTGCATGGTGATCTCCCGGTACGCTGGACGGAACATGATTACTGGGGCCTGTAGCGAACCTTATGAGTTACGGATCTGCGAAGAGCTGGTCGTCCGTCAGTGAGAGCACGAGCTCCGCCGGCTCGCTCTCGTCTAGCGGCAGCCCGTCCAGCCCGAGTTCCGCGACGTCGTCGTCTCCCGAATCAAGCCTGTCGACGAGCGCGTCGGCCTCGAGCCCGGCGAGTTCGCTATCGGAAAGTCAGTCGCTGTCTTCGAGCAGTCTCTCCGTATCGCCTAGCGCTTCGAAAAGCTCCAGTGTGTCGCTCTCGTCCAGCTCGCCGTCCGCCAGCAGCAGTCTGTCTACTAGTTCAAGCTCGCCCAGTTCGGCGACGTCGTCGAGTGTCAGCAGTTCAACTTCGGCGAGCAGCTCCGCTTCGGCCAGCGCGAGCTCTTCCGGGCTGTCCACGCCCGCCAGCCAGAGCAGTGTGTCCTCGGCAAGTTCCGCCGCTAGCAGCGCCTCCGCGAGCTCCGCGCTGTCATCGTCGGCAAGTTCTGGAAGTGCACCGCCACCGCCTCCGCCGCCGGCGTCATCCAGCACGAGCAGCTCTAGTTCATCGAGCGAATCTGCGTCATCGTCGCAGTCAACGAGCAGCAGTGAGTCCAGCCAAAGCTCGTCATTCGGTTCCCAAAGCGGGCCCGGAAGTTCAATAAGCGGCTCGAGTTCATCGAGCTCATCTTCAAGCTCTGCGTCGCCGTATTGCACACCAGGTAACCAGGCGACCATGAACGCCAGCTTTTGGTACATATTGAATGGCAATCCGTATCGGTATGATTGGGGGCCTATAACGCTAACAAAGACGCAATCCAGCCCAACCTATAAGTGGGCGTGGTCCGGCGGCTACAACCAACAGGCGTGGGTGGAGTTGGACACATCCACCGGAAAGATGAGGTGTTATGCTTACGTGAAACGCTATGGTGACAGCGTCTATATTGAGGCATTGTCGAATTGGGAGTCGTTCACCTACGGCGGCGGGTTTTACAAGACATTCACGAGCTTTCAGATTTTGACGAATTGCAACCAGGCTTCCATCAGTGTGAGTGTGCCTTGCCAGTCTTAGTCGGAGTGCGACCCATGAAGCATTGGCTTGACAATGCGCAGTTGGACGAGTGCAAACGGCAGATCCGAGAAGGTTTGGCCGCCAAGTCTAAGCTTATGGCCGAAATCGTGGACGCGCTCGTCGAAGAACAGCTCCGGATCGTGCCGGCGTTGGCAGAGATCGTATCGTCCGAATCTCCGCCCGGCAGAACGTGCGATTTGCGGCGGCAAATGCGGGACTTGCTAGGCAACGAAGTCCGGCGACTCCGATTCAATCCAGAGCTAGCGGAATTGATTATCGACATTCAGATGCGTCTGGTGCCGAAGCTACTGAGAGACATTGATGACGTCCTCGCTGCACGGGGGCTGTGAGAGATGGCTTTGCGTGACTTCTTTGAACGAGTCTATGTGATTAACCTGAAACGCCGGCCGGACCGACTGCGGGCCTTCTGGGCGAGACTCGAGCGATACGGTTGGCCGTTCAAACGCCCGGAGGTATATCCCGCGATCGAAGGCGACAAGGTGGGCGTTCCGCCAGAGTTCACACAGGGCGGCGGGGCCTATGGCTGCAGGATGAGTCATCTGCGAATCTTGCAAGATTGCCTGATGGACGACGTGCAAAGTGTCCTTATCCTCGAGGATGACGCCGACATCACGGAGGGATTTCCGGAGCGCGTGGCCGAGTTTCTGGCGAAAGTGCCCAGCGACTGGGAAGGGATCATGCTCGGCGGCCAGCACCACGCCCCGCCGATCCCGACCGAGATTCCCGGGGTCGTCCGTGTACGCTACGCACAGCGGACGCACGCCTATGCAGCCCGGCCGAGTTATATGAAGGCCTTGCAGCGGCGTTGGGGAAATGCGACCGTCCACATCGACTGGCTCATGCGGGACTGGCAGCACCAACACATCGTCTATGCACCAGATCCTTGGCTGATCGGCCAAGCCGGCGGCCGGAGCGACATTCGGGGAGCGGAGAAGCCTCCCGAGTGGTGGATCAGCGGATCGTCGAGGCTTCCGCCGGGGCCTGTGGCTGTTGCAATGGTGGATCGGCCGGTCCTCGAGGAGATGATACGATTCGGCTTTCATCCCGGGCACGAACGCGATGAAGACGGGATCGACGTCGGCCTGAAGAGAATTTTCGCTGACAGGAGGATCGACAATAGTTGGGACGAGCGGGACAGTGATCAAAGCGAGAAGCCAAACACGCGCCCGGGCACAACCGAGCAGTTGCGGGCGTGGCTGGAGATGATCCAGGCCGAGAGTGTCGGCGGCCTACTACCCACAGTTTGGCACCCAAATGCGACGGTCGAACTGGTCCGAGAGGCCTGGCCCGGGCCTGTGTACGAAGTCAAAGGGTCCACAGCAGAAGAGGCCTTCGCCTGCCTGCCCGTGGAAATCCAACAACGAATGCGAGACAGGCAGTCAATCCGAATCAGCCCCATCATCTTGCTACACTGCCCAACCTCGATGGTCGAGCACCTGCATCCGAACGGTTTTCATCCCGGCTATTGGCGCAATCGAGAGACCGGCATCGACAAGGGGCTAGAGCGCATTTTCGCTGAGGTGCCGGAAGAGCGTCGCATTGATGAGCTGCGTCGATGGTGCGAATTCCTCTGCCGTGAGGGCGACCGCGACGGCCTGGTCGTCACGGCAAGGCATCCCCAGTTGACGGCGGCCATGCTCAAAGCCGCCACCACACGGCCGGTTCTGGAGATTAAGGCGGACAACATCGAAGAACTAAAAGCTGCACTCCTATGCCCAAGATGAATCACACCGTCTGGCTCTACTGGGAAGGCCCAATGCCGCCGTATATCCGGCTGTGCCTGGACCTTCTGCAAGCCTACAACCCGAACGCCAGGATGCTTGGTCCCGAGGACCTCCCAGGGCTTGGCTTTCCGTCCGAGGTGCTGGAAGCGATCCGCGAATGGCATATCTGCCAGCGGTCGGATGCCATTCGCGTGTTCCTACTGGCAAACCACGGTGGCGTCTGGTGCGATGCCGATTGCATTCCGCTGAAGCCGTTCGACCTACTCGCCAGAGCGGCCGAAACCTCGCCCGCCGGACTGGTAACCTACCACTCAACCGATAGTACCTTTGGCCTCGGTCTGCTCGCCGCGCGCCCGGGCGCGGAACCTATAGCCCAGCTATGGCAGCATATCTATCGCATAATGAGTGACCAGCGGGTCCCGGCATGGTTGGAAGTTAGCTCGCAACCGCTGACTGAAATCATCAAGAAAACCGGCCATGCCGGCGTTGTCGTTTTGCCATTCGACCATGTGTGTCCGATTTCTTGGCGTGACCAACACGTGCTCTCTACAAAAGCCCCTGAACATGAGCACGCAGCGCGGCTGGCCGCCCGTCCCAACATTTGGACCTGCATGCTGTCGCATCAAGAACTTAGCAAAGACTCCACCGGAGATCACATCCTGAATCTCTCACGGCATGAGTTACTAACGTCTGATCGGCTCCTTTCCTATCTGTTTCGGGCATCCATCAGACGACTCCATGAGTCGGTTAGACCGTCTGGCCGGGCCGTCGTAACGCTCAATCTCTATGGCGACGGGATGCCCCAGAATTTCCGCGAGTCGCAACGGGCGGCGGCCCAAAGGTGGGGCGCCGAATATGTCGAAATCACTCGGCCGCTGTTCGGCTGGCGCGAGCCATACTGGGAAAAGCTGAACCTCGACCAACATACGGCCGCCTACGAGCGGGTGGTGTTCTTCGATCGTGATGTCGTGGTACGAGACGATTGCCCTAACCTGTTCGAGCTAGTCCACGAGGAGGCCGTTGGGGCGGTCAGCTCCGAGCAAGAGGGGCACAACCTGCTCCACCACATTGTGCCCAAGATGCAACCGCTTTGCGAAACCCTGGGGGTACCGCTGGATTTTACCCGCGAATATCTCAACTCCGGCGTGTTGGTGTTTAGCCCGCACCGCCATCGCCAGGTTTTTGAAGCAGCGCGGCTGGTCTGGGCACTGACCGGGGATCATCGCTCGTGGGAAATCGGCGACCAAGGGCCGATCAGCCTGGCGTGCCGGTGGACCGGGACGCCGTTATATCTCTTGCCCTGCGAATTCAATCGATGCGGGTCACGGCTCTGGGATTGCTGGACGCCACGGATGGACGCTTACATCTGGCACTTCTGCGGACCGAAGGACTGGACCGGGATGGCAAAGACCGATTGGCGGTCATGCCCGGACCAAACTTGAATTGGCTGGACTTCGACATCACCTAGCTCTGCGGCATGGCTTGCCGCAACGGCAACGGCATGACGCTACCGGCGCCGGGTCGCCCTTAAGGAAACGTCCAGCTGAAATAGACCGATCATCTCGTCGCATTTTGTCCAGCATCGAATCACCGGCTACCTCGCCGACCGCCTCCCGTCCGGGTACCAGTGCGTTCAGACTGCGAGAGAACTCCAGGGGGACCCGCGACCGGCGTCTTCTCACCTCGTCCCGGGTAGAGGGCGATTGGGGCGAGGTTCGATTGCTGGGATTCCGCCCGTGGAGCAATCGGCGGCGTGTCTCCGGCAAAATTCCGGTTTGGCGCACGGCGGGGCTTTCAAGACGCGAGCATTTTTCAAGAGGGGGTACTTGACACACACACACACACAGAGTTAAACTCCCGGCGGCATGAGAAACTTTCTCCGGCCGTGAGGAGGAACGCAGGCACGATACCGCGGATGTGGCGGCTTCGGCGCGTGTGATGAGGGTTGTGCAATGGGCAGCAATGTCCACGAGCTGGCAGGACAACGGAACCGGGACGGGCCGTCTTCGGCGTCAGGGGTGATTCAAGTCACGGGAGATGCTTATCAGCGGGCCCTGGCGGCGCATCGGGTCGGTGATCTGGAGACGGCCGAAGCAATCTACCGCGAGATCCTCGCCTCGAGCCCGAACCATGCCGGGGCGGCGCATTTTCTGGGCATGATCCATCTAGCTCGCGGCCAGCATGAAGAGGCTCTGGGGTGGATCGAGCGGTCTCTTCGGCTACGCGGCGACAAGGCCGTGTACTGGAACAACTATGGGGCTGTGCTCAAGAAGATGGGACGGCTGGCCGAGGCACACTCGGCTTTCTCAAAGGCAGTGATGCTTCGCGCAGACTATCCGGATGCCTGGTCCAACCTGGGTTTGGTGTACTTGGAACAGGGCCAACTGGACGAGGCGGAACGCTGCCTGCGATACGCATTGCGGCTCCAGCCGCGTCATGCCGATGCACTGCGGCACTTGGCTCGGGTGGCCCAGGCCAAAGGGGACGCCGCCGAAGCGGTCCGGCTTTGCCGGGAGTCTCTGGCGGTGGCGCCAGAGCAGGCCGAAACGCTCATGCAGTTGGGCGAGATCTATTGCAGCGCCAAGCGTTTCCAGGAGGCGGGCGAGATATTCCGGCGGGTGGTCGCGGTGCGACCCCAATGGGCCGAAGCCCGTCTGAACCTGGGTCTGGTCTATACCGATTTGGAGGAGTTCGAAGCGGCACGAGAGCAATTCAAGATCGCCGCCGCACTACGGCCGGGAAAAACGACGTGGCAGCTTCGCGAGTTGAGCCTTTGCCCGGTGGTCTTCGACTCGGCGGAAGCGGTGCTCCAGTTCCGGGCGGAGCTGGAAAGGCGGCTTGACGAAGCCTTGGTTGATCCGCCGAGGCTGGACTGGCGTCAGGCTTTCCGCGACGGCTTCGTGCCCTCTTTTCACCTTTACCATCATGGGGTGTGCAATCGGGCCCTCCGGGAAAAGTTCGCGCGCTTATTCAGTAAGTTCTTTCCGCAGGAGAGACCACAGCCTGCGCGACGAACAAAACTCCGTGTTGGTTTTTTGGTAACGGAAGGTCACCAAGGGGGTTTTGTCCGAGGTTTGGGGCAGGTGATGGCAAAACTCGATCGCCAGTGCTTCGAAGTCGTGGGGTTGGTGTCTGCAGGAATTCGAGCGGCGTGTCAGAAGATGGCGGCGGGGGCCGACATCACGTGGGTGGGATTCCCCCATGAAATCCAGCATGCTTTCCGGACGATTCGCCAGGCAGAGTGCGATATCATCTTTCACTGGCAGTCGGGAACGGACATCGTGAATTATTTTCTTGCTTTCTTACCGTTGGCCCCTTGGCAATGCATTGGGTTTGGACAGCATGGGACTACGGGGATTGCTACCATCGACTACTTTATCTCTTCCCGGCTTTTTGAGCGTGGCGAGAGCGCTCGTGAGGACTACACGGAGCAATTGGTGCAATTTCGGGGGCTCACCACTTGGCAGCCGCGTCCGCAGCCACCGCCGGAAGGTTCGCGGCGTCGCTGGGGATTACCGGAAAAGGGGACGCTTTACTTTTGTCCTCATCGGTTGAACAAGTTTCATCCAGGGTTCGATCCACTCTTGCGGGAGATCCTGGCGGAGCATTCTGGCGGGTATCTTTTGGTCTTGGAAGGCTCTCGTCCGGCGACTGTGCAACGGTTACAGGCTCGTTGGGCGAAGACGCTCGGTGAAGCGCTCTGTCGGCGGATTATTTGGTTACCCAGCCAGCCGGTGCCGGAGTATTATCGGCTTCTCAGGGTGGTGGATGTGGTTCTCGATTCACCCGCCTACAGCAGCTCGTTAACCGGTTTGGATGCCCTAGCCTTGGGAGTCCCGGTGGTTACTCTTCCCGGACCCTTGATGGTCCAGAGATACATGCACGGCTTTTACACTCTCTTAGGGATAAGCGAACTGATGGCCCGGTTACCCCATGACTATGTTGCGTTAGCCGTGCGGCTGGGCAATGACCCGGACTTCCGTCAGGCGATGGGGGAGAAGATTCGGGAGCGGGCGGGGGTGCTTTTTGAAGATGATAGGGTCGTCCGCGAATACGAAGAGTTTTTCATTCAGCTGCGGGAGCAGGCGTTGTGAACTAGTTAAATTATCAGAGACGCAAAGGTCCAGAGGCGTGGGACAAATTGAGGAGCAGAACGATGAATGGGAGCCGCTTTTCTCAGGTCATGTTGAAGCGCAAGGTGCGTGGATCGCGAGTCTCCGGCGGAGGACGGGCAAAAGGACAGCGGCACCGCTCGCTGCGGATCGAAGAGTTGGAACGACGGGAACTCCTCTCCGTGGTAGCGAATATCAGCGTAGATCAGCCGATCCAAGTGGAACGCGTCCGTGGGACTTCGAGCTTCACGATCACTATCACAGGGTGTCCTCAGAATTTCAGTTACGGTTGGCTGAACTTTGAGGTGAGTGGAACGGCCGATCCAGGCTGCGATTATCAAGCCTCGGGGTTTTTGGCCTGCGGATACATCACGTTTTACGGGGACGGGAGCCAATCGGCGACGGTCACAATTGGGAACGACCCGTGGCGGGAAGAGGACGAAACGATCACCGTTCGTCTCACGGGAGGCCGGTGGACTGATAGCAGTTGTTGTGAGGAATATCCCGTGATGATTGGGGACAACAGTTCAGCCACCGTAACGATCCTGGATGATGACCGGTGGAGTTTTTCAATCGAGGCGATTGATGACACGGGGGCGGAAACACTCGAAAATCAGCCGGCCAATCCTGGGAAATTCAGAGTCACCCGGAGCAATGCCCGCGATCCGGACCTCGAGTACCCTATCAAGGTGTACTACAACATCGGGGGTACCGCCACCCAAGGGGATGGCATCCATGATGACTATGCACCCTTGCCGGGCGTGGAGGGCGGGGGGTGTTGCTATTATTCTTCCACAGGTTTCATCACGTTCGATGCGTGCTCTCCGCAGATGGCCTACGACATCGTGGTGCAAGTGCGCGATGATGCGAGTGATCCGGTGGCCGAGCCGAGGGAGACCGTGATCCTCACCCTGGATCACGCTGACGCCGTATGGCAAGGAGGTGAGTACGCGAGCTATCCTGTGTCCGAGTCCCCAGCCACGGTGTATCTCCACGATAACGACTGGGTGGTTGAAATCCCCCGCAATGGCGACGCTGTGGAACCTCTCCAAGGGCCTGATCCCTCGACGGGCTATGAGTCCAAGATGGGGGGGTCTCCGGGAACATTTTTCATTCACCTTTTGGATGGCAACGAGAATTTTTCCGACGCCTTGGTAACCTATGCCACCAGCGGCTCGGGCTTAGTGGACGACGATCCTTACTGGGATAACGAACCCGGCCCGCGCGACGGCAAGGCCGATGCGGACGGATATTTGGAAGATGGTGCGGGGTTCCTGCCGACGAGTGGAACCCTGACAATTCCGGCGGGAGTCAATTCGTACGTAGTCAGTTTTGTGCCCTGGTACGACGGCTTCCGCAACGAATCAAACCCAATCGAAACTGTCGTTTTGACTCTTTCAGGAAACAATGTGCATCAGGGTCAGGATGATGCCACGATGTTGATCCTGGAACCTGAAGAGCATTTCAAACCGTGCGTGGGCTGCTGTGGGCAAGGTTCTACCTCAGCATGCAAAGTGGCTTCGGATTTGAACGTTTCGACCGGTAATCTGGGAATCTCCGGACCGGGGTCTCGTGTGACTTATTACAGTCAATTTGCGTCCGGTCAAGCGACGGTTTTGGCCTTCAGCCCGCTCCAACTCACCAACGGAGAGGCGACGCTCGAATCGGTGGAGGCCAAACTCGTTAACTTCGGGACGAGCACACCCAACACGACAATCTGGTTTGATGCGTCGGACGCAGCGGAATCTCGTTCCTACGTGTTTGCCTTTCCGGTGGATGTGTCGGCCCTCAACACGGGGGCTTATCCCTGGACGGTCCAGTTGGTTCAGCATTATTCCGACAATTCCTCCCAGACAATCACACTTTCCGGGAAGAGTAATGTTTACAACACGCGCAACAGCCCGATGGCCCCTGGTTGGTTTCTCTTTGGAGTCGCCCGCTTGATCCCCGACGGCTCCGATGTCCTCCTCATGCGGGGTGGCCTCCAGCGATTCAAGCCCGACGGCAGTGGCGGCTGGATCGCCGATCTTACTGATGATCCGAGCGCTTACACCCTCAACGGAAACTGGTCCACGGGCTTCACTCTCCGGGCCAAGGATGGTACTGAGGACTATTTCAATCCTGGAGGGTTGATCACCCGTACCGTGGATCCCGCAGGGAACCAGACATTCTACCACTATGACACCTCCAGCCGGCTCACCTCGATCGAGGCTCCGGAAGGCGATACGGTCTTTTTGTACGATGAAGAGACGGGATGGATCAGCCAGACGATCGGTCCGGATGGGGTTGTAGCCACGTACACTCACGATGCGGAAGGGCGGATCATCGAGATCACCACCACCGACCCGGACGGGGATGGTCCCCTTCCGCCACCGGTGACGACTTTTGAATACGCTGGGCCGAACGGTCTGCTCTCTGCGATCACGTTCCCTGATGGTTCCCGTGAAACCTACGAATACGACCACGCACTGCGGCTCAAGAAGATCATCCGCCCCGACGGGTCGGAAGAGAGCTATGTCTCTTACCCGGCGGCGGCCCTCGTCGATCTCGGGAGCGGGGAAGGAACTCCCCAGAATCCGGCCGCCCTCCGCGACACTGCCGAGATCCGGATCAGTGCCACGGTCGGCGGTGTCACCACTACCTCGGCTGTCGATCCCTGGGGTTTCCCCATTGAGTCGATTGACGGCGAAGGCCAGACCACGCGGTACGTCCGCAACGCCGCCGGCCAAGTGGTCCAGGTCATCGAACCGGACCCGGACGGAGACGGGCCGCTCTCTTCCGCCATCACCACCTACGAATACGATCTCAAGGGCAACCGGGTCAAGATGGTCCTCCCGGATGGCAGTGTCCGCCGCTGGGTGTATGACCCCACCTGGAATGTGGTCACCAAGTATGTCGACGAACGCGGGATCACCACCCTCTACACCATCGATCCCCAGACCGGCTACGTGCTGCAAACCCGGGTGGTGGTCGGTCAAGTCGACTCGCCCGGCAACGGAGAGACTGACGACGTAGTGACCACCTACACCTACACCGATGCCAGTGATGGTACCCTCATCGGCCTGGTGGAAACCGAGACCGACCCCTTGGGTCACGTCACTCGTTACCAGTACAACCCGCGCGGCCAGGTGATCCAGGTAACCTACGCCGTGGGTACCGACCTTGAGGCGAGTGTGAGCTACGAATATGATCCCGATACGGGAAAACTTCTCGCCGAGGTGGACGAATTGGGACGGCGGACGGAATACCAGTACAACGCCTTGGGGCAACTTATCCGCAAGGTCCTGCCCGACCCCGACGGTGAGCAAGGGCCGCTGGACAGCCCGGTCTACCAGTACGGCTACGATGTGGTCGGCAATCTGGTGTCTGAAACCGATCCCCTGGGCAACGTGACACGCTATGAATACGATGCCCGGGGCCGTCTCATCCGCACCATCCAGCCCGATCCCGATGGGGAGGGCCCCCTGGCCAGCCCTCTCACCCAGCAGTTTTACGACTCCGCCGGGCGGCTCAGCCACGTCATCGACCCCGTTGGGGCGATCACCGAATATGCCTATGATAACGCTGATCGTCAGATTGCGGTTTATCACGGAATTCTCACCGACAACGGCGACCCCGACTATGCGGAAACGGGTCCGGCCTGGGCCGACTGGGAGACTGGATACGGTGATCTCTCCCGCATCCATCCCACCGTCACCGGCGACCCCACCGCGACAGCCACCTGGACATTCTCCCATCTCCTTGTGGGCCTGTCCTATGAAGTCTACGTGACCTGGGAGGCTGACCCCGCCAATGCCGCCGATGCCCCCTTCGCCGTCTATGCCGGTGATACCTCCGGCCAACCCCTCGCGAGCCTGTCAATCGATCAGTCCGAGGAACCCGGACAGGCCGGGGAATCTCGGACCTTCGCCGGGCGGACCTTCCGCAAACTGGGCACCTTCACCCTTTCTGATCCGACGCTCATCGTCCAGTTGGCCAATCACTCGGCCACTGCGGGCAAACACGTGGTGGCCGACGCCGTCATCCTCCGCCTCGCCTCACCCCTTTCCCAGACCCTCTACGACGCCGCCGGGCGTGTCACAGGGACCATCGACGCCCTTGGTCAGCTTACCACCTACGAGTACGACGTGATGGGCCGCCAGACCAGAATTATTCAGCCCGACCCGGACGGGGAAGGGCCTCTCCCTGCTCCCATCACCCAATACGTCTACAACGCCGGCGGGCAACTCGTGCAGGTGATCGACCCGCTCGGCCGAGTGACAACTTATGAATACGACGCCCTCGGGCGCCGCAGCAAAGTCATTCTTCCCGATCCGGATGGCCCTGGCTCACAGACTTCTCCCCAGACCCTCTACGAATACGACAAGCTCGGACAATTGATCAAGGTCACGGATCCTCTGGGCAATGTCACGGAATACGCATACGACGAGCGTGGCCGCCAAATCAGGGTGATCCAGCCCGACCCCGATGGGGAAGGCCCCCTCGAAGCCCCTGTGACCGAGTACACCTACGATGCCGCGGGACAACTCACCCAAGTCACCGACCCCCTGGGCCGAATCACGACCTATGAATACGATGGGCTGGGTCGTCAGATCAAGATCACCTCGCCCGACCCGGATGGCGAAGGGGACGAACTGGCCCCCTGGACCACCTTCACCTACGACGCCGCCGGGCGACTCCTCTCCCAGTCCGACCGCCTGGGACATACGACCACTTTCACCTACGATGCCCTGGGGCGGCTGATCCTTCAGACCGATCCCAACGGGGCCGAAACCAGCTACACCTACGATGCCGCCGGGCATCGCCTCTCTTTGACCGACCCCGTCGGCAACACCACCACCTGGACCTACGACTCCCTGGGCCGGGCCGTGGAAGAAACCAACGAACTGGGCTACACCCGCTATTTTGTGTATAACGCAGCGGGATATCTCCTCCGTCAAGTGGACCGCCTGGGCCGCGTGCGGCAGTTCCAGTACGACAACCTCGGCCGCAACACCGCCGAAATCTGGTACAATAGCCTCCAGGACGCCGACGCCGACACCAACCGCCAGCGGACCCTTTCCTTCACCTACGACGCCGCCGGGCAGATGCTCTCGGCCAGCGATCCGGATGCCGAGTACGCCTTCGTCTACGACAACCTGGGCCGGGTGATCCAGATCACCCACTCCCTGGCCGCCCTGACGCCCCCGGTGACCTTTACCCAACAGTACGACGCCGCCGGTCGCCGCACCCAGCTCGCGGCACGCATCAATAGCACCGACGATTTCGTCAACGACTATCTCTACGACCCCCTGGGCCGGCTGGTCCGTATCACCCAGGGGCCGCAGCCGGGCGGACAGGCGGTGGCCGAAAAGCGCGTGGACTTCTCGTACGATGCCGCCGGGCAGCTTACCGCGCTGGCCCGCTATGCCGACCTGGCCGGAACCCAGCTTGTGGCCCAGTCCGACTACACCTATGACCAGGCCGGGCGTCTGCGAAACCTCACCCATTTCCGAGGACAAACCACCTTTGTGGAGCACACCTGGAACTTCGATGCCGCCAACCGGATGACGCAATACATCAACTCGATTGACGGCACGGCCGACTACACCAGCGACGCTGCCGGCCAACTCACCGCCGCCGACTACGACTATCAAACGGACGAAAGCTACCAATACGACTCCAACGGCAACCGCGTCCTGGCCAATGGCAGCACCTACACCACGGGCACCAACAACCGGCTGCTTTCCGACGGCACCTACCGCTATCTCTACGATGCCGAAGGGAACCGCACGCACCGGTTCATCGACAATAACCAGAACGGCCAGCTCGACGCGGGCGATACCGACATCACCCAGTACACCTGGGACCACCGCAACCGGCTGGTCAAGGTCGAGCACCGGCTGGGCTACGCCGCGGCCGTGGACAAGGTGGTCGAGTACTTCTACGACTACCAGAACCGCTGGGTCCGCAAGGCGCTGGATAGCGACGGCGATGGCCACCTGGACGGCCGGCGGATTTTCATCTACGACGGCAACCAAATCGTGATGGACTTCCGGCGGGCCAATTCGCAGGACATGCAGATCGGCCACCTGCGCCAGCGCTACCTATGGGGCCCGGCGGTGGATCAGGTCCTGGCCGAGGAGGCGGTGGACGGCGGGACGGACGACCTGGTACAGTGGACGCTGACGGACCACCTGAACACCGTGCGGGATATTGCCCGGTTCGACCCGCAGACGGGGGCCACCACCGTGGTGAACCACCTGGTGTATGACGCCTTCGGCAAGGTGACGGCGGAGACCAACCCGGCGGTGGACTCTCTGTTCCTTTTCACCGCCCGGCCGTTCGACCCGGACACCCAGCTTCAAAACAATCTCAACCGCTGGTACGATGCCCGTGTCGGCCGCTGGCTGAGCGAAGACCCGTTGGGGTTTGATGGGGGTGATTCTAATCTTTACCGTTATGTCCGAAATGCTGGGATCATTGGCCTGGACCCAATTGGGCTACTTCGTCTCCCGATCTTGTCCGACCTATGGGATGACATCAAAGAGCGCGCAGATCGCCGGCGCGGCCACGGGGCTTGGGGAGACAGCGCGCAGCACTGCTGGGCAGCATGTTACATCGGAGCAGTTTACGGGGTTGGCAATCTCGCGGCAATTATTGCCGATTGGGCGGAATACTATGGTCCAAGCCCAGATTCGGAACGCGACATTTGCGCTCAGCACCGAGGCGCTTATTTTGGGCATCAGTATTCTTGGTTAAAGATTTTTACGCTGGGAGCAAAGCCTGAGATGACTGCCGAGGAGTGGTGCGACATGAGTTGCGATACATGGGCGGGTTAAAGCGGCTCCGCTATCGGGATAAGAGGATGACAGGTTACATTGCAGTATGGAGTATTGTCGTATGGGAAAGAGATTGCTTCTCGTGTATAGTCTATTGAACGCCTTCCTGTATTTCGGTATCACCGTTGCCGCAGCACCGATCGAAGCGAGCCGTCTGACGGAGTTACTCACGCAGTCGTTTGACTGCTTGAAGGGTCAGGAGCAAACAGTGCGAGCCATTTTGCTGGAAAGCCAAAGCGAGAAAGCTGATCGACAAGCCGTTTTTGTGGCCATCCCGTGGCTCCTCTTGGCAGGAGTTGCCCTAGTTCAATTGTGTTGGCCACGGCCCGCTGGCTCTCCCCATAAGGAGAGCACCGAGCGTAAACCGGTAGGTTCCTAAAAGTAACCGAGATATCACAAGAACGGTTCGTTCGAAACACTTTATTCCGTTGTTTCACAGTCAGATGGCATATGACACTTTTGGCAAGTTGACGTCGGAGACCAACCCGGCGGTGGATTCTTTGTTCCTGTTTACTGGCAGACCGTTTGATCAAAATAGCCAGCTTCAAAACAACCTCAACCGCTGGTATGATGCCCGTGTTGGCCGCTGGCTGAGCGAGGACCCCATCGGCTTTGCCGGTGGGGATGGGAATTTGTATCGGTATGTGGGGAATGCTGCTCTGCTGATACAGGACGCGTTCGGGCTCAGCCCAAAGGATTTGACAAACAAGCTGTTACGTGAAGCGTGTGCGCAGATTTACGGTAGAAGTTCGGCGTTTACTATTTGTTGTAAAATTGTAAGTACTTTGCGCGGCAAGACATGTAACGAACTTTTCCGTTATTGTATCCACATTCGTGATCATCGGCTTTTTGGCGCCAAGGCGCCTGAGATATGTTTGACGCTTTAAAACGCTGTGTGCTGGGGAGAATGATGACGGATTCTTGTGTCAAGCGGCTATACACCATTCATCCGGAAACGGTTTGGCTGGCCCTAAAGCAGCGAGGGAGATTGTACGTAGATCCGAAGCACTGGATTTTTGACGGTGTTCCACCTGCATACGATTGGCTCAAGATTCGCTTAGAAGAGTTTATCCCCGGTTACGGGCAACATTATCCTTGGTTTGCTTTCTTAGAACAACCTAACCTTGACGACTGGAGGGGAAGAAATGCTCTCTGGCTCGAGTCTCCTACGTGGGTGTGTATTGAGTTAGATGCAGAAAAAATTTCCTTCCTTACGTTTAGAAGCTGGGCTTGGAATCGAGTGTTTTGTCAGGATTACTTGGCCCTGACGAAGGAAGAGTATGAATGTTGGTGTGCTGGGCTTCCGGAACCGTTCAGACGCGGTGAAGAGTGGCCGCCACCAGAACCTTGGCGGAGCGAGCTGGAATTGTCCTGGAACAGGCTTTTTGATCCTAATCTCCCGTCCCATGATTGGGATGTGTCACTGCCCTGGTGCCATGTCGAGTTGTGGGAAGCCGTGTTCGAGTATCTAGACCTAGCGGACGTAGTATCGGCGCGGGTATTTGAAGTAGAGAGACCAACAGTGTGGGAGCCTTGGATGAGGGCATTTAATACAAATGTTCGCAGGAGAAAGGCGGGAAAGGTAGCGGGCCGAGAGAACTGTTGAGAGCAATCACAGTGAGTTACAAGTAATGCCGGTTTTCTTCGATCTGCTAGCCCATAATACCCTTGGCAACGTGACGTTGGAGAGTAATCCGGCGATCGATAGTCTCTTTGTATTCACCGGTAGACCATTCGATAGTGACACCCAACTGCAAAACAACCTGCACCGCTGGTACGACGCTTCCGTCGGCCGGTGGATGAGTGAGGATCCGATCGGATTCGCGGGCGGGGACGGGAATTTGTATGGGTACGTGGGGAATGGCGTGCTCCACGCGATTGACCCGATAGGGCACTGGAGGTGGCCGTGGAACTGGGGTAAACCTTCTCGCCCGCCAGTTCCGGTGCAACCGCCCGAATTGATTCCACCATTTAATCAGATTCCCGCCGGCGAAAATGCACTAAAGATCGCAAGAACTTTTTCTCATTATTTTCGAGCACATCGGACTTTGGGAGCTGCATGCGAAGAGGTTTTGAAGGCGGCGTTGCTGGCAAGGTCAAACCAACGATGTGGAGAGGCCAAACATCTAGAAGCCGTGTATGTATCGTACTGTGCGGGAATGCCTTGGGGACTTGGCTAGCGTGTTGAGAGGCTTTTGACATGTTACCACCATTTGCCTTTCGATTGGAACAATCATTTCGGGATCAGGCGTCCGAGGGCGATGAGGAGTATCAAAGCGCAATACCCGAGGTGCGGCGTATCCGCGATTTTGTTCAGCAGGCATTTTTAGCTAGATCACGAGACATCCCGCTGCCTAATAAGGGGCAGCGTTTCAGGGCGGCCCAGGATGTTGATGTCACCGCGGTAGTGTACTGGCAGCATGAAATGTGCCCAGTACTGCTTATTCCGATTGCAACCGAACCATACACATTAACAACCGGAGAGATTGTTATCCTACCCTACCAACCCAATCGCCTCCACAGCGTGGCTTGCCATGTGATTCCCGAACGCTACGTTGAATTAGAAAAGGAAGTGGTGAAACCAAATTTTCGTATGGACAAGCTGTACCTTGGATACGCGTTTAGTGTTTGGTACGACACATTGTACTCGCAATTCTTATGGCTGTAGCCAGTTTGGTCTCGGTGCGTCCATTGGAACGGGCTTTCTTTCTGACCGTAGAACTTATCATTGAGATGGCGACTGATGGGGTATCACTGCTAGCTTGGACCGGCGCCGTATTGCTAGTACGACTATGAAAACCGCTTGGTCCGCAAGTTAGCCGACCTCGATGGTGACGGCGACTACGAACAGAAGCAAAACCTGATCTACGACGGCAACCAGATCGTCATGGACTTCCGGCGGACGGGCTCCGGACTGGTTGAAACAAGTGATCTGGAGTGGCGGTATCTCTGGGGCCCGGCGGTGGACCAGATCTTGGCCGAGGAAAATGTTGACAACGGCAGTGACGAAACAGTACAGTGGACCTTAACGGACCACCTGAACACGGTCCGT
>FWWM01004297.1_pt1 | contig 33354 bp, 32 predicted proteins | sample 2228351 | NCBI WGS metagenome assembly FWWM01 (sample SAMEA103939774, study PRJEB20133) | metagenome
GAAGAGAAGAGTTTGAGCGAGATTCCCCACAAGGCTGAGAAGATAGAAAAGATATTAAACCTGAACTTATTCCCTAAAACGTTGCGAAGTTAGGGTATCAATATTAAATATCAATATTTAAGAATCTCTTCAATTCCCTTTCTTATCCTTTCTATAGATGGCAGATAATAGTCCTCCAGTTTTGGAAAGGGCATTACAACGTCATATCCTGTTATTCTCATGATGGGCGCACGTAGATAAAGAATACCCTCTTCTGCTATAAAGGCAGAAATCTCGGCCCCAAAACCTCCTGTTCTGGGGGCTTCGTGTACAATAATGCACCGGCCTGTCTTTTTGACTGAAGTTAAGATTGTATCATCGTCAAGGGGTGTCAGGGTCATAAGGTCTATTACCTCTGCATCAACCCCCTCAACAGCCTGAATGGTTCTCTGAAGCATACTTCCCCAGGAGATAATGGTTAGATCCCTTCCCTCCCGTACTATCCTTGCCTTTCCAAGAGGTATAGTATATTCTCCCTCAGGGACATCTTCCTTTATGAGTCTATAAAGCCTTGTTGACTCAAGGAATAAGACAGGGTCAGGGTCACGAATGGAGGATAATAACAATCCCTTTGCATAATAAGGTGATGAAGGGACCACAACCTTTATGCCAGGCATATGACAGAAAAGGGCTTCTGTGCTTTCAGAATGGAGTTCGGGTGCCCTGATGCCAGCTCCATAGGGGGTTCTAATAACAAGAGGGCATGTGAATCTTCCCCTTGACCTCGACCTTATCCTTGATGCATGGGAGAAGATCTGGTCAATGGCAGGGTATATAAAGCCCATAAACTGAATCTCTGCAACGGGTTTTAGTCCATATACAGCCATCCCTATTGCCAGGCCGACGATACCTGACTCTGCAAGAGGCGTATCTATAACCCTTTCAGGTCCAAATAGGTCAAGGAGGCCTTCCGTAACCCTGAATACCCCCCCATCCCTCCCAACATCCTCGCCAAGGATAATTACATCATTATCTCTTTGCATCTCCTCTCTTAAGGCAAGGTTTATTGCCTGAACCATATTAAGTCTTGCCATTATCTCTCCTGTAAGTACCAATATTCCTTAGCTGCTTTATCTGCCTCTGAGAGGGTGATTCAAAGGTGTATCCGAACATATCCTGAGGCAATGGTGGCTGAATCGATTCCATCATCTTAACAGCCTCATCAACCATAATCCTCGACCTTTCATCAATCTCTCGCTGATAAACCTCTGTCCACAGACCCTTCTTTTTCATAAAGAGCCTGAGCCTGGTGATGGGGTCCTTTGCCTTCCATGCCTCCACCTCCTCTTTTGACCTGTATCTTGATGCATCGTCAGCCGTGGTGTGGTCCCCCATCCTGTAGGTGAGGCATTCTATAAGGGTCGGTCCCTTTAATTCCTTTGCCTTTTTAATAGCCTCCCTGGTTGCTTTATAAACTGCAAACACATCATTACCATCAACCTGAACACCTTCAAATCCATAAGCAAATGCCTTCTGTGCAAGTGTCTTTGACGCAGTCTGTCTTTCCCGTGGAACTGATATTGCCCAGTGGTTATTCTGACAGATAAAGACAACAGGCAGTTTGAATACCCCAGCCATATTCAAACCCTCATGAAAATCGCCCTTCGATGTCCCGCCATCACCAAAATAGCATATCACTGCAATTCTATCTCCCCTGTACTTTGCGGCCATGGCAGCCCCTGCTGCATGGGGAACCTGCGTTCCCACAGGTACACAAATAGAAAATATATTCAATTTCTCTGGAGACATGGCCCCCCTTTCATCGCCAGACCAGTATTGGAAGAGCATGTGAAGGGGGTATCCTCTTGTTATAAATACTCCCATCTCTCTAAAAGATGGAAATATCCAGTCTTCGTTACTGATTGCATAGGCACTTCCTATCTGAGATGCCTCCTGGCCTATAATAGGTGCGTAAGTACCAATCCTGCCCTCTCTCTGAAGTGCAAGGGCCCGTTCATCAAATACCCTGGATAGCACCATTAATTCATAAATCCTTGTTATATCTTCAGGACTGAGCGCAGGCATGAGGGATTCATCAGTACTGCCCGTCGTGTCAAGTATAGACAAAAACATGACCTCAAATCTTTCTATTATCTCTTCACTCATTATTAAAGAATATCATAATCTGAAGACTGCCGACTACCCCTAGATACAATACTTGACAAAATTAGTAAAGTATTTTATATTTTAAATATGCTCAGGCTATCAACAAAGGGGCAATATGGAGTCAGGGCTATGTTTGAGATTGCGAAAGGCTATCCTGACAGGCCTGTTACGATCAGAGAAATATCGGAAAGACAGGAGGTCTCGGTGCCCTATCTTGAACAGATCCTGAACAAGCTCAGAAAGTCAGGTCTTATTAAAAGTGTAAAGGGTCCAGGGGGTGGCTATATCCTTTCAAAAGAACCAGGACAGATCAGTATAGGTGCAATACTTAATGAACTGGAAGGTCCTGTCGCCCTCACATCCTGCCTTACTCCAGGCGAAGGATGTACGAGGGTTGATGGTTGCGTTACCCATCTCCTCTGGAAGTCTCTCGGGGCAAAGATTGAGGCCTTTTTAGAGACCATAACCCTTCAGGACCTGATAGAGCAGGAACCACGTCTAGCGAAACTCGGGAACAAGGTTTTTAAGTCCAGAGCGGTATGACCCTTAAATTTGTAGAGAATATAAAGGCAGATCTGACAACTGACATAGTCTATATGATGTGTCCCATGCATCTCCTTAAACTTGAAGAGAAGATGAAGGAACTGGATGGTGGACAGATACTTGAGATCCTTACAGATTATGATGGCGCCCTTGAGGATATACCAGGCTGGTGCGAAAAGACAGGAAATGAATTTCTCGGAATTGAGGAAACAGAGGATTATTATAAATTCTATATCAGAAAGAAGAGGTGAAATATGAAGAATTGTTATTTTGACCATGTAGCAACAAATCCATTGCATCAAGAGGTATTGAAGGCAATGATGCCCTATCTGAATGAGGAGTATGGCAATCCTTTGAGCCTCTATCCCCTTGGTATAAATGCAAGAAATGCCATTGAGAATGCCCGTGGTCAGGTTGCATCTCTCATAAATTGTAAACCCTCAGAGATAATATTTACCTCAAGTGGTGCAGAGGCAAATAACTTTGCCCTCCGGGGTATTGCACTGGCAAGGCAGAATGAGGGTAAACATATTATTGTATCACGGATGGAGCATCACTCGATTCTTAATTCTGCTCGATTTCTCGAGAAGATGGGCTTCACTGTTACCTATGTAACACCTGACAAAAACGGCATTATAGAGCCTGATGCTGTTAAGAAGGCCATTACAAAAGAGACAACACTTATATCCATAATACATGCCAGTAGCGAGGTAGGCACGATTGAGCCCATCAGTGAGATTGTAAAAGTGGCAAAGGAAAGAAAGATCATAGTCCATACCGATGCGGTTGCCTCAACCGGCAACATCCCTATAAATGTCAAGGAAATGAGCGTGGATTTATTGAGCATGGCAGCCCATCAGTTCTATGGTCCTAAGGGTGCAGGGGCATTGTATGTGCGTGAAGGACTGAGAATAGTACCACTTATCTATGGTGGGATTCAGGAAGGTGGAAGAAGGGCAGGGACAGAGAATGTTCCCGCCATCGTTGGCATGGGAAAGGCTGCAGAACTGGCAAAAGAGGAGATGAACAGGAGAATTGAACATGTAAAGAAATTGAGAGACAGGCTTATTGATGGAGTACTGAAGGTTGAAAATGTCTATCTCACAGGAGACCCTCTGAACAGACTTCCCGGTCATGCAAGCTTTGTCGTTGAGTATATCGAGGGTGAGGCCATGCTTCTGATGCTCTCTGCAAAGGGGATTTATGTTGCCAGTGGCTCTGCCTGTTCCTCAAAGGCATTAAAGGCCTCCCCTGTATTACTCTCAATGGGGATCCCAGCAAGCCTTGCCCAGGGTTCTGTTGTCTTTACCCTTGGCATGGGCAATACAGAAGAGGATATAGAATATGCCCTTAATGAGTTCCCACCGATTATAAAGAGACTCAGGGAGATATCTCCTTTTGCCAGAGGGTGGGAGGAGAAAGAAGGAGGGATTTGCTACGCCCCTGGCAATGAGAATGCTTAATATAGAATTTAACCATTCTGGAAACAGGAGGAGACGATGTACAGTGAAAAGGTGATGGACCATTTTATGAATCCCAGGAATGTGGGGGAGATACCTGATGCGAATGGTATCGGTATGGAGGGAAACCCGACCTGCGGAGATGTGATGAAGATATTTATCAAGGTTGAAAATGGGAGGATCATTGACGCAAAGTTCAAGACCTTTGGTTGCGGTGCCTCCATAGCTGTCAGCAGCATGGTAACAGAAATGGTAAAGGGTAAGACCCTTGAGGAGGCATTACAGATATCAAAAGAGACGGTTGCAGAGGCCCTTGGCGGTCTTCCACCACAAAAGATGCACTGTTCAAACTTGGGGGCCGATGCTTTGAGAAAGGCCATTGAGGATTACAGGTCAAGACATCCTGCTGGTGAATGAGCTGACTGTTTAGACACAGGGAGCTATCATAGGCTCATTAATTAAGATATCCTCAATATTCCTCAGGAGGAGACTCAGCAGGAATTATATCGAGATAGCTGATTACATACTGAAGAGGGTAGGTGCGGTAATAGTGATGTGGGGGCTACGACCCAAAGGCCTTTGCTGCCTCAGCCGGAGCAAACAGGCTTGGAATTCCTGTGGTCATGGGTTATCAGGGGCTCGCCTTTGGTAGGACTCTCAGTGGTAACAGGGGGGATGGCGATGTCCTTGATATGAGGAGCGGTAAGATGGTAAATATTTTAAATCCCTCTGATCTCTTTGTTGTGGCAGAGACAATGGAAGATGCCCTTATTAAGACAGTCAGGCTCTGTATGAGACCCAATGACACGACAGAAGGTCGAAGGAGAAAGCTCTTTAATTCTCTACCTGACGATATAGTTGATTATATAAGGGTCTTTGAGGACATCCCGGCAAAGTATAAAGAGGCACTCCGACATGTACTTGAAAAACGGGGCTGGTCACCATCATTTATCCCTGAGCCAACGATATTGACACCATGACAATAAGAGAGTGGATAGCGGAAATTGTCGATTCAATAAGGATGGATTTGCCTGACAGAAAAATAAAGGTCATGCATGTTTGTGGCTCCCATGAGCATACTGTTCAGAGGTGGGGCATAAGGGATATGCTTCCTGAGAATATTGAGGTCTTTGCAGGTCCTGGCTGTCCTGTCTGCGTATGTCCATCCCACGAGGTTAAGGAGGCTATAGAACTCTCAAGAAGGGGGGTCATTATTACTACTTATGGTGATATGGTAAGGGTTCCAACACCCTATGGAAGCCTCCACGATGCTACTGCAGATGGTGCTGACATTCGGGTTATCTATGGTCCAATGGATGCCCTCAGGATAGCCAATGAAAATCCTGAAAGAGAGGTTGTCTTCTTTTCAGTAGGATTTGAGACTACTGTCGCCCCCCTCGCAGGATTGATTGCAGCAGGTAACCTCCCTGAGAACCTCTCCTTTCTGACCTCTCATAGATTAACGCCTCCAGCAATGGAACTCCTCCTTGGTATCGGTGATGTCCATATAGATGGCTTTATCGCGCCAGGTCATGTCTCTGTCATCATTGGTTCCGAGGCCTGGCGGGTCTTTCCAGATGCATACAGAATGCCTGTGGTAGTGGCAGGTTTTGAGCCCGATCAGTTTCTATCAGGTTTGTTAATGCTTGTCAGGCAGATAAGAGAAGGAAAGGCAGACCTTGTTAACACCTATCCCTCTGTTGTGCGGCCTGAGGGAAATCAAAAGGCTGTTAAGGCAATTAATGAAACCTTTGAGGTGGTTTCCACATGGTGGAGGGGAATCGGGAGGGTGCCAAGGTCTGGACTTGTGCTTCAGGAGAATTATTCCAGGATAGATGCGAGAAAGAGGTTTCAGATTAACTATACACCAGAAAAAGGTGACCTTCCACCCGGATGTTCCTGTCATCTCGTTATGCTTGGTAAGATTTATCCAACGGGATGTCAACTCTTCGGTAAGAAATGTACACCCTTAACACCCTATGGCCCCTGCATGGTATCGCAGGAAGGTACATGCCTGATCTGGAGTAAATACAGGACTCTACATTAAGGTACTGCAGGGTTTTAAAATTTTAAACCCCTTCAGAGATATTCTCGGCTAATTCAATTTTTGTTTGGAAATCCCATACAGTCTGTTATAATTATTCCTATGAAAGAGGCTATTAACGAGGATGTAAAGAGAGAGATAGAGAGGCTCGTTAAGGAGATCAATTACCATAATTATCGGTATTATGTCCTTGACTCTCCTTTTATTTCTGATGAGGAGTATGACAGGCTTTTCAGGCGACTCAAGGAACTGGAGGAGAGGTATAACTATATACTCCCTGATTCACCCACACAGAGAATTGGTGCTCCACCCCTGGATAAGTTTGAAAAGGTACGGCATGCTGAACCAATGTTATCCCTTGACAATGCCTTTTCCATTGAGGATGTGATGGAGTTTGACAGCAGGGTAAAGAGACTCATCAGAACTGAAGGGGAGATAGAATACACTGTTGAGCCCAAATATGACGGCCTCGCCATTGAGTTGACATACAGGAAGGGGCTACTTTATAAGGCCTCAACAAGGGGTGATGGGTATGAGGGAGAGGATGTAACACAGAATATCAAGACAATTAAGGCCGTACCTTTAAGGATAGAGGGTGTCAGGACAATCCCTGAGATTATAGACATTAGAGGCGAAGTATATATGGATATTGATGAATTTGAAAGGCTCAACCATGAGAGGGAGAAAAAAGGGGAACCTCTATTTGCGAACCCCAGGAATGCAGCGGCTGGTTCTGTCAGGCAGCTTGATCCAGCCATTACTGCCTCACGCAGATTAAACCTTGCCTGTTACGGCGTAGGCTCTTTTAAGGGAATAGAGCTCAGCAACCAGATGGAATTCATCAAATGGCTTAGTGATGCGAGGTTCCCAGTACCATCAATAGTCAGGCTTGTGAAGGGTATCAAAGAGGTCATAAATGTTTTGAAAGAGCTTGAAGACAAAAGGAAGGAATTTCACTTTGAAACAGATGGGGCTGTTATTAAGGTCAATGACTTTAAACTCCAGCAGTCACTTGGTGCTAAGACAAGGGAGCCGAGATGGGCCATAGCCTATAAATTCCCTGCCCATCAGGGCACAACAAAAATAAAGGATATAAGGGCAAGCGTGGGAAGGACGGGTGTCCTGACGCCCTACGCCATATTTGAACCTGTGAGGATAGGAGGTGTAACTGTCTCCCGTTCTACCCTCCACAACTGGGATGAGATGAAGAGAAAGGACATTAGAATAGGTGATACCGTTGTTGTTGAGAGGGCAGGGGATGTGATACCCCATGTGGTAATGGCCATTAAGGAAAAAAGAACGGGTAAGGAGAGGTTCTTTTCAATACCGGACAGATGCCCTGTCTGTAACTCCAAGGTCGTGAAGGAAGAGGGTGAGGTTGCTGTTAGATGTATAAACTTTAACTGTCCTGCTCAGGTTCAGGAGAGGATTATCCATTTTGCCTCACGCGGTGCCATGGATATAGAGGGGCTTGGTGAGAAGAATGTGGAGTTGCTTCATGAAAGGGGACTTATAAAAAATTTTTTAGACCTCTATAGACTCAAGAAGGAAGATATAGTGAAACTTCCGAGATTTGCCGATAAATCGGCAAGCAATCTCATTGAGGCGATAGAGCGGAGTAAAAAGGCAACCCTTGCGAGCTTCCTCTATGCCCTTGGTATAAACCATGTGGGAGAGTTTGCAGCAAAGGTACTGGCCAGGAATTTTCAGCGCCTTGAAGACCTCTATTATGTAAAACCGGAGAGGATAATGGAGATACGACAGATGGGCGAAAAGATTGCCAGGGCTGTCTCTGACTTTTTTAACAACCCCGAGAATATAAATACCCTTGAGACACTGAAGTCCCTTGGTGTTAATATAACAAACCCTGACTATGAGGCTAAAAGGACCATAAAAAGACTCGAGGGACTCACCTTTGTCATAACAGGCACATTGCCGAGACCAAGGAAGGAGATAGAGGAGTTAATAGAAAAGGAGGGAGGAAGGGTTTCTTCTTCTGTCTCTAAGAATACAGATTATCTTTTAGTAGGTGAGGAACCGGGGTCAAAACTCCAGAAGGCCAGGGAACTTGGTGTGAAAGAGATTTCCTATGAAGAATTTCTCAATCTCCTTGGTTAGTCATCCATCATACCCTTCAACTCTTCAAGTCCTTTAAGGGCCTTCTCATTCGATGAATCTAAAGATAATGCCCTGTCAAATTGCCTTTTTGCCCTTTTTTTAAGACCCGCCTTAAGATATATATTTCCGAGATTTGCATAATGGTCTGAACTGAAAGGCTCAAGCTTTATAGCCTCAAGCAGTGCTAATTCAGCATCTTTCAGCTTTCCGGGGATATTACTCAATGATAGAGAGAGGTAATGCCATGCCCTGACAGACTTTGAGTCTATCCTTGTTATCCACCGAAATATCTCTGCTGCACCCCAGTAGTTTCTTTTTTTAAGCTCAAGCATGCCCCTTTTAAATTGCTCTGTAAGGTCAATCTGTGGCTGCTCCTTCTGAGGCCTGACAATCTCTCTGAAGAATTCCCTTCTTCTTTCTTCATCCTTCAGCTCATCATAGGCCTTTGCTATTGCATCAAATATATCAGTGAGCATCTCCTTCAGTTCACTGTCTCTGGAATTGAAGGCCCTGTCGGGATGGTATTCCCTGGCTAGTCTGTAATAGTTTTTCTTAATCTCCTCAATACTCGACTCTTCAGTAATCTGAAGTATATCTGCAGCAGTCATGTCTTTTAGCCTCGAGTAAAACTCCCTTGCCTTTTTCTTAAGTTCCGTCTCTTCTTTCTCGGAGGTATCCCGTTCTCTTACCCTTTTCATACCCTCTTCGATCAATTCATTTATTCTTATTCTCAGACCTATTATCTCGTTTTCACATAGGTCACCGTCTTTAAACTCATATTCAGCCTCTCCAAGTAAGAATATGCTATAGATGATTTCATTTATCTGAAATTTCAGACCCTCGAAGAGTTGTTTTGGTGTCAATATTCCAAGCTCCACAAGGATAGACCCCTGCTTCTTCCCTGTTCGTTTAAGGACATCAACAGATATGTCATATTGCTCCCTGGTTATCATCCCTGCCTTAATAAGCATTTCCCCCAGTCTTTCTTCTTCGAGACTCGAGGAGGCATATGCAACCTCTCCATTTTTGAGGTAAACCTTTTTTGTGAAGTCAGCACCTTTTATTACGATTGTGCCTGTTGCCTTTTTTTGATGAAGAGATGAAAGGACCTCGGAAAAATCAAGGTTCCCGAGATTTCCCTTTTGAGGAATATCCAAAACCTAACGATACCTCCTTACCTCGAATCTGAAGATATCAAACTTTTCGTCCTCGACTATGCCTGCCTTCAACTTCGCGATCCTTAACTGCTCCTCAATCGTATCAACGCCTTCAAGGTCAGGCAAAAGCAGTCCTTTCCTGTATCCTGAACAGACTATTACGCCGTACCTCTTTGGGTCGAGTTCTCTTATATTGGCTACCTTTTCCAGCGGTGACAGTACATCTACCGAGTATGTGAGGTCCTTGAGTTCATCTTCATGAACTGGTGGAAATCTTGGATCCTCTGTAGCAGCACATATCGCATTTCTAATTATCTCTGAAGCAACATTCTCACAGGTCGGCATAAAGGTTCCAATACATCCCCTGAGCTGACCATGCTTTTTTATTGATACAAAGACCCCTGCCTTTTCTTTCATCTCCAGGGTTAGTATCTCAGGAACAGGGATCACCTTATTATTTTTGACATATTCTTCAACAGCCCTTTTTGCCAGTTCCACCAGTGGATGCATTATTTATTCCTCGCTATTGCATAATCAGCAAGGCTTAAAAGGGCATCTTTTTCCTTTGAAGGCGGGAATGCGGACAACTCCCTTTTTGCCTCCACGATGAACATCTGTGCTGTCCTGAGTGACTCTTCTATAATACCGTATTGTTCAAACAGCCCGAGTATCCTTTCAAGTTTTGCTGATGAATGATTATCCTTTATTATATTCCTTACCTCGGTCTTTTCATTCTGTGATGCCTTCTTCAAGAGATAAATAAGTGGTAAAGTTATCTTCCCTTCATCAAGGTCCTTACCAAGATTTTTGCCAAGCTCATTTTTATCAGCAGCATAATCAAGGATATCATCAACCATCTGAAAGACCATTCCTGTTTTCATGCCAAAACTGGCCATAGCAGTCTCTGCCTCATCAGAAAGTTTTCCAAGGATTGCACCTATCCGGCAGGCAGCCGAGATAAGGGCGCCTGTCTTTGCAGAGATTATTCTCAAATACTCATCTTCTGTTATATCAGGGTCAGCAATCCTCTGTAATTGTAAAACCTCTCCCTCGGTCATCTTTGTTGTTGCCTCAGAAAGGGCCTCCATTATCTTCTGATTCTTCTGTAAGACAGCGATTCTCAGGGCATTGGCATACAAAAAATCCCCAACAAGTATTGCTATCTGATTACCCCAGATGCGGTGTGAGGCTGGCTTGCCCCGTCTCATCTCCGCGCCATCGACTACATCATCGTGCAGGAGTGAAGCTGTATGAATCGCCTCTATTATGCTTGCAAGGATTATCCTGTCTTTTCCACTGTAACCGGCAAGCTCAGAACTCAAAAGCAAAAAGAGGGGCCTTAATCTTTTACCACCACTGCTTACAATATGCCCTCCTATTAATTTAATGGCAGCACTATCACTTGAAAATATATACCTCAGTTTGTCCTCTACCTCGGAAAGGTCATCCCTGTATCTGGAGAAAATCTCGGAAATACTCATTTTATATCCTTTATTTCGGAGGGTTTAAAAATCCCTTTTTCAGTTATTATACCCGTAATATATCTTGCCGGTGTTACATCAAAGGCAAGATTCTTTGCCTTTACACCATCAGGTGCTATCTGAACAATGCCTATATCCTGATCACCTTTCGATATAATCTTACCCCTTATATGAGTTACCTCTGAGGGGTCCCTTTCCTCAATGGGTATCTCATTACCAGATGATAATGATAGGTCAATGCTGCTCAGGGGTGCTGCAACATAAAAAGGGATATTGTTTTCCTTTGCGAGGACTGATAGGGTGTAGGTCCCTATCTTGTTAGCTACGTCACCATTTCTTACTGTTCTATCAGTGCCTACAATCACTATATCAATCTCTCCCCTGTTCATTAAGGCACCTGCTGCGCTATCAGGTATGAGCGTTACAGGTATTCCAGCCTGGCTTAATTCCCAGGATGTAAGCCTTGCCCCTTGAAGAACAGGCCTTGTCTCATCAACATAGACATGTATGTTTTTCCCCTGCTCTGCTGCAATAAAGATGGCTGCTGTGGCAGTACCATACCCCCCGGTGGCAAGGCTGCCAGCATTACAATGGGTCAGGACCCTGTAACCATCCTTAATCAATTCAGCACCGAATCTACCGATTGCCTTATTTATCTCTATATCCTCATTCAGTATCTTCTTTGCCTCTTCAATAAGCAATTCCTTAAGTTCTGGCACACTCCTTTCCCTGCTGAAAGAAAGCAATCCTTTTATCCTTTCAATGGCCCATTTTATATTTACAGCCGTTGGCCTTGTGTTCAGAAGGATATTAAAGACAGTATCAAGCCTTCTAATAAACTCGTCAGTGAGGCCGGTATTTATATCCTGTGCTGCAAGGGCAACAGCCATGGCAGCAGCTATACCTATGGCAGGTGCTCCCCTTATACTGAGATTCTTTATTGCCTCGGCTACCTCAGTGTAGTCAGCACATTCAAGGTAGCGCACCTCAAAAGGCAACAGTCTCTGATCGAGGATTATGACTTTATTATTTTTCCATTCGATAGCTTTGACCATCTTAACGTAATATATCATACCTTAAATAGGCTTGAAATTAACAGGAAGGATATGTCACGGGTGTTCAATTATTTGTAATTTCTGTGTTAAAATAACAAAATTTCCTTTAATTTAAGAATTACCTGCCCTTTTAGCTGGGCAACCAACTATGGTGCCTCAGAAATCCAGGAAACAGGGGAAATAGGAGGAGGCAATAATGGCAAAGATACCGGTCAATATAGAAGAGGAGATGAAGGTCAGCTATCTTGATTACGCCATGAGCGTAATTATAGGTAGGGCACTGCCTGAGGTAAGGGATGGATTAAAGCCTGTGCAGAGAAGGATATTGTATGCCATGTTCAGGGAGGGGCTCCTGCCAGGAAAGAAGTATTCAAAATGTGCTGGTGTGGTTGGTGAGGTGCTCAAGAAATACCATCCCCATGGTGATACTGCTGTTTATGATGCCCTTGTGAGGCTTGCCCAGGACTTTAATATGAGATACCCCCTGGTGGATGGGCAGGGGAATTTTGGCTCTATTGATGGAGATCCTCCTGCTGCCTACAGGTACACAGAGGCGAGGCTTGCAAAGATAGCTGAAGAACTCCTCACTGATATAGACAAGGAGACCGTAGATTTCATTCCGAATTTTGACGAAACAACAGAGGAACCAAAGGTCCTGCCATCGAGGATACCGAATCTCATAATAAATGGCTCATCAGGGATTGCAGTCGGTATGGCAACGAATATACCACCCCATAACCTTGGTGAGGTCATTGATGGACTGGTGTATTTACTCGAAAATCCTGAGGCTAAAGTGGCTGATTTAATGAACTTTATTAAAGGTCCTGACTTTCCGACAGGCGGTGTAATTCATGGGGTGACAGGAATAAAAGAGGCCTATGAACATGGTCGGGGTCTTATTAAGATAAGGGCGAAGGCCAGGATTGAGAAGGAATACAGGGGCGGTGAGAACATAATTATTTCAGAACTGCCCTATCAGGTGAATAAGGCCCGACTTATTGAGAAGATAGCGGAACTTGTGAGGGATAAAAAATTAGAGGGCATATCAGAGATAAGGGATGAATCGGACAGGGATGGCATAAGGATAGTCCTTGAACTCAAAAGGGGAGAGAGGGCAGAGGTCATACTTAATAATCTCTATAAACATACACAGATGGAGTCAACCTTTGGAATAATCATGCTTGCCCTTGTAGGGGGACAGCCCCATGTACTTAATCTCAAGAGGTTGCTGTCCCATTTCCTCCAGCATAGAAGGGATGTAGTTATAAGGAGAACGAGATATGAACTAAGGAAGGCAGAGGAGAGGGCCCATATCCTTGAAGGATTGAAGATTGCCTTAGACCATCTCGATGAGGTAATCGCCCTGATAAGGGCATCCAGGAGCCCTGATGAGGCAAAGTCTGGTTTAATGACAAAATTCCCTCTTACAGGGGTTCAGGCACAGGCGATCCTTGATATGAAACTCCAGAGATTGACAGGTCTTGAAAGGGAAAAGGTCATAAATGAATATACCGAGACACTGAAGGAAATAGAGCGCTTAAGGGCCATCCTTGGTAGCCATGCCCTTGTCTCAAGGATAATAAAGGATGAACTCCTCGACATAAAGGCAAGGTATGGCGATGAAAGAAGGACAGAGATAACAGAAGAGACAAAGGAAATAACACTGGAGGACCTTATTACAGAGGAGGATATGGTTATAACCCTTTCTCATCATGGCTATATAAAAAGAAATCCCCTTAGTGCATACAGAAGTCAGAGGAGAGGAGGGAAGGGTTTGACCGGTATGGAGACAAAGGAAGAGGATTACGTTGAACAACTGTTCATTGGCTCGACTCATGACTATATGCTCTTCTTCTCCAATCTTGGGAGACTCTACTGGCTCAAGGTGTATCAGATCCCTGAGGCTGGCAGGACCGCCAGGGGAAAGGCCCTGGTAAATCTACTGACTCTGTCGGAAGGTGAAAGGATCACCACCGCCCTTCCGGTCAGGGAATTTAAGGAGGGCTATCTTGTGATGTTCACAAAGAATGGTATTGTAAAAAAGACACCTCTCGAGGAGTACAGTAATCCAAGGGGAAAAGGTATAATTGCCATAACCCTTGATGAGGGTGATGAACTTATTGCAGTAAGAAAGACAGACGGTCAAAACGACTCTATTATTGGTACCAGAGAAGGTCTTTCCATAAGGTTCAATGAAGAGGATGTTCGGCCCATGGGAAGGACAGCCCGAGGTGTTATAGGGATCAGACTGCAGGAGGGTGATGAGGTTGTCTCTGCCGAAGTGATCGAGACTAATACAACACTGCTTACTGTTACAGAGAAGGGTCTTGGAAAAAGGACATCCCTTGAAGAGTACCCGGTGCAGGGCAGGGGTGGAAAGGGGGTTATATCTATTAAGGTTACCCAGAAGGGTGGAAAGGCAGTTGGTTTGATTCAGGTAAGGGATGAGGATGAGATAGTAATGATAACGAATAGCGGAAAGTTAATAAGGACAGTGGCAGGTAATATCCCTATTCATGGAAGGAATACACAGGGAGTGAAATTGATGGATGTTGAAGCCGAGGATAAGGTTGTAAGCATAGGGAGGGTTGCTGAAAAGGATTGAAGGGATGAGAGTCTTTCTCCTCACGAAGGACAGAGAACTACGAAATGAAATTAAGGAAAACCTACCGACAGAATATAAGTTCCTTAATAACCGAGATAGCGAAGACCTCATCCTTGTCGATATAGATACCATCCCGAATATCAAGGATTACACAAAGACAAATTTAACGATTGCAGTAACAAAACAGGACAGAACAGACCTGGTAATGGAAGCAACAGCAGCAGGGGCATATGAGGTTATTCAGAGACCTATAAAGAAAGATATTTTGTTCAGGGTTCTGGAAGAAATCAGGTCACTGAAAAAAGAACTTTCCGAGATTATTCCTCTCAGTTTTATGCCACCAGCACCTACCTGCGCCATAGTCGGAGGCTCAGAGGTTGTCATGGACCTCTGCAAAAAGATTGCAAGACTCGCCCAGAGTGAGGTTCCTGTCCTTATTACAGGGGAGACGGGTACAGGGAAGGAACTAATAGCCGAGGCAATTGCACAACTTTCGTCAAGATTTGGCAAGCCCTTTGTTGTTGTTAATTGTGCAGCAGTTCCCGAAACACTGCTTGAATCAGAACTATTTGGCTATGAGAAAGGTGCCTTTACAGGCGCAGGAGCTCCAAAGGAAGGGATACTTAAGATAGCAGACGGCGGTTGTGTCTTTTTTGATGAGGTTGGCGAATTGCCCCTATCAATTCAGGGGAAACTCCTCAGGTTTCTCCAGACACAGACCTTTTATCCCGTTGGTGGCACAAAGGAGATTCAGGTTGATGTAAGAATACTTTCAGCAACAAACAGAGACCTTGTGGAAATGGTCAGAGAAGGCAGGTTCAGGGAAGACCTGTACCACCGACTGAGGGTCTCGACCATTCATGCACCCTCTCTAAGGGAAAGGAAATGTGATATCCCCTCTCTCGTTAACTTCTTTATTCATAGATACAGGGACACAACTATTAGACCTGTAAAGGGAGTGACAAAGGCATTTCTCGAAAGGCTCATGGCTTATGACTGGCCAGGTAACATAAGAGAACTCGAAAATACTATCCGCTCAGCCATTGCCCTTAGAAAGACCGATTACCTGACAACCTTTGAGTTAAAGGAACTTGGAAGCCCTTCTTTATATTCACAAAAAAGGCATTTTATAGAATCCCTTGCCTCTGTGATAAATCCAGTTCTTAAAGAAGCCATAAGGAAAGGAGAAGATGGTATTTATGAAAGACTCCGTGATGCCTTCGACAGGGTAGTGATTAATTATACCCTTTCTTTAACAGAAGATAACCAGTCAGAGGCTGCCCGGAAGCTCGGTATAAGCCGTCTCACCCTCAGGAAAAAACTGGGCGGCTATCATTAGGAATATTTTTGAGGCTAAAATTCAAGGTATTTGAAGAGAATCGAGAATCCTGTAAAGGCTTCTTAAGGCGGTTGAATCTTCAGATAATCTGAATAAGGGAATCCCATCGAGGTCATATTGAAAGATCATTTCATCCTGGGGAATCGTTCCTGTTACAGTTAAACCGTAATCTTTTGCAAGGGCAACAAGTTTCTCTCCGTTATCTCCTGTTACCCTGTTGATTATTAATCTCCTGTTATCAATCTCAAGTCCCAGTTCATCGACGAGGTTGTTTATCCTCCTGGCTGTCTGGATACCCTTTACAGTAGAATCACTGACTATAAGGAGCAGGTTTACTTTATGTGTTGTTCTTCTTGATAGGTGTTCCATCCCGGCCTCATTATCAATAACTACATAGGGATAGGTCTCTGAAAGCTTATCCGTGTATTTTCTGATTATGTTGTTGGCAGCACAGTAACAACCAGGACCTTCTGGCCTCCCCATTACGAGGAGGTCAAAACCCTGTGCCTCAATAAGGGACTGCTGTACCTGGTAGTCAAAGAGTTGTTCCATGCTCATGCCGCCAGGCCTGTCTCCACCGCTTCGGACAACTTGAAGAGACTCCTCCCTCAATGAGCCTATTGTTGCATGGACAATAACACCAAGGGCTTCATTTAGGCAGGAATTACTGTCTGCATCAACAGCAAGGACAGGTCCCCGCCTTTTTTCTATCAGGTATCTTATGGTCAGGGCAGCAATGCTTGTCTTTCCTGTTCCCCCCTTTCCTGCAAGGGCGATTACGTATGCCATCACTTATCCTTTCAATCAAATAATCTTGAGAGGGCTTCTGCCTTCTCTTCAATGCTCCTGGTAATCTCTATCTGTTCCTGCTTGAGCTTATGGAGTTCATCAGCTATTGTTAAGGATGCAAGTATCGAGGCCTTGAGAGGCGTTATCTCGGGAGACCTTTCATAGATCTCGTTAATCTTTTCATTAACATAATCGGCAAGCTTCCTGATGTAATCCTCAGGAGCATCACCCTTAATTGAATACCTCTGACCCAGGATATTTACTTCTACTGAACCGGAACCCATATCATTCTATCTCTAAAGACTCTATCTCTCTGAGAAGTTCTTCAATCTGATCTTTCACAGAGAGCTTTTCTGATTTCAGTCTCTCTATCTCTTCATTTTTTTCGTTCAGTAATGTCTCCAGTTCATGAATCCTTCTCTCTAAAGTTTTTTTCTCCTCCTTAAGTGACCTTACCCTGTTTATTGCCTCGGTTATCTTTTCATCGAGATTCCTGAGTCTCTCCAATTTATATTCCTCCTTGTTCAGGATTGATTTTTTACTTTCTTCATCAAAATCAAAAAGGCCTTTCATTTTTATTTTTAACAGTTTTTTAGTATAACACAGGTTATAGCCCTTAGTGCGAAACAAACTTGATCAATCCGTATGATTCAGGGACTATGATCAAGCATTCTGTAAGTCAAATAGTAGTTTATATATGTAGTTAAAACCCTTTTAACATAGTTCCTTGTCTCTTCGTATGGGATATCTTCCACAAACTCATCTACAGCGTTATACCTTTCCTTACTCAGCCATTCTTTCACCTTTTCCTCCCCTGCATTGTATGCAGAAATGGCCACCGCAAGTGAGCCAAATTCCCCTAACAATTCTTTCAGATAGTAGGCACCAATTGTTATATTTGTTTTAACCTCTTTAAGGTCGTTGTTGTCTTTTATTGCATTACCTGCCCTTTTACCCACTCTATGGGCAGTTGAAGGCATTAACTGCATTAGACCAACCGCTCCGGCAGATGACCTTACCTCCGGTTCGAATCTACTCTCCTCTCGCATGACAGAGAGAAGAAGAAAGGGGTCGAGATAAAATTTTTCAGCAGTCTCTCTAACATAATGCCAGAATGCAAGGGGATAAAGTACACTTCTTAAACTGTCATTTCCTGCATCTTCTTTAATGAGCAAGGCAAGTTGAATAGCACTCCTGTATTTACCCTCATTCTGAAGCTTGGAGCTTGCTTCAACAATAATGTCAGGTCTCTTTTTTGTTTTTAGTTCCATGATAAGCTCAGATACAGCCTCCTCAGTGAAACCAAGAGATATGAGGGTAGTAAATCTGATAAGCTCAGGCGATGAGTCCTCAGGTTTACCTGTTCCATTGAGGGATGTGAGGCGGGTCCTTACCTCGGATGTCGCCTTAATACTATATACGCCTTTTAATGAATTTAAATAGCCAATTATGCTGTAAAAATCCGGGGCGACAAAATATGAAGGGATAGAATAGGAAACGTTTTCTTCGCCTTTAAGTATATTATTGCACTTTTTTAACCAGTAGCTATACCTTCTTGACGAGTACCTGTTTTTTAAATCTGATAAGGTGGCACAGGCCTCACTAAACATCCCATTTCGATAAAACGCCCAGGCAACACCCCAGAGGGCATCTTCTTCTAATTGTTTGTATTCCTTTTTGACCCTTTCAAAAAGTGAAAGGGCCTCCTTTAAATTTCCCTCCCGCCTCTTTTTTGTGGCCAGTGCAAGGAGTAAAGAACCGGCCCGGCTATCCTTCATATCCAGGAGTTTCGATAACATTCTATCAAAACCCTCCATATCTCCCTTTCTGAAATAAGAACGGGCTGCATTATATAAATCGCCTGCCCTTTCATATTCCCTGGCAGCACTGTCATATTTCTTTTGCATGAAAAGGCAATAACCAACTTTCTTAGAGATCTCTTCTCCTGGTACGGTTTTATCATTTAAAGTAATAGCCTTTTTCAAAATCTCCTCGGCCTTTTTATATTCCATATCCTTTATGTAATTTGAAGCCTTATCTATCAATACACGGCCGGTTATATCCGAGACACTCAGTTCTTTCAAGGCATCCTCCGAGAATCGAGAGTTACCCTTATAAACATCGAGAAATATCTCTTTAGCCTTCTCGATATCCCTTTTCTTCATATATCTTGCAAACTGTATTGAGACCTCATAATCACGTACCGATGATACATAGGTCCAGAGGGACGATTCATACTCTGAAGCCTTTAAGCCATTACAGTATTCAAGGATAGATAAATTATTCCTGGCCTCAATGGACCTTGCCCTTTTAAGAAAGGGGGAAGCAGGATATAGTTCTCCGAGCATTTTCAGGAGATTGTTTGATTCCTCGAACCTTCCGAGTCCTCTTTCGGCAGAGGCCTTTAAAAGCAGTATAAGATCAGGGACAGGGTTATTTTTATTAATGTATTCTAAAACTGAAATCGCATCATTGTATCGGCCATCCCTGAGCAAATCCTTTGCCTTAATGAGATATGGTTGATAATCTGTTGTAAGATTAGGATTGCAAAATGCCCTCTCCGCAAAAAAGAATGCAATTGACAGGGCGACAAAGAAAAGGGATACATCTCTCATCTTATTCCTCAGCATAAATAAAGTATAACAACATTAGAAAGAAAGATAAAGGGAAGGAATTTAAAATTCCTATATCAGACAAAGTGTGGTAAAATGACATAAATAGTGTAGAGGAAGATGAAAACATGCTGATAGTAATGCATAAGAATGCATCATTAAAGGACATAGAAAGGGTTAAGGCCACTATTGTCTCGATGGGGCTCAGGCCTGTTGCCATACCTGGCTCTGAAAGGACAGCCATTGGCGTAATTGGCAATCAGGGATGGATAGATGACGGACCCATCAGGAACCTCAAAGGTGTCCTTGATGTCATCCATGTCACAAAGCCCTACAAACTCGTCAGCAGGGATTTTCACCCCACAGATTCCATTATTAAGCTGGATAAAAAGGTTTCTGTTGGAGGAAAGTCACCACTTGTTGTTATAGCAGGTCCCTGCGCCATTGAAAGTAGAGAACAGATATTGAGGGTTGGAAGATTTTTAAAGGACCTCGGTGTGAAGGTCTTCAGAGGAGGGGCTTATAAGCCAAGAACAAGTCCGCATAGTTTTCAGGGCTTGCAGGAAGAGGGATTAAGACTTCTTTCGGAGCTCAAAGAAAAGACAGGGCTATTAACAGTTACAGAGGTAATGAGTCCTGAGCATCTCAACAGGGTCTCAGAGGTCGTTGATATACTACAGATAGGGGCAAGGAATATGCAGAACTTTGACCTGCTGAAGGAGGTTGGCAGGACGAAAAAAACTGTAATACTGAAGAGAGGGCTTTCTGCAACTGTTGAGGAGTGGCTCGCTGCTGCTGAATATATACTTCTTGAGGGTAATCATGATGTCATTCTCTGTGAAAGGGGTATACGGACCTTCGAGACCCTTACGAGAAATACCTCGGACCTTGCCGTAATTCCCCTGGTTAAATCCCTTTCTCACCTGCCAGTAATATATGACCCCAGCCATGCCACAGGGAAAAGGTCACTGGTCTCGCCAATGGCCCTTGCCTCAATTGTTGCAGGTGCTGATGGCGTGATGATCGAGGTACACCCTGAACCTGAACGGGCTCTCTCAGACGGACCTCAGTCACTTAACTTAAAAGAATTTGAAGGTCTTTTTAAAAGGCTTATCAGCCTGGAAAACTTTGTAAAAGAAAACCTGTAAAGACGTTTAACTTCTTCCTGAATGACCTTTTAGCCTGCTTGCTACTACGGCTGCCACTGCAGCCAGGCCTGAGGACATAAGAAAACTGCTTGAAAAGGTCATTGATGTCTCGGCAAGGAGACCTGCAATAGCAGGACCGCCTATCTGTCCGAGGCCAAAGATAAAAGTTATAAAACCAAAGGCCTCCGCAGCCCTGAGAGGGCCTACAAAATCGCCTACAAAAGCAGCCATTATTGAGGGTATGCTCCAGGCACATATTCCGAAAAGGAATAGGGAGAGATAAATTGATATGAGAGGCAGGTCCATGGCAATGAGAAGGTATGAGATAGATTGAATGGAAAATACAATAACGAGTCCCCGTCTCCTCCCGAACCTGTCGGATAAAGAACCGAAGAGTGGCCCTGAAATAAGGCTGAATAGCCCTATTAATGACCAGAAATTGCCTGCCACCACCTCAGGCAGACCTCTTTCTTTAATAATGGCGGTAACAAAAAAGGTTACATAGATAACATAAGTAAAACCAAAAAGGAAATACAAAAGACCGAGATGGTATATTACCCTGTTGTTATAAAGCCCATAGTCTGGATTTCCATGAACTGCCTTTTCAAGAGGTCCTTTAGTCTGCCCGCCCAATGGTCTCAGCCCCTTGTCTTCAGGACTGTTTCTCAGGGTCAGCAAACAAAAAAAGGCAATTATAAGCACGATGATGCCAAGGATAACCCAGCCCATTCTCCATCCATTTCCTCCTTCAAGACCATTTATATAGGGAATAAGTTTGCCGGAGATGATAATGGCAAAGCCACTTCCTATCACGATAAAACCTGCTGCCTTGCCCCTTTTTTCTCTCTTAAACCAGGATGTTACAAGACCCATCATCGGGACATTTGCTGCCCCGCTTCCTATCCCGGTTATAAAATACACTATCAAACAATATGCAAAGCCCTTTGCCTTACTCAGAAAAATCATTGAAGAGCCAACAATAAGAAGGGCAATGAAGATAATATTCCTTGCCCCTATCTTTCTGGCAATAATTCCAGCCATAAATACTGAGATCAGATAGCCGATAAAATTACCCGTGCTGATAAAACCCATCTCGGAATAGGTCAATCCAAGGGAAGTAGCCATTGATGGCAGTATCATACCTATTGTGAACCTTCCAAGGCCAAGACAGGCAAAGATACAGAGCATGCCCGAGAACACAATCACCCATCCATAATGGGGCATTTTATTCTTCAGGTACTGATGAAACATCAGTAAATATAACATACTTTCAGTGCCCTCTGTTGTCAGAGAGAGCCCCAAAAAGTTCCTATCCCGGGAGTTTATGTGTTATCATAAATCATGATAGCTATTGTTGATTATGGAATGGGGAATCTGAAGAGCGTTGAAAAGGGCTTTCAAAAAGTAGGGATTGATGCTCGAGTCACAAATAATCCCCGTGATATTGATGATGCCAGTGGAATCGTCCTCCCAGGCGTTGGCGCGTTCAGAGATTGCATCAAAAACCTGAGAGAGTCATCCCTGATAACATCAATAATCGGGTCCATTAAAAAAGGTAAGCCTTATCTCGGCATATGTCTGGGCCTTCAAATACTCTTTTCCGAGTCTGAGGAATTCGGTCTGTCAAAGGGGCTGGACCTTCTAAAAGGCAGGGTTATAAGGTTCAGTTTTAATGACAAAGACTTAAAGATTCCCCATATGGGCTGGAATAATATAAAGATAAGGAAAAGGCCACCTTTACTTGAAGGTATTGATGATAACAGTTTCTTTTACTTTGTCCATTCCTACTATGTGGTGCCTGATGACGATGACATAATAGCAACAACAACTGACTATGGTATTGAATTTACATCAATGATATGGAAGGACAATATATTTGCCACTCAATTTCATCCTGAAAAATCCCAGTCTCTTGGCCTGAAGGTCCTCAAGACCTTTGGAGACTTTGTCTCAACTCACTGATAGTCTTTTTCAATACAGGATGGACCTTTTGAGGGGCTATCTCTGATAATGGAATCAACACAAAATCCCTTTCGTGCATTAGAGGGTGGGGTATCTTCAGGTCATGCCTGTCATAGGTCAGATCATCATATAAGAGTATGTCTATATCAATGAGCCTTGGTCCCCATTTGTAGGTCTCTTTTCTTCCCATTTCCCTTTCTATTTCCTTGATGAGCCTGAGGAGCTCCTCAGGCTCAAGGTCTGTATTAACCTCTAAAGCCATATTTATATAATCAGGCTGCTCCTTTACTCCCCAGGGTCCTGTCTCGTATAACCGTGACTTTTTAGTTATAATCAGCCCCTTCTGTCTCAGGAACTCAATCGCTCTCAGACAATTTTCCTCTCTATTACGAATATTTGAACCGAGGCCCAGATAGACGACCGGCATGTCAAAGAACCCGTTCTATCCTCTCCACAGCCTCCCTTATCCTTTTAACATCTACAGTAAGGGCAAATCTGACATATCCCTCGCCTGGGGCCCCAAAGCCAACTCCTGGTGTGATCATCACCCCAGCCTTCTCCAGCAGATGGGCAACAAATCCTGAGGAATCAAAACCAGCCGGCACCCTGGCCCAGAGATAGAAGGTGGCCTCTGGCTTGATCACGTTAAGACCTAGCCTGGTGAGTCCTTCATAAAGGGCATCTCTCCTCTCCTGATAGGTATCCCTTATTGGCTTTAAGATATCGTCGCCCAGATTTAGCGCAGTGCTTGCTGCCTCCTGAATGGCCTGGAAGACACCTGAGTCGAGATTGGTCTTAATCTTTCCAAGTCCTGAGATAATCTCCCTGTTGCCAACAACAAAACCTATCCTCCAGCCTGTCATATTATAGGTCTTTGAGAGGGAATGAAACTCTACTCCTACCTCCTTTGCGCCTTCTACTTCAAGGAAACTCATGGGTTTGGTATTGTTGTAATAGATCTCGGAATAGGCCGCATCATGACAGACGATGATATTATAGGCCTTCGCAACCGCAACAACCTCCTCGAAAAAATCCTTTCCGGCAAGGGCCGATGTAGGGTTGTTGGGATAATTTATAAACATCAACCTTGCCTTTTTCAGAATATCTTCTGGTATGGAGGAGAGGTCTGGTAAAAATCCATTAGATTCATAGAGGGGCATTATATATGACTCTCCGCCTGCGAAGAGGGTCCCAACAGGATAGACAGGATACCCCGGTGACGGGACAAGGACTACGTCGCCGGGGTTTACAAAGGCAAGTGGTATATGTCCTATACCTTCCTTTGAACCTATCAGGGATAAAACCTCTGTTGATGGGTCGAGGTTAACATTAAACCTTCTCCTGTACCAATCAGCCACTGCCTTCCGGTAAGAAGGCATCCCCTCATAAGATGGATACCTGTGGTTTATAGGGTCTTCAACAGCCCTCTTCATGGCCTCAATAATACTTGAAGGTGTTGGCATATCTGGGTCTCCTATACTCAAATCAATAAGGTCAACGCCTTTACTCTTTGCTTCTGCCTTCATCCTGTCGATTGCTGCAAAAAGATAGGGCGGTAAGTTCTTTACCCTATCAGCAAGTTCAAAATGAACCATCAAGACCTCCGTTGAGATTTATTTGTAAATTTGTTATTATAACAAAAAAAGAGTGTTGACAAAAAATTTCTTTTTAGCTATCTTTAATCTAATAAAGTAAAGGCTTCTTTAAAAAGGAAAACCCATCTGTATAGGTATAAACCTACAGACAGAAAAAACCCAATAAGATAGGCTGAAGGTGGCAGGGTTTTAAAAAAATTTAATCCTCAACCCAGGGCCTGTTATTAAGCCTTAAACTAATTTAGAGGTGCAGAATGGAAAATATTTCTATCTCGGAATTAAAAGAAAAGACAATTGATGAACTAATGAGACTTGCCAGAGACCTTAATGTGGAAGGCGCGACAGGCATGAAAAAGCAGGAACTCATCTTTGCGGTCCTTCAAGCACAGGTCGAGAAGGCAGGAAATGTCTTTGGCTCAGGCGTGCTTGAGATATTGCCTGATGGTTTTGGTTTCCTCAGGTCTCCTGATTATAGTTATCTGCCCAGTCCTGACGACATCTATGTGTCACCATCGCAGATCAGGAGATTCAATCTCAGGACAGGTGACCTTGTATCAGGCCAGATAAGACCACCAAAGGAAGGAGAGAGGTACTTTGCCCTCTTAAAGGTTGAGGCAATAAATCATGAGCCCCCTGAGCAGAACATATCAAGACCTCTCTTTGATAACCTGACTCCTTATTATCCTACCGAGAGGATAAGGCTCGAGTACAGTCCAAATGACTACTCCACAAGGGTGATGGAATTAATAACACCAATAGGCAAAGGTCAGAGGGGGATGATTGTTGCAGCCCCCAGAACTGGAAAGACCATGTTATTGCAATCCATTGCAAAGGCCATAAAGAAAAACCATAAGGAAATCCATCTCATAATACTCCTCATCGATGAAAGGCCCGAAGAAGTTACAGACTGGAAGAGACAGGTCTCAACAGCAGAAATAATAAGCTCTACCTTTGATGAACCACCTCAGAGACACTGTCAGGTCTCTGAGATGGTCATAGAGAGGGCAAAGCGCCTTGTTGAAGGCAGAAGGGATGTGGTAATCCTTCTTGATAGTATAACAAGGCTTGCCAGGGCATACAATGCAATAATACCTACCAGTGGTAAGGTCCTCTCAGGTGGTCTGGACGCAACAGCCCTTCAAAAGCCAAAGAGATTTTTTGGGACGGCAAGGAATATTGAGGATGGAGGCAGCCTCACCATAATCGCCACTGCCCTCATCGATACAGGTAGCAGGATGGATGATGTCATCTTTGAGGAGTTTAAAGGCACAGGCAATATGGAACTCCACCTTGATAGAAAGCTCGTTGACAAGAGGATATTCCCGAGTATTGACATCAATGCCTCAGGGACAAGGAAGGAAGAACTCCTCGTTGATAAAGACACCCTTAACAAGATGTGGATACTCAGAAAGGTCCTCAATCCCCTCGGTACGGTAGAGAGCATGGAGTTTCTCCTCAGTAAGCTCACAGGCACAAAGAGTAATAAGGAATTCCTTGAATTGATGAATAAATAAGTCGACATTTCAGGTAAACCCTGGTAGATTCTTAAATATAACTGGATTTAAAAGATTAGGATGATGTCACGTAAAACAAAAATGTGATTTAACCTCAATTTACTATTACAATAGCTTTCAAAGTCCTGTGGTATAATTTATTTATAGTCTGATCAAGATAATAGATTGAGGTTTTTTAATGGCTTTTTTCTTATTAAGACTCCTTTCCGCGATCTTACTGTCACTATTAATAACCGCTGAAACTGAAGCAACGCCAATAAGGATTGGCCTGACCCTTGGTCTTTCAGGGAGATATGCAGAGATGTCAGCCATGCAGAAGAGGGGCTTTGAATTATGGGCATGGCAGGTCAACAAAAGGGGAGGCCTTCTTGGCAGGGAGGTCAAACTCATAATCAAGGACGACAGGAGCGAGCCGGAAGAAGCAAAGAGGCTCTATGAACAATTGATTGATAACGAAGATGTTGACCTTGTCCTTGCCCCTTATTCGAGTGATATAACAGAGGCTGTAGCCACTGTTATGGAAAGGCATGGCTATCCCCTTATTGTCTCGGGCGCATCCTCAGATAGACTGTGGCAGAAAGGTTACACGTATATCTTTGGTCTCTATACACCTGCCAGCAGGTATATTCAGGGGTTTCTTGAACTCCTTGTAATGAAGGGGATAGATGACCTGTCCATAATATATGCTGATGACAGTTTTTCTTCTGAGGTTGCAATGGGGAGCCGTGAATGGGCAAGGAGGCTTGACCTGACAATAAGATACTTTAAGGATTTTAAAAAGGGGACATCTAACCTTGAGCCCCTTCTGAGAGAGGCAAAGAACTCAGGGGCAAGGGTTGTTATCATCTGCGGGCATTTTGATGAATCAGTCAATGCAAGATTGTCATTAAAGAGGATGGGATGGAACCCCGTATATTTTGCCACTGTGGGACCTGCCACAGACAGGTATTACGAGAGGCTCGGCCCCGATGCAGAACTAACCTTTTCCACATCACTGTGGGAGAGGAATCTATCTTTAAAACACAGCAGGGAATTCTATGAAGGATTCCTCAAAACCTACGGTATGAATCCAAACTACCACGCTGCCACTGCCTATGCAGGAGGACAACTCCTGGAGCAGGCAGTTCAGAAGGCAGGCACAATAAACAGAGAAAGATTGAGAGATGTACTTTCACTCATGGAAGGTATAACCATTATAGGTGGATACAGGGTTAATAACTCTGGTATGCAGACGAGGCATCAGAATCTTATCATTCAATGGCAGAAGGGAAGGCGTGAAGTTGTCTGGCCTGATACACTCAGGACAGTAGTGCCTGTAATAAGATGAAGACGGATATCCTCAGGAGCCTTGCCTTCAGAGTTGTTGCCTCCGTATTGGCAGTGACGGCCATAACGGGTATCACTGTCTATCTCTTCCTTTTCAGGAACATCTCTGACTTTGCCGAGACGCAGATAAGAATATCCATGGAGGAGAGAGGGAGGGATGTCTATGGTATATTCGACAATACTATAAATGAACTTATCTCAAAAGGCCTCCTCGGTGATGAGAAGGTGGTCATGATAGAAAAGGCGAGGGTCATCACCAGGATCGAAGAATTCTTGAGAGAAAACAGGCTGAAAGGTCTTATCCTGGAGAATGAAAGGGAGAGACTGAAAATTGATTCAATACCCCTTGATTTATATGAAATAATAAAGAAGAGGGTCAGGGGAAATACTGTTTCGAGGCTGAATTACCAGGGCATGATCTATTATGTCTATCACAGTTACCTCGATCTGTGGGGATGGCATGTAATCCTCATCAAGGATGCCTCTGATTTCTCCACCCTTCTTAGGAAGACCATGCTTCTCTATATCATAACAGGTATTATTCTCCTGCTGAGTTCCCTCTTCCTTATGGTCTATCTGAGAAAGACAATCCATGGGCCCGTGAGTATGATTATCAGTTCGTTGAAAAGGGGAGAGACCATCAATTACAGGGGCATCAGCGAGTTCGAATTCATGAGCAGGGAGATTAACATCATTAGAAAAGGGCTTGAGGAAGAAACAAGAAATCTGAATTACATCTATTACATATTCGCAACAAGGCGTGGAGAGGCCTTCTTTGATGAGGTCGTAAGGGCAATAAACACCCTTTTTGGCTTAAATTCACTTATTGCAAGGCTCAATCCTGATGGTCTAAGCAGTCATATCCTTGCAATGTATGTAAATGGAGAGATAAGGAAAGACTTTGATTTACCCTTAAAAGGGACACCCTGTGAGGATGTGATGCTGACTCAACACCTTATTGTAATAAGAGAGGGGGTCTCAAAGATGTATCCAGATGGAGGCCTCATGAAAGAGACCGCTTCTGAGTCATACATAGGTTTTGCCATCTTTGATAGAAAGGGAGCCCCCCTGGGCATCCTGAATGCCTTTGGCAGGGAAAGGGAATTCTCAGAGTCTGACATAAAGGTGCTTCAGACCCTTGGTCAGATAGTGGCGGCTGAGATAGAAAGGCTCGAGGAGGAAAGGGAAAAGGAGCAGATGAGGGAACAGCTATTCCAGTCCCAGAAGATGGAGGCCATAGGCACCCTTGCCGGAGGTATTGCCCACGACTTTAACAATATGCTTCAGGGCATTCTCGGTTATGCCTCCTTAATTAAACTGAAACTTGCCGAGACAGACCCGATGTATAAACCAGTAGATGTGATAGAGAAGACCGCTTTAAGGGCTGCTGAACTGACACAGCAACTCCTTGGTTACGCAAGAAAGGGTAAATATGTCGTTCAGCCCCTGAACCTTAATGACCTCGTCTCGGAGGTTATAAAGATAATAACCAGGACCTTTGACAGGGCCATAGAGATAAGAACGGTCCTTTCAGAGGGGCTCTGGTGCATTCAGGGTGACAGGAATCAGATAGAGAATGTCATAATGAACCTCTGTCTCAATGCCCGTGATGCTATGCCATCGGGGGGAAGATTGTTGATTGAGACATACAACAAGGAGGTCCTTGAAGGAGAGATGCCCTACTCATGGGCAAGACCCGGGAAGTATGCTGTTATTAAGGTCACTGACACAGGCACAGGCATGAATGAGGAGGTAAAGAAACATATCTTTGAACCATTTTTTACAACAAAGGAGGTTGGGAAGGGAACAGGCATGGGCCTTGCCATGGTCTATGGTGTGGTAAAGAATCATGATGGATTCATTACCGTTGATAGTGAGGTTGGAAAGGGCTCAACCTTCACTGTTTACCTGCCTGCGCAGGAAGATATAGAGGTCCATAAGGAAACAGAGGGGGAGAAGATAGCCGTCAGTGGAAGAGGCACGATTCTCATAGTGGACGATGAAGAAACGGTCAGGAATCTCCTGAGGGATGCCCTCTCAGGGCTTGGTTATAGTATCATCGAGGCATCAAATGGAAAAGAGGCGATTGAGGTCTTTGAATCAAAGAGGGACAGGATTGACCTCGTCATACTTGACCTCATAATGCCTCTTATGGGCGGTGAGGAGACTCTAAGGAGGTTAAAAGAGATAACGCCAGATGTGAAGGTCCTTATTGTTACTGGCTACGGCGTTGATAAAACACTTCAGGAGACACTCAAAGAGATCGGTGTTACTGGATTCATACATAAGCCCTTCAATGTAGCCGACATATCAGAAAGTGTCAGATCTGCCCTCATTTCATGACCTCAAAGCCAATCTCTGCCTTACTGTCTCGTAAAGACAGATAGAGGCAGCCACTGAGACATTGAGGCTTTCAGCCTTCCCGAGTATGGGTATCCTTATAACCTCATCGGCCATTGCCAGTGATTCTTTGCTTACCCCTCTTGCCTCATTACCGAAGACAAAGGCCACAGCAACAGTAAGGTCAAGGTCATACAGCGTCCTGTTTGTTGTGACTGCAGTAGCAATAAGTCTGACCTTTCTCATCCTGAGCCACTCTTTTAGCCTGTCCCTTTCTGAGAAGACAAGAGGGATATTGAATATACTACCTACTGATGCCCTGATCACCTTCTGCATCAGGGGGTCACAGGTGCCGGGCAGGATGACAACAGCATCGGCGCCGGAAGCATCAGCCGTCCTTGTGACAGTACCGAGATTCCCCGGCTCCTGAATCCCGTCGCAGACAATCAGCAAGTGGTCTGCTCTTTCAGGAATTTCATCAAGTTTAAGGGTTCTGTAAGTGGCTATTGCTATAATGCCCTGAGGGGTTTCAGTATCAGAGAGTAGAGAGATTATCCTATCCGTTGTCTCTATCAATTCCGATTCCATGGCAATTTCCCTGAGAAAGGATTGGTTTTTATACCTTTTTGAGAAAAGGACCCTTATTATCCTGCATCTCGATGCCCTGGCCATCTCAATGGTGTTCTCTCCTTCAATAAGGATCCGGTCCTCATATCTCCTGTCTTTTACTTTGAGTGCCTCCCTGATAACAGGATTGTGTCTGCTTTCAATAAACTTTAGCCTGTTCATAAGTTGAAAGAAGATTACTGACGAGATTTGCTTATATTGATAAGGCTTTCATAATAGTTCCTGAAACAGGATAACACAAAGACTGTTTCCTGTCAATTAAAGGGTATGATAAACAAACGGAAAATGGGCAAACTTCAGCACCTTTGTAAAGATGTGTTGTAAAATAATCTATGACAGTCTCAGTTATTATCCCAACCCTTAATGCTGCATCATCAATCGTGCCTCTGATAGATGGCCTATATGTTCAGGATGTAAGGCCTGATGAGGTAATCATCATTGATTCATCCTCTGATGATGAGACAGTTGCCCTGGCAAGGGGGGCCGGGGCAAGGGTGATTGTTATAGAGAGAGGTTCCTTCGATCATGGTAGGACAAGGAACATGGCAGTTCTTGAGGCTAAAGGGAAAATCCTTATATTTATGACTCAGGATGCACTCCCCTTTAACAGACTGCTTATCGGCAATCTCGTCTCTCCCCTGTCTGAGCCTGATATAGTGGCATCTTATGCCAGACATATACCGGGTGATAATGCTTCGCCACTGGAGATATTTGCCCGTTTATTTAATTATCCTCCATCCCCTCTTATCAAGGGCCTTGCCGATACGAGCAGACATGGTATCAAGACATTCTTTTGTAGCAATGTCTGTTCGGCCTTTAAAAGGGATATCTTTTTAAAGGCGGGGATGTTTCCGGAAGGGATTCCGTCAAATGAAGATATGTTGATTGCTGCAAGGCTTATCACGGCCGGGTACAGGATTGCCTATGTACCCTCTGCAATGGTTATACATTCGCATAAATATACCCTCACTCAATTATTCAGAAGGTATTATAATATCGGGGTGTCACTGAAAAAAAATAGCTGGGTTCTCAGATATTCAGGAGGGGCAGAGAATGAGGGTCTTAGATTTCTCTCAGGACAGATAAGGTTTGTTATGGGTAATTATGGCCTTAAATGGCTACCTCGAATATTCCTTGAGGCCGTTGTCAAATTTTTAGGGTACAGAATAGGGCTTATTAAGGGATGATTGAACTCAGGGGTTTTGCAAAGAAGGTCTTTCAGGTGCTGTGCCTGTTATTTATTGATCTTGTTGCCTATTATACATCTATGAGTATTGCCTGGGTTACAAGGACCGAACTAATTACCCGCATAGGAATAAACCTTCCGCCCTTTACCTTTTCTTATGAATACCTTGCGAGTCTTCTATGGATGCCTGCTATTTATATGTTCTTTATATTCTATGAAAACCTTTATATTAGCAACCTGCCTTTCTGGGACGAGACGAGAGATCTGATAAAGGCCCTCACAATCGGGACGCTTACTGTAATGGCGATAGTTACACTTGGAAAGATGGGAGACAGGGTTTCAAGGGCGATGATATTAGGTATGTGGGCTACATCCCTCTTTATATTTCCCCTTTCTCGTTTATGGGGTAAGAGGTTTTTATTTTTCACAGGGATATGGAAGGAAAGGGTCCTTGTCCTTGGCGCGGGGAATGCTGGAAGGCTTGTTGTTGATGGTTTATTGAGAGAGACACACATGGGATATGAGATAATCGGTTTTCTTGATGATGATGAGAAAAAAAGGGGTACAACGATCTGTGGGAAGAAGGTCTTTGGTGCTGTGCGTCATCTTCCGAGGTTTGTAAAGGAGCTTGATATAAAGACGGTTATAATAGCAATGCCCTCTCTGCCACCTGAAAAGATGACCGCTCTAACTACCTGGGTTCAAGGTTATGCCGTTAATACGATGATAATACCTGATATAAAAGGGGTTGCACTTCTGAATACGGAACTTCTGCACCTTTTCTATGAGAAGATATTCCTTATGAACATAAAGAATAACCTGAAATCTATGCCCAACAGGGCCGCAAAGAGGGCCTTTGACCTATTCCTGTCGGCTCTCTTAATGCCTTTCCTTATACCCCTCTTTTTGATAATAATTTTAGCTATCAGGCTTGAAACGCAAGGCCCTGCTATTTACACCCATGACAGGATAGGGAGGAATGGAAAACGTTTTCGCTGTTATAAGTTCAGGACTATGCATATGGATGCAGAAAAAAGGTTAACAGAATTACTCAACAGCAATGATGAGTTGAGAGAAGAATGGGAGAGAAACTGGAAATTGAAGGATGACCCCAGGGTAACAAGGATAGGAAAATTACTCAGGAGAACATCCCTTGATGAATTACCTCAGATCTGGAATATCATCAAAGGAGATATGAGCCTGATAGGGCCAAGACCATATCTCCCCGGGGAGATAAAGGAAATAGGTGAAAATTACAGCATAATCAGCAGTATCAAGCCAGGGATAACAGGTCTGTGGCAGGTATCAGGGAGGAGCAATACCACTTATGATTACAGGATAAAACTCGATACATGGTATGTAATGAACTGGTCACTATGGCTCGATTTAGTTATCGTCTTCAAAACTATACGGGTTGTGCTGAAGATGGAAGGGGCATACTGAAAATTTATGCCCAGGGTGTGCCTCCATCAACGATACTGTATTCCTCCCACATAAACCAGCTCCCTGTATCCTGCATAAAGAATAAGGTATTTGAGAATATAGCAAAGTGCTGTTGCTCCTCCTGAACAAGCCTCTTAAAGAGTGACCTTTCCTTTTCTGACGGCGCCTCTGATGCAGCCTTCTCATAGAATTCCATTCCCTTTTTTTCCATATCCATGGCGATTCTGAAGGCATTCATCTCGTCTTCTGTTGCCTCAACCCTCTCCATCATTTCCTGTTTGTATTCTTCGAATATCGTCTTTATCTTTTTCATGGGGTGAATATCCTCTGCCTTTATATCCAGTCCCTTAAATATATCTGTCAGCATCTGGAGGTGTCTCTTCTCGTCCTCGGCAATAGAGAGGAACATCTTCTTTCCTACTGGATTTTTAATCCTTTCTGCTGCATTTTTATAAAAATCTATTGCATCGGTCTCCATTCTGATGGCTATTTCAACGGCGTTCATAAAACCTCCTAAACCTTCTCAAACATGTCTCTGGATGCACCACAGACAGGACATGTCCATGAATCAGGTAGTTTTTCAAAAGGTGTCCCTGGCTGAATACCGTTATCAGGGTCACCAAATTCAGGGTCATAAACATATCCACAGACACTACACTTCCATTTGTCCATAAAATTGCCTCCCATTTAAAAAATTCTTTATAAGATAACTTTATAAGATAACTTTATTAAATCTTTCTTTTTATGTCAAGTAAAAAAGGCTTATAAATCCGAAACTCCTCAATTTTTAGGGAATAAGCAGAAGTAATCTTTAGAATTTCATAGTTCTTTCTTTCCTAACTATCTATTTTTTCTTTATTCTACA
>FWWM01003690.1_pt1 | contig 33313 bp, 41 predicted proteins | sample 2228351 | NCBI WGS metagenome assembly FWWM01 (sample SAMEA103939774, study PRJEB20133) | metagenome
GGGAGAGGCTGCGGTGAGGGGGTTCTTCTCGGACACCACCCTCACCTGTCTCCTCTCCCTCCTGCGGGAGGGAGAGGATCCTGTCGGGAAGCGGAGAAAGGCATTCTTTCCGAGACAAATATATTTTCGGATCAGGGCTCGTAGCCGGCAGCGAGTAGCTCCACACTAGCGGCCGGCCTCTCCATCGTGTCAGACTATTTGCCATTGGCTGCCAGCTATTCGCCCTTGTTCTGACGCTATTCGCTGTTAGCTGCTCGCCCCCCTCTTGAACGGCTTGTACGGCTTGCCGCCCGCCGCAAAAAAGTTTTCGAAAAACTCCACGTAATGGAGCCGGAGCGACTGAATCGTCGGGGAGAGCAAGCCAAACACCAGGTTGATCGTGTGCAGGGTCACTCCGATCACGACGGCCAGCAGGACGTTGCCTACCATCCCGCCGAGCGTGTTGGCTGCGAAGGCCAGCGCGGCCGAGGCGACCCCGATTCCCATGAGACGCAGATAAGAAAGCACGTTGACCAGGTTGTGCAATTCCAAGGCGCCCCGCGCTCCTCCAAACACGAACGCCGTCGTGAGCGATCCGGCGAGCCCAGCCGATGCCACCTTGGTCCACAACGGAGGGAAGAGGCCGGCGAGTCCGCCGATCAAAACGACGAAGCTCAACACCAACCCAAGCCCTCCGACCTTGGCGAGACACTCATGCCGGTCGCCTAGGCGCCAGGCCCAAAACGCTCCCAGCAGAATTCCGAGACAGACATGCCCCGCTCCAAGGCCGATCGAGAGATAGAGCAGCGGGATGAACGCCTCCATGCGGTTGAGAAGCGGGTGCAAGCCAAACGATTCGCCGAGTTCACCGAACAGCTCCCCGAACAGAAACCCGAACAGCACGGCCGCTCCCGATGCGACCATGAAGACGAGCGTGAGGTCATGCACCATCGGATGCCGGCCGTAGCGGCGCCGGACGACCGTCGCGGCGATGAGGACAAGCGACCCATAGCCTACGTCGCCCAGAATCATTCCATAGAAAAGCGGGAAAAACACCGCCAGATAGGGCGTAGGATCGATGCTTCCGTAGCGAGGCAGCGCGATGAGCCGCGTGAGCGACTCGAAGGGCTTCAGCCAGCGAGGATTTCTTAACACCACTGGGACCGTCGCCCATTCGGCCCGGTGCACCGGGCACTCTTCGAGCACCACCGCCTCGCCGAACTCCTGCCGGAGCTTGTCGTGCAAGGCGCCGAGCGCTCGAGACGGGACCCAGCCGTAGATGATGGTCGCCAGCTCGGTTTGATAAAAGGAGGCGGCGGTTTCGATCTGCTTGAGGCGTTGGCCGACGGCATCGCGGTACCGGAGCAACTCTTCTCGCCAGGTCCGAGCGATATCGGCGAGTTGCGCGCGGTAGCGGGAAGCGCGAACAGGCAGGTCCGTCTTCTTTTTGAGAAGGACGTACAAGGCCTGCGCCAATGGTTTCCCCGAGACCGAGGCCGGCAGGCGCAGTTCGCTGATCCCTTCTTCCCACAGGAGGCTGCGGAGGCGGGCGGTGTGCGTCCTCGGGAAGACCAGCAAGACCGCAAGGGTCCGCTCGTCCAGCCGGCTGTGGAACAGCTCATACCGGTTGTCCGTCACCTTGGCCATCATCTCGTGCAGCAGCGGGAGCACCCGCGCGTGTCTTGCTTCTTCCTCGATCGTCACCCCCAGGTGATCGATCTCGTCGCTCTCCTTGATCAAGCGGAGGAACGGCGCCAGCGCTTCGATCGCGCGTTCGTATTTTGACAGCAGGGCCAACTCGTCTTCGCACTCCTTAAGACGGCCGGTCAGGTAGTCCACGCGGCTGCCGATCTGGCGGACGAGCCGGGCGATTCGTGACCAGTCCTCCGTTTTCCGTCCTCCGTTTCCCGTCAGCGGGGAACGGAAAACCGGGAACGGGCCGACGGACTCCGGCAGGAGCACCAGCAGCCGGCGGAGTTCGTCATGGAGGCGCTCCAACTCGGCCTGGCATTGGCGCGTCGCTTCGTCGATGACCTGAGGACGCAAGGGGATCTGCGCCGCCTCAGCAGGTGCCGATTCGATGTGCAGCACACCCGCGTCCTGGAGGAGCGCGGTGACGCGATCCACGAGCGCTCGCGGAGCGACCAGCCGCACTTTGGCCATGGGTTCGATCATGTTTATCCGTGGTCCGTTATCCGTGTTCCGTTTCCCGTCGGATGGCGGACAACGGGTCACGGATCACGGTCTACCGGCAGAATGCGCCGCAGGACCAACTCGACGGCCTCGTCCAGCCGGCTCAAGCTCCCGGCTTTCAGTTCAGTGGCCTCTACCTGCGCCTTCAGCATGAGTCGCTCAACCTCCCGCTCCGTCTCGCTCGCCCATTCCGCCCGGAGACGTTGGAGTTTCTCTTCAACGCTCCGGCGTTTCTCCGCGAGCAGCGCTTCGGCTTGAGTTCTGCCGCGCTCCACGATGACCGCCGCCTCCTGCTCCGCCGATCGGACCATCCGCTCCACCTTTCGCTCGGCGGCCTGAACGGCTTTGAGGATCTCCGGAGGTTGCGACACCGGCTCGTCAGGCATGGAGGCTCCTCTCGTCTTCAGGCTCAAACCCGCGGCGCGTGGAGGCAGCCGTATGGAGCCGCTCGGCCACACGGGCTATCTCGTCGACCGAAAAGCGCGGAACCGGGCGCACCCGCCCGTCGCGCGTCGCCATGCGGACGCCTGCCCGGGCTGGGACGACTGTGCCGATCCGAGCGGCCATGATCCCGGCGTGCGCCAAACGCCGAATGATGGCTGGCGTCCGTGTCGGGTCCGCGCAAATGAGGAGCGCGCCGGACGCGATGGCGCCGAGTGGATGCAGGCCGAAGTCGTCGCACAAACGGCGACCTTCGGGCAGGATCGGAATCGCCTGCTCGTCGATGCGCAGGCCGACGTGCGCGGCTTCGGCCAGTTCATAGAGCGCGGAGCTTAATCCTCCCTCGGTCGGATCGTGCATGGCATGCACCCCGCCGGCCGCGAGCGCGAGCTGGGCGTCCCGCACGACGCTCACGCCGGGATGCCGGAAATACCGACGGCAGCGCGCAACAAACCGCGCGGGGTACCGGCGGCGCAGTTCATGGTATCGTTCGCGCGCCAGAATCGAGACCGCTTCGATCGGGATGCCTTTGGTCAGCAGCACCGCGTCTCCCACGCGCGCGCCGGCTGTAGTGACGAGCCGATTCTTCGGACACTCGCCCAGGAGACATCCGACCACCACCGGCCGGGTCACGGCGTCCGTGATCTCCGTGTGCCCGCCGCACAACGAGACGTTGATCTCGCGGCAGGCCCGGCTGATCTCGGAAAAGACCTGAGACACGGCCCGAGGCGTTGTGCCTTGCGACGGCAGCAGCAAGGTCGCCAGAAACCAGCGGGGCACGGCGCCCATCACGGCCACGTCATTCGCATTGATGGCCAGCGCGTAGGAACCGATCTCCCCTGTGACGAACGTGATCGGATCGGTGGTCGCGACGACGTACCGGTCTCCGAGGTCGATGGCGGCGGCATCCAGGCCGAGTCCGGGGCCGACGGCGAGGCGCGAATCGGCGCCGGCCGCATAGCGGGCCAGGAGGGTCCGCAGCAGGGCCGGCGGGAGCTTTCCGATCGGCAGCCGGCGGCCGACTTGCGATCCAGTCGGGCGACGCAGATGACGATTCCGCACGGGACTGACGCGCTGGGCTCAGCGAGACAGCGGTCCGCCGCCTTCTTTGACGATCTTCCGCTTTTGGGACACCGCTTCCGCCTGCACCACGTTCTTGCAGTGGTCGCAGATCCAATGCCCGTACAGCAGGGTCGGTCCCGCCAGTCCGCAGAGGAGGCAATGGCTGGGTTTTTCAACCGACTTGTTCTCCGCTGCGGCCTGTTTGGGCATGTCTTCTGGCTTCGCCATGACGTCCTCCCCTTTATAAAAAGCCGGTAGCGAATAGCCAATAGCTAAGATCTCACCCTGATCCGAAAATATTTGTCTCGGCAAAAATGCCTTTCTCCGCTTCCCGAAACGATCCTCTCCCTCCCGCGGGAGGGAGAGGAGACAGGGGAAGGTGGTGTCCGAGAAGAACCCCCTCACCGCAGCCTCTCCCCCAAGGGGGGCGAGGAGCATAGAGGACTCACGGTCGGAAAGAATTTCGGATCAGGGCTAATAGGTTCATCCCTGCCTCACTTGACGAGGCCTGCCTTCACCGTTCGGGCCTCGACGGGTTCGACGGATTCTCAAGACGACGGTCGATCGACACATACGCGCGGCTGCGCCGGCCTTCGTAGATCTGGTCCGGCCGGAAGCGCTTGTTATCCTCGAGCCAGTGAGCGAGCCAGCGCTCACTCGTGCCATGGCAAACACACATGGGAAGGAATCGTGATCGAGTCCCATGGCTTTGGACAGCACACCTGAGTAGAAGTCGACGTTGGCGTGGACGCCTTTGTCTCGCAACAGCTCTTCCCCAACCTGGTCCACTTCTTCTGCCAATTCGTAGAGGGAAGAGCGTCCGTGCCTGTCCAATCGGGCGAAGAGCTGCTTCGCCAGTCTTTGGAGAATCGTCGCCCGCGGGTGCTTCACTGTCGGTGGTGAACCGATCCAGCTCGGCCCTGGTCGGCAACCGATCGGAGAGCAGCAGGTAGCTGGTCTCCAGGAACGAGCTCTGCTCAGCCAACTCTTCAATCGGGATTCCGCGGTACTCCAGCACGCCGGCTTGACCGTCCACGAAACTGATCGAGGACTTGGCGGCAGGCATGCCGGCCGGCCCGGGAGAAAACTCATGGCCGGTGAGACTGCTCATCGCAAGATCGCCTCCTCTTCTTGTTCTTACGCACCGCTCCTTCGCGTCAGTCCGGTCTATTCGGTCTATCTGGTTTATTGGGTTCATCTGGTTGGCCGGCCCGACCAGATGATAGACCAAACCGACTAACTCGCGATCTTCGTCGGCGCTTGGTGGAACTCTGCGACCGCGGGACGGACCAAGTCGGCGAAGTCCTGGTACCGGAGCTTGACCGCTCCGAAGTGGGTGCCGGCCTGAAAGACGATTTCTTCATCCTCGGTGAGCGACCGGTCGACATACACCGGGATGTCGTACAGGTTGCCGAACGGCGGCATCGTCCCGATTTCACAATCGGGGAACAGCCCCTTGAATTCATCCTCGCTGGCTAAGCGCACGTCACTGGCTGCCAGCGCTGCTTTGAGGCGATCGAAATCAATTCTCCAGTGAGACGGAAGCACCGTCATCACGAACCGCTCGTCCGCTTTGACGATCACGACCTTGGCGAGCATCTTTCCCGACACGTGCAACGCATGCGCGATCTCCGGCGCAGTATAGGCTTCCTGATGGCCCAACATGTCGTAGCGAACCTGGTTCTTGTCCAGAAACTCTTTCAATCTGGGCAGGATTGTCATAACGACCTCTTTACTGCGTTGCAAAAGCCGATAGCGAATAGCTCGTCGCTCATAGCTGATGACGAAAGGCGCAGGCCCTCTTCGTCTGGTTCCGGGCTTCTCGCTATTGGCTATCAGCTCTCAGCATTGGTGTTACGGCCAGTAATGGGCCAACGCCTTGACGTATCCGAAGACAATATCCCGCCGCGCCACGATCCCCACAAGCTTGTTGCCGTTCACGACCGGCACCCGGATCAAGAACCGGTCTTGCAGCAGTTGGATGAGGTCCTTGACCGGCATATCTTCCGTGACGGTCACGACCTTGGGGGTCATGATCTCAGCCGCCGTGACCCGTCGCAGATCCCGGTCCTCATCCATAACCCGCAGCAGGTCGAACTCGCTCACCAGGCCCACCAGGGTCCGGTCTTGCTCGACCACGGGAACGCTCCCGAAATTCCGCTCGCTCAGAATCTCGGCGATGGCCAGTCCTGTGGTTTGGGGACTCACGGTCACGACCGCATCTTCCATGAGCTGCCGGACGGTCAACGTCTTAGGATCGCAGGCCCTTGCCATAAATTCCACCCCTCTCATAACGCCTCCCTTCTCCGGCCTTTTCTGCTCCTGGGTATTCAGACCTCTACACCTCTTCTTGAGGCAAAGGGAATACCTGCTTCGAACCTACGTTGAAGAGAGAAGAAACAGCCTGACTTCTGCGCGGCTTAGAGTGGGAAGAGACGCGAGAGCGTCGGCCGGCCGGCTCGCGTCGTAGCAAAAAGGGGCAGGCGGTCCATGATGCGCTGCCCTAAAATGCCACGGAAGCAAGGACCCCGAACTCAGGTCAGGAAGAGGGCTGCACGATTTTTCGAATATGGCGCGAGACGTCGTGGTACTTGGGAGGCGTCACCAGATAGCAGTAGTCGAGAAGCCAATCGGCCAGCGCAGGAGCGATGCCGTGCTCACGGGCCTCCAGCATCTCCATGAACCGATTCATGGCGGCATAGGCAGCCCGATCGTCACCGCGCTCCAACGCACCCATGACGGCCTGGAGTTTCCTCAGGTACGGAGCATATTTCGCCACCCCACCGTCACCCTCGGTTGCCTGCGCCATCAAAACCGCGTGGGCCAGCGTCACGATCCACTCTTGCTCGGCGCCTATGGGAGAACCGCCGAACGCGCGCTCACCGGTGGAAGCCCATATCACCACCGCCACGAGAAGAAGAGCGGCAACTGGCCCGGCGACGTGCCTCGCGAGATCTGGTCTCATCCGTCACCTCGCGTTCCCCCAAAAACCGTCAGTTCGGTCACCGGTCGGCCGGCGCTGCAGGCGGGAGAAAACAATCACTGCCGGCCGTCCCGGTTCCTGGCGGGAAAGGTCGTCATGCCGCCGCCCGCGCCGTCGGCCACATCACGCAATGCTTGTCGCAGGTCACGGGGCCTCCATTGAAAGAGGAACACCGGACGACCTCGTACGGCGTGTCGTCGCTGACCAGCATCTCCACCGTCACGTCCCGCTTGTGCTCGTCGCACAGCATCGTGACAGTGCGAACGGACGGCCCCCGCTCTTTGAGCCCCATGCCCGCCGCGGCCAATACACCGAGCGCCGCAGCGGCCAACAGAATCGGCAGAACGGTGCCGTCGCCGATCGAGCCGAAGCCCCAGCTCGGCTCCCGCACCACGACGGGCTCAGGTCTGGCCTCCGTCCGCTTGACCAGATCACCCATCAGGGTCGAGGCCGCGAGCAGGGTCGCGCGAGACGCAGCCGGTTCGTTGGCTGCTCGATCCGTCGCGAGGGCTGCAGCCACCACAGCCTGCCCGTACGTCGCCTCCGCCTTCGCCATCTCGTCGAACAGAGCCCGCGCCCCGCTCACAATCCGACGCCCAAGCGCTTCCTGCGCCATCGCATCACTTGCGCTCCTCATCGCGAAGAACTCCTGGCTTTTCCAATCCGAGGGGAGCTTGAACTTGCTTTCCAGGAACTCTTGCCTGGCCAGTGCATCCGTCGCGGCCTCTTCGGCCAGGTTCGCGACGAACGATTCGGTGGCCACCTTGACCTGGGTCAGCCTCTTGATCGCATCCCCAAGGGCCGCCTGTGACCGTCCGCGCTCTTCCATGACCCGTGCCGGGGTGACCACGGCCTCGTTGATCGCCTGACTCAGTGTCTCCTCAAGCCATCGCTCCTGGATCGGAGGCGCGGGCTGCGTCAGCGGACCTCGGTCAAGTCCCAGGTAGGCCATCAGCACCACCGCGCTCCCGATGGTGGTGATCGCTCCCGCCATCACAGCCATGTCGATGTGATCCAGACATCTCATCGCAGCACCTCACTTTCTCTCTCTTTCACGGCTTCGTCCGGTTCGAGGGTGGAGACGTTTCGGCTTCTGCCGGGCGGCATCAGCCGCCGCCGCCGAAGTCGACGACATTGTCATCCCAATAGTCGAACCCGCCGATCGCCAGTTCCGGGTTGTGCCTGGCATAATCATGGAACGTGTTGGGCGTCACCTTCCCGCAGAAGTCGAAGATCTCTTTCGCGGACCAGGTGGGAATCCCACTCCCTTTGGGATCCTTAGCCAGCATGTCCATGAGCGTGTTCATGGCCAGGTACGTGCCTTTCTCGTCGCCTCGGTTGAAGGCCATCCGTACCACGGCGAGTTGGCCGAGATAGGGGTCGTACGCCCGCTCCCGGGCTTCGAATTTCGCCAGCTCCTGATGGTCGCGCACCAGCGCCGTGATGTCGGCGATCCACGTGTCCGATGCGGCCTCCGCGACCAGCGGCATGAATGCCAACGCCCATGCCAAGGCGAGAACAACCCACTTATGGTTGAGTCGGTGTGTCATCGTCGTTCACCTCCTTTCTGTCAGTCTTTTCGAGAACCTCAGTCGGTGCACAGGAACCGGACGAAGCCGAATGAATCTCACTCGCCATCCATCGCGCCAACCGCGTGTTCCGCCTTCTTACCACATCGGCGGGTCGCCCTGCGCTCGTATCTTCTCCAGCCGCTTGCGGTCGGCCCGCTGATGCCGGCTCACATCGTGGTAGTTGGCCGGCGTCACCTGGTAGCAATAATCCCAGATCGCCTCCGCCGCTTCGTCGCTGATCCCGCCCTCCCGCGCTTCCAGCATGTCCATGAACCGGTTCATGGCCAGGTAGACGCCGGGGTGATTGCCGGATCGGATCAGGTGGCGCACCAACTCCAGTTGCTCCAGGTAGGGAGCCCAGGCGCCGGCGGGCTGCTCCCGCGTCTGTTCATGCAGCACGGCCGCCCTGAGCAGATCGACCCATCCGTCGGCTTCAGGCGTCACATGGATCGATTTCGGCAGCAGGAGCAGCGCGACGAACACAACCGTGCCCACGGCTGACACGGCAAGGAGCAGGTATGAGCGTTGTCGGAACATGGATTGTGCTCCAGCTTTTCGAGTTTCCACGATCCCGATGTTTTAAAGGTAGCGCGCGGATCTCCGGCGAACAATGAGCCGGGTGCATCATTTTGCCGGCCGGAGCAGGTGCATCATGAGGTGAGTCAACGGTGAGCGGGTCGCGGGCGAGTGTCAGGCGGAGCGTGATCCAGGATGAAACGCGATCGCGAGGGCTTCCAGGCGAGTATGAGCGCCGAGTTTTTCGAGGACGTGCTGGATGTGATTTCGCACGGTCGCCGTGCTGATACACAGCGCCTCGGCGATCTGCCGAGTGGTGTGGCCGGCCGCCAGATGCCGCAGCACCTCTCGCTCCCGTTCGCTCAAGGACAGTTCCGCGGGTATCTCCGCGGGCTCCGAACCCGACGGGTCGTTGGACGGAAGGCACTCCCGGCCGGACGGTTTCGAGGGAGCCGACAGGACCGCATACAGCTCGGATGCGAGGTGGCGCGCCTTCGCCAGCGGAGTGATATCGCGGAACAGATGGGCGCGGAGGAAGCGGGTTCTCTTGCGGGTCGGCACCGGAAACGAACTCACGTTGATCCACACGCGGCGGCCGGTTTTGGTCCGGGTCTGCATGTCGAAATGGCGGACCGTGCCGCCCCGGGTCAGTTGGGCGCCGATCGCGCAAGTGGGCGAGCAGAGAGGACGCCCGCTCGGCGCCGTGCCGCAGAGGACTTCATGGCACGGTCGGCCAATGACCTCCCGCGCGCGGAACCCCAACAGTCGCTCAGCGGCCCGATTCCAATAGATGATCGCGCCGCGTTCATCGACCAGCATCGCCCCATCGGCCGCCCGCTCGAGCATGGCGAGAAGCAGCTTCATAGAAAGCCCTCCCCTATAGAGCCATTAAACCAGCAAGGATAGTACCGCCTCAAGCTGAGCGGTCTCTCAATACGCTGGGCTATCATTCTTTTCGGTCTCCATTGCCTAAACCTCATCGGGACGGCTGTTCGCCATTAGTGGCGTTTGACGAAGGTGGGGAGTCCTGGGACAGGTGATCGAACGGACTCTGTGGCGGAACGCGACAATGAACGAGAGGATGCCAGAAAAACAAACCGGTCGCTCGGACTGCGAAGGTCCGTGAGAAGGGCGAACTCATGGAAATTGGCAAAGGGATGGCAAGACGGCATCCGACGGCATGTATCTTGTACTCGGCACTCGGGGGAAGAGCAGTCACCATGAGCCTGCGGCTCACCCTGCAGCGTGAAAATCGTGGCTGGGCGAGAGCCGAGGGCAAGGGACGAGGGGAGGGGGAAGCGCCTCCGACCTCTAGCCCAGGGCCTCTCGCCTATTTTCATAGCAGTGGAAACTCAGAGGAGCAACGATGATGCAGGACGACACGCCTTCGCGGTTTGATCGGCTGGTGGTCGCTCAGGTCATGGAGAAGCAGGTCCAGGTGGCCCACCCGCAGACGAAAGCCGACGTGATCGCTTCGATGATGATCGAGGGGTTCGGGGCCGTGCCGGTCGTGGATGACCAAAAGCGATTGATCGGCGTCGTCAGTGAACATGACTTGCTCGTGTCGCTCGACCGGAAGCAGAAGTGGAGCGAGGTGACGGCGCAGGACGTGATGGCGCGCAATCCCTACTCCGTTCGTCCCGAGATGGAGATCGCGACGCTCATTCATGTGCTGCGCGCCAGCGGCCTGATCCGTGTGCCGGTCGTCGATGCCCACGACACGCTCATCGGGATCGTGGCCCGCCGGGATGTGCTGCGCGCCTATCTCAATGCGGAGGCGGGACGGTGATGTTGCAGAGGTGAGGCGATGCGGAAGACCGAATTCATCGACAAAGCCTGCGATCCGTCGACCCTGACGGCCGGGCAACTGATGCAGGACGCGCTGTTTACCTGCACGCCCCGCACGGATCTGTTGTCGATCGTCCGCATCATGACCAAATGGAACTTCGGCAGCCTGCCCGTCGTGGAAGAAGACCGGACGCTGGTCGGGCTCGTGAGCGAGTATGACATGCTCCAAGCGGTGATCGAGGGGAGGGATCTGAGGAAGCTGTCGGCAGAGGATATTATGAGCCGACAGGTCCTCTCCGTGACCGAGGACGCGTCTCTCGTGCAAGTAGCCAATCTTTTTCAGGACCGCTACGTCACGAGACTCCCGGTGGTGAGGGGGAAGAAACTCGTCGGATTGGTGGCCAGGCGCGACCTGCTGTTCGGCTACGTGAAGGCCTGCCAATACTGGTCCTGACGCGATCTCCATGAAGAAACGTCGGATCAAACTCCCGATCAGGCTCACGGCCAAGCCGACGAAACCGCACGGCACCAAGAAAGGCGGGCGGGGTTACAGCCGGCCGCGAGCCAAAGCGTTGCTGCGGGAGGAAGCCGGGCACGCAACGGATCGGAGCGGACAAGGATGATCGATTGACCGACCTATACGACGAAAAGGAGGAATGACGATGGCCAAGAAAGACAAGGAATCGAAGGCAATGGTTCCCAAGAAAACAGCCGAGCTGGTCCCGAAATGGGAAGATCTCGACCGGTGGTTCGATCGCATGACGGAGGAATTCTGGCGGCGGCCGTTCCCCGGTCTGTTCAAGCCGGAGCGCTGGCTGCCGGAATCGCTGATTGCGATGCGGACGCCGTCGCTCGACGTCTATCAGGACGAGGAAGAAGTGGTGGTCAAGGCCGATGTGCCGGGTCTGGCCAAGGAAGAACTTGAAGTGACGCTTACCGGTGAGACGTTGACCATCAAAGGGGAGCGGAAGGAGGAGAAAGAGGTCAAGGAGCCTGACTATCACCGCCGGGAGCGGTCGTACGGCGCCTTCGTTCGGAGCGTGGCGTTGCCGTGTGAAGTGAAATCCGAGGAGATTAAAGCGACACTCAAGGACGGTGTGCTGGAGATACGCCTGCCCAAGACGGAAGAAGCCAAGAAAAAATCCGTCACGGTGAAGATCGAGTAAGCGTCCGCACCGCGCGTACGCGCGGGAAGGAGGGTGCGATGGCTACGTTCGCCATGTTGACCAGACTATCGCCTGAGGCGTTGACCAAGCCTCACCTGGTCGCGGACCTCAACAGGAAAGTCGAGCGTCGAATCAAACAGGAGTGCCCGAGGGTGAAGTGGATCGCGAACTATGCGGTTCTCGGCCCCTGTGATTATCTTGACATTTTCGAGGCGCCGGACAACGAGACGGCGGCTAAGGTGGCGCTGCTGGTGCGGTCCTTCGGACATGCGACGACCGAAACCTGGCTCGCCACGCCGTGGGAGCGATTCGAGACGATGGCCAAGTCGTTGAAGTGAGTAAGTCGCGTGACGCGGAGGAGGGATATCATGATCCCAGGATGGTTTCGTGCGGCGCGCCTGGGCTTCGGGCTGGCCTCGACTCTGGCGTTGGCGATCGTCGGACAGGCGGCGGCCAAGGTGGACCTCATGCTCGGGTCCGAGGCTCAGGCGGAGGAGCAGGTTGTGAAGGATCTGGTGGCGGTGTTCGACAAAGCCGAGGCCGCGATTCAGGCGCGCGATCTGGACGGCGTGATGGCGCTGTACTCGAAACGGTACAATTATCATCGGCTGCGGAAATCCGACGCGCGGCGCATTTGGGAAGAGATCTTCGAGTACCATCACAAGCTCCATTCGCGGCATCTCTTTACGGACATCAAGACCGTGCAGGTTGACGGCGAGACACGGGCCGAGATCAAGTGCACCGGAGCCCTCTGGGGCCTCTCGAACGAGACCGGCCAAAAGGTCACCGTCGATAGCTGGTTCGAGGAAACCCACTACCTGGTGAAAGAGGACGGCACCTGGCGGATCATCGGCAACGCCGGCACCGGGCCGGAGACGCCGCGCTTCGGCCACGCGCCGCATCCGTTGTTTTAGCGTGACCAAAGCGTGCGAGGGGCGCGGCATGAGCAGCGTTGCTTCGCAAAGGGCGCAAGGGACGATGGAACTGGATGATCTCGAGCGGGCGGCGCTGGATCGCTTGGCTCAGTTGATGAGAGAAGAAAAGAACGGGCCGGCGCCGATGATTGATGAGGCGCGAGTGTTCCGCAGGTTGAACGGCGAGATCATCGTGCCGGTCATGATCCATGCGTCGCAACCGGATCTGCATCTCGCCTTGCTGATGGCCCGCAAGGCCGAGCAAGTGTACAGACAAACGGGCTGCCGGTTCGTGCCGGTCCAGCGTCCGGACCAGGACCCCGAGCAAGCCACGTACCTGTGGACCGAGGGAGGTTGGCAGACGCTCCCGTAAGAAGAGCGAATAGCTAACAGCCAACAGCGAAGCGCTGCCGGGTGCTCACTCGTCTCGACCTCCAGAGGCCACCTTTTATTTATGGCTCTTCCGGATCTTGTGTGGGTAGAGCACTCCGGGACATCCCTCGCCCCCGCTTGGCGGGGGAGAGGGTGCGGGTGAGGGGGGACATCGGCATGGGGCGTTGATTGTTCAGAAACATCGTGGGCCTCCATGGGCATCACAGTCTTACCCACCAACCCCGGTGTTCACCCTCACCCTCCCCTCTCCCCTCAAGGGAGAGGGAAAAAGAACAGACCCACACGATTTCCTGAAGAGCCTTATTTATCAGCAGAGATAAGGCTCGTTGTGACGAGAAAAGCCCACCCACCGGCACCGGCAAGGCCGAGTTGACACCGTTCCTGCCGCACAGTAGCTTGTCTTCATCTTCGATTGACCTCCGTCATCCCCGTCCTCTCTCCGCAGGATTGGTGGGAGAGGCAAGGTGAGGGTAAAGCGGCCATGCCCTATGTAGGAACCAGACAGCAAGCCGGCTATCGAGCGCTGTTGCGGAGCGGCGAACTGTACGATCGCGTCGAGCAGGCAAGGGCGCGGCTCGCGTCCTGCCGGGTGTGTCCGCGCCATTGCGAGGTCAACCGGTTCGAGGGGGAACTCGGCACGTGCCTGGTCGGGGCCAAAGCGCTGGTCGCGAGCGCAGGACCTCATCACGGCGAGGAATTTCCGATTCGCGGCTGGTACGGCTCGGGCACGATCTTTTTCGCGAGCTGCAATCTCCGCTGCGTCTATTGCCAGAACTTCGACATCAGCCACCAACCGAACGGGCAAGAGCTGGAACCGGAGGCGTTGGCCGGGATCATGCTCGATTTACAAGAGCAAGGCTGCCACAACATCAACCTCGTCAGCCCCTCGCATCAGGTCCCGCAGATTCTGGAAGGATTGCTCACCGCGGCCCAGCGCGGCCTGCGACTCCCTGTCGTGTACAACACCAGCGCCTACGATGATGTGGACATGCTCAGACTGCTGGACGGCATCGTGGACATCTACATGCCCGATCTGAAATGCGCCGACGCCGACATTGGCCGCAGGCTGTCCAAGGTGTCCGACTACCCGCAGGCCGCCCGGGCCGCGATCAGGGAGATGCATCGCCAGGTCGGCGACTTGGTGTTGGACGATGAAGGACTGGCGGTGCGGGGTCTCCTGGTCCGCCATCTCGTGCTGCCGAACGGCCTTGCCGGAACGGCCGAGGTGATGCGCTTCCTGGCCGAGGAGATCTCCCGCGACACGTACGTCAACGTCATGGACCAGTACCATCCGGCCGCCAAAGCGACCCGCCATCCGCAGTTGAACCGCGTGGTCATGCACAGCGAAGTGGACGAAGCCGTGCGCCTGGCCCGTGAAGCCGGGCTGTGGCGGCTGCACGAGGAATAAAGACGGGATGGTGAACTCGGCCTGCTCCGGAATGAAGGGAGGCGGGTCCTGTCCCCGACCAGCCTGTCCGTGCTCGCACCCCGCCCACACCAGCCAGGCGGGTACCCGAGGGACCCCGCTGCGCCGGGTACCCGTTGCCGGGGCACCCATTGCTTCATCTTGCACTGGGTCGCGTGCAACGGGGGGCACCCAGGTCGGCGCCACCCGCCAATGACAGATAAGGTCGGGGGCGCTCGCCATCCGCGTGTGAGGACCGCATCTGCACAGCAAGTGCGGTGCCCTCGCATTCGCCCAAATCGCAGCGCAGGACTAATCATCCTGTTGGTGAGGACCAACTCAATATTTCAAGTCAGTTCGGGATAGTGTGCTGGTCACCCGACCGGGGGATAGCCGTACAAGAGTCGAATGAAGGGGGGCTGGAGTCTTTTCTCGTCTTGAAGAGCCAAGAAAGGAAAGTCCCTGTAACTTTGCTGCATCGCCATCCTCGCGCCAATCCGTGACTCGACGTCTCCAGTGGGCAGCCCATGGTGCGAACCACTCGCCGTTGTTGATCGGTCTCAGGGCCGGTGCTATAGTGCGCACAGTTCTCACGCAGCGTGCGGTTGACCTCAACGCAGTCATCTATGAAGACCGACCTTCTGCGACGCATCACCATTGAGCCGGGCAAATGCGGCGGCCGTCCCTGCATTCGCGGCATGCGCATCCGTGTTCAGGACATCCTGGAGATGCTGGCGGCAGGGACGCCCGAGGAAGAGATCCTGCGCGACTATCCGTACTTGGAGCGTGATGACATCCGTGCCGCCGTGGCCTACGCCGCCGCCTACCTGAACCACAGTATCGTGCCTGCGCGGTCCGGATGAAGTTCCTCGTGGATGCCAACCTGCCGCCCGGGCTTGCCACCTGGCTCCGCGAACACTCACACGAAGCGATTCACGTCAGCGATCAACCCGGTTTGGATCTCGATGATCGCGCGGTCTTCGAGTTCGCCCAGCGGCACGGATACACATTGTGATGAAGGATGAGGACTTTGCGGCGCTCGCCGCACTCCTCGATGAGCCGGCAGCGGTTGTCTGGCTGCGACTGGGCAACGCGACGAACTCCGTGCTCCGGAACTGGTTGGGACCGCTGCTTCCAGAGATTCTGGAGCGCCTTGCTGGTGGGGAAACGCTTATCGAAGTGGTTTGACGCAAGAACATGAGTTAGGGCTTGCATTCACGCATCGTGCGGCCGCGCCCGAAGCGCTTCCTGAGCAGCGCTTCACGCTTCACGAGGAACGCTTCACGCGGGGAAAAGTTACCAGCGGCGGCCCCAATAGCCACGATGCCCGAACAACCGTGGCCCCCAGTAGAAGTTGAAGCTGGGGCCGAAGTACGGCGGGCCGTAGATCCAGGGGCGGCCGAAGTACAGTGAGAAGCCTACCGAGGAATACCCATAGGAGTATGCATACCAATATGGGTAGGCGAATGGGATGACCGGCGCGACGGTCACCGGAGGAGCCGCGGCTTGGCGCTGCAGCGCGGCGGCTGCTGCGGCCTGACGGTCGGCCTGTTCTTTCAGTTTGGCGACCGCGTCTTGTTGAGCCTTCAGTTGGCCTTCCAGTTTCGCAATCTTCTCGCGCTGGATTTCGATCAAGGTTCGCACACAGCGCGCCTGCGCCTCTCCCGTGTATCCTGAACATTCCCAGGGCACTTCCGCGTCGGTCGCCCCTGCCGGGAAGGCGGAGAGGAGAACCCCTGTCCCCACTCCCCACGCAAGCAAGATGCCCCACCGCCATCGTCTATGCGAAGAGGATTCCATGAGAGTCCTCTGAGACGTTCCGTAGGTTGCTCCTTCCTCGCCGGCTCACCTATAACGTACCACGCGTCCGGGTGCTGGAACAGGCCCCTCATTTTCTTCGAAGATAGCGAGCAGCAAGCAGCGAACAGTCAGTCGCTTCAACCCCACCCTGCCCATCGAGGGGGAGGGTGAGGCGGGGGCGATTGACCTGCCGCACGGGTGAACTAAAGGTTCATGGGGATTGCGTGGAAAACAGCCGACGGCGAGTCGCAAATAGCCGTCTGCTTCACCCCTGCTTTTGCAGGGAGAGAAAAAGGGGCGCTGGATGGAGGAAGGGCCAAAGGGTTTGTGCAGGAAAGAACGGATGGACGGGATAGCGACGGTCTGTGATGGGCAGTTTGAGACGATGTCGATCGCAGGTATCGGCTATCTCTATGACAGGACGCCTTCGAACTCTGCCTCTTCCACGATATTTCGGCCTTGCGTGTGCGCGACAATGCCGTAGTAGATCGCCTGGGCGCTCTCTGACCAGGTCGGATCGATGGGCAAGCCTCGAAAGGCGGCTTCGGCGGCCTTCTTCTCGTCAAAGCTGAGTGTACGGTGCTGATTCGGCGTCATGTGTCCTGTTCTTCTGGACCCTGTCGGTCACGTTCAACCTGTACTCATCCTATCCGATAGGCAACTCCTTTGCCACTGTGAGGTCGAATTCTGAAGAGAGTGTGCTCTCCCTGAACCATCAAGCAGTTGTGATCCGGTGTGGTCTCGAGGAGACGGGGAACAGGGAAACATGCCCCAGGCGGCTGACAGCGAAATGGCAAAACGCTACAGGCTGTTGACAGATGGGGTGGCCGGCGAAGGTAGCTGGGGTGAAACCTTGGATGATAGGCTGGGGCAGCGGCGGGGCCGACCATGCCGAGAATCGTAGCCCACCTGGATATGGATGCGTTCTTCGCGGCAATCGAGGAGCGGGACAATCCCGCCCTGCGCGGGAAGCCATTGGTTGTCGGGGCCGATCCGAAACAGGGCCAAGGGCGTGGCGTGGTCTCGACGGCGAGCTACAAGGCCCGCGAGTACGGGATTCATTCCGCGCTGCCGATCTCCCGCGCCTGGCGGTTGTCCGAAGCGGCCAGGAAGCGGGGAGAGCCGGCGGTCGTGTTCCTGCGGGTCGATATGCGGAAATACGCGCGGGTGTCGCACGAGATTATGGAAATCCTCCGGCGGTTCGTGCCGCACATCGAACAGGCCAGCATCGATGAAGCCTATCTGGATCTGAGTTTCGCGGGCTCGTATGAACAAGCCGAAGACCTGTGCCGCCGGATCAAGGAGGCCATTCGCGCCGCGGAAGGGCTGACCGCTTCGATCGGGATCGGGCCGAATAAACTGATCGCCAAGATCGCCTCCGGCGTCAGGAAACCGGATGGGCTGACCATCGTGAGAGAGGACGAAGTTGAGAAGTTCCTCGCCCCGTTGCCCGTGCGCGCGATTCCGGGCATCGGTCCCAAGACGGAAGAGTGGCTGGCCAAACGGGGCATCAGGCTGGTGAAGGATCTCTGGCGCTACGCGCGTGAGGAACTCCATGAGATGTTCGGCAAGCGGGGAATCGACCTCTACGAGAAGGCGCGCGGACTGGACGAGTCGCCGATCGAGGAGTTCTATGAGCCGAAGTCGATCGGGGAGCAGGAGACGTTCGAGCGGGATACTCTGGATCCCACGGTTCTGGGCGACCGGCTCAAGGCGATGTGCCAAGGTGTGGCGGCCCGTCTGGCGGAGGAAGGGGACGTGCGATTTCGAACCGTCGTCCTCACCGTACGGTTCGCCGATTTCGAGACGGTGTCGCGCTCTCACACGCTGCGGGAGCCGACCGACTCCGCGAAGGTCCTCGAGCTGGAGGCGTTGAAGCTGCTCCTGCCGTTCTTGGATGCGCGCGAGAATCCCAAAGGCAAGCTCATCCGGCTGCTCGGGGTCCGAGTGGAGAAATTGGACCGGTCGTCCGGCGGGGAGAATGTCGGAGTGTTGTTGTGAAAAGCGTTCGCCTTACTCTAGCCGAGCCGCTCCCGTCCGTGCGGGGCGCGGAGATCCTGGTCGGGGCCAAGGGGGACGATGCGCGTGGGATTGATGTCGTCGTGGGTGACATAGTAGTGCCGCTTGATGTGATCGAAGTTGACCGTGTCGGCGATCCCGTCGTATTGGTACAAGTCTTTCAGGTAGCCGAACAGGTTGGGGTAGTCCACGATCCGCCGGATGTTGCACTTGAAGTGCCCGTGGTAGACGGCATCGAACCGGACGAGCGTGACGAACAAGCGCCAGTCCGTCTCGACGAACCGCGGTCCGAAGAGATAGCGCCGATCCCGCAGGCGTCCCTCTAATTGATCGAGGGCGTCGAAGAGGCGCCGCACGGCCCGCTCATAGACTCGCTGCGACGTGGCGAATCCCGCACGATAGACGCCGTCGTTCACGTTCTCATAGATGAAAGCGTTGAGCTCGTCGATGTCCTTCCGTAACCCTTCCGGATACAGGTCGATCGTGCTGTTGGTGAACCGGTTGAACTCGCCGTTGAACATGCGCATGAGGTCGTCGTCCGAGTTGCTGACGATACGCTTGGTCTCGGTATCCCACAGCACGGGCACCGTGACCCGTTTCCGATAACTCGGATCGGTCGCGAGATAGGCCTCACTCAGAAAGCGAAACCCGTTGACCGGGTCGGTCGAATGGCCCGGCCCGTCCCGAAACGCCCACCCGCGGTCGTCGCGGATCGGGTCCACTGCGGTCATCCCGACCACGTCTTCCAGCATCTTGAGCTTCCGCACGATGATCGTGCGGTGCGCCCAGGGGCAGGCCCACGACACATAGAGATGGTAGCGCCCCCGAACCGCCGGGTAGCCGGAACTGCCGTCAGCCGTCACCCAACCGCGAAACGTGTCCTCTTGCCGTTTGAATTCGCCCTCGGCGGTTTGCTCGTCCGGAAATTGCGCTTTCACCGTCATGATCCGTGCCTAAGCGAGATTCACAAAAACACGAGAGCCAACTCGCTTCGGAGCATGTCACAGTATCACAACAGCCTGACCCGCAATCAACCACCGGGTTCGCGAGGTGCTCTCGTGCTGCCAGACATGGTACTCTTGGATCGTGAGTTCGAGAACCGCAGGCCGACGTGCAGGATCGACGCCGATCCTCAGCGTGGTCGAGTGCGATCAGTGTGTCATGTTGCCGGGGTGGTAAGCAGACCATGGCCAAGCCGAGCTTTGAATTTTCCGCGGGCGGCGTCGTGGTGAAGGATGACGCCGTGCTGGTCATCCGCGCGAGGAACCTCAAGGGCCGCGACGTGTGGACCTTTCCCAAGGGCCGGCTCAACGAGGGCGAGAAGAGTCCGGAGGCGGCCTTGCGCGAAGTGGAGGAGGAGACGGGTTGGCGTTGCCGGATCGAACGGGAACTGCCCCGGTCCGAATACTGGTTTCAGCAGGACGGGCGACGCATCCACAAGACCGTCCGGTGGTTCAAGATGACCGCGATCGAACGTGTCGGGGAACCGGATCGTGAAGTCGAAGAGGCGGTCTGGCTGCCCGTCGCCGAAGCCGGTGCCCGGCTGACCTACGAATCCGACCGGCGCTTGCTCGCGCAGGCCATGGCGACGGGACCGGGACCAGAGACCGAACAAGCGGGTTGACCGCTTTGCGGACGCCGCACAGCCCATCGGACCTGTTTGCGGGCCGATTGTCCGGGGGCCGGCTCACGTTCTAGGTCGGCTTCCATCCGTCCGGGTTTCTTTCCTACGCAACTTCCCCTGGTGAGTTCCGGGAACTGCGCTATACTGGAATCATGGGAACGGCTTTTCCGACGACAAGGCATGGCCTTCGAGGCCTTGCTAAGTCTGTTCATCCCGAACGGAGGTGCGACGATGGGCATGACCTCGACCTATTGCAGCGACTGCTATAACAAGTCCTCGAAAGAAGACGCGCAACTTCAGGCCGCTGAGCGAGCCGGCAAGACCCCGATGACGAAACAAGGCGCTTGCAGCAAGTGCGGGAGGTCCGCGGTCGTCATCTATTACGAAACCTGACCGTCCTCAGCTCGATCCCTCTCCGACGCGAGCATCCCGCTTCAGGACTGTGGCCGGCCTTCGCCCGGGCATTGCGGAATTGTCACGCCCATCGTGTGTGCCCTTGATCCCTCCGTTGTTCCCGCAATTGTTGTGTCACGGGAAAATGTGATAGGCTGCTCGCAACGTCACACGAATAGTCTGGAACCGATCGCCTGCCTGATCCGACCATCCTGCGACCCTTTCCAGCCTATTTAGCCGTTTCACCTTCTTCCATGGAGGTCTAGCCTATGAACAGGTACCGGCTTACGGGTGGGGGCTTGCTCGCGTTTGTCATGGTCGTATGCGTCAACGTCGCCTGCGCACAGGCACAGGCACAGAAAGGAGCGTCGAAGATGACGGTGTCGGAAGGTAAGCTGGTGTCTCTGGAATACACGCTCCGGTTGGACGACAAGACGGTCGTCGAGAGCAACGTGGGCGGCGATCCCTTGAAGTACACCCAAGGCGCGCATGAGCTGATCGTCGGGTTGGAGAAGGCGCTGGAGGGCATGGCGGTGGGCGACAAGAAGACGGTGACCGTTCCTCCGTCGGACGGCTACGGGGCTGTCGACCCCAAAGCCTTTCAGGAAGTGAGCAAGAAACTGATTCCACCGGACGCGTTGAAGGTCGGGGCGCAACTCCAGGGCCGAGGGCCTGACGGCCGGGTGCTCTATCCACGGGTGTCGGAAGTCAAGGATGAGACGGTGGTGCTGGATTTCAATCATCCGCTCGCCGGCAAGACGCTCACCTTCGACGTGAAGGTGCTGGACATCAAGGACGGCGCTGTTCCGTCCAATAATCCGAAGCGACCTCACTGATCAGCCCCAGGGGCCTTCGGCTGTGCAGGGAAAGCCGCTGATAGCCGGTAGCGAATAGCCCGGCTCTCTTAGCCCTGATCCGAACATATTTGTCTCGGAAGAAATGCCTTTCTCCGCTTCCCGAAAGGCTCCTCTCCCTCCCGCGGGAGGGAGAGGAGACAGGGGAGGGTGGTGTCCGAGAAGAACCTCCTCACCGCAGCCTCTCCCCCAATGGGGGCGAGGCGAATAGAGGGCTCAAGGCCGGAAAGAATTTCGGATTAGGGTTAGTTGTTCGCTACGTGCTGCTCGCCGGTTAATCAGCTCCGTTCATCGACGGACTTGGCGAGATCGCGGAGCGCCTGGGCGATCTTGACCGGGTAAGGCGGAGCGGAGTCCAGTCGCCGCAAGAAATCCGGCAGGCGGGCGAGTTGCGAAGCGGCGTACGCGCGCGCTTCGGCGAGGGAAGGAGGGGGCGCGAGACGGCGGCCGGCCAGCATGACCGGTTGGAGGAGTACCTCGCCTGTTTGCGCGTCATCAGCCAGGGTGACGATGTCTTCGGCGAATCGGCCGCCCGCCTCATAGTGCCGGTATACCTGTTTCCGGCCCGGCCACGTGGCTTTCCCCTCCGACCGCTTCCGGCAGGGCCGTCCGGCGTATTCCTGCAGCTTGTACGCGCAGTCGAGCGACGGGGCGTCGGCCGACGTCGTCATGGCCGTGCCGACCGCGAAACTGTCGATAGGCGCGCCGCTCGCCATGAGGGCCTCCAGCCGGTACTCGTCCAAATTGCCGCTCGCCAGAATCTGCACGTGCGGCAGCCCGCCGTCGTCGAGGATCCGCCGGACCTTCCGGGCGTGATCCGCCAGATCCCCGCTGTCCAGGCGCACGCCTTTGACGGCAATGCCTTTCTCCTTCAGTTTGGGAGCGAGCGCGACCACCTTACGGGCCGCCGCCTCCGTGTCGTAGGTGTCGAGCAGCAACACCACGTTGTCGGGCTGGGCGGAGGCGAAGTGCTCGAACGCGCGGGCTTCGTCTTCGTGCGCCTGTACGAACGCGTGGGCCATCGTGCCGTAGACCGGAATCCCGAATTGCACGCCGGCGAGCACCGTCGCCGTGCCGGTAAAGCCGACCAGGTGGCTCGCCCGGGCCGCGAGCAGCCCCGCCTCCGCGCCATGAGCGCGCCGCAACCCGAAATCGATGAGCGGCTTGCCGCCCGCGACCAACACCGACCTCGCCGCCTTGGACGCGATCATGGTCTGGAAGTTGAGGAGGTTCATGACCCGGGTTTCGACGAACTGGGCCTGAGGGAGCGGGGCCGTCACGCGGAGGAGCGGCTCGTTCGGGAAACAAACCGTGCCTTCCGGCATGGCGTGCACGTCGCCGGTAAAACGCAGGTGTTCCAGGTAGTCGACGAACGACCGGCTGAAGCGCCCGCAGCGCGCGAGCCACTCCAGATCCGCTGGGCTGAAGCGGAACGTTTCCAGATAGTCCAGCACCTGCTCCAGGCCGGCCGCGATCAGAAAGTTGCGGGTGGGCGGCAGCTTGCGGACGAAGAACTCGAAGACCGCCGTCTCCTCCATCCCCTGCTCCACGTAGGCCTGGAGCATGGTGAGTTGGTAGAGATCGGTGAGGAGCGCGCTCGGGGGCTGGTTCATGCCGCGAGATTCTCCAGGCGGATCGGCACGGCGCCCAGGTGGACCATCTCCTCCTCCGCCTTGCGCCCGTCGTCCGGTTGCACGTTGACGGCTCTGATGGCGTCCGTCAGGAGACAGACGGCGTAGCCGAGTTTCCTGGCGTCCTTCACCGTGTTGAGCACGCAGTAGTCGGTCGCCAGGCCGCCGACGAACAGGCGTCGCACGCCGGCGGCGCGCAGCCGCTCGTCGAGCGGCGTGCCCTGGAACGCGGAGTAGGCGTCCTGGTCCGGTTCGGTCGCCTTGTGAATAACGACGGCCGACGGAGGCGCCTGGAAGCCCGGCGGGGGCAAGGAACCGGGCGAGCCGGCGACGCAGTGGACAGGCCACGGACCGCCCCGTTCGCGGAAGGAACAGTGATTCGGCGGGTGCCAGTCGCGGGAGAGGAAGATCGGCAATCCGCGCGACTGAAAGCGGGCCATGTAACGCATCAGGACGGGCAAGACCTGATCGCCGCCCGGCACGCCCAACGCCCCGCCGGGGAGAAAGTCGTTCTGGACGTCCACGACGATCAGGGCGTCGCCCGGTTGAAGCGTCTCTGTACCCATAGCTGTGGCCGCGAGACCTGCGCCTGGCCTACAAGGCTCCCAGCAACTTGGCCACCTTCTTCACATCCCGGGGTTTGACCCATAAGATCGCGCCGTAACGGCCGGAACCAGCCACCACCGCGTCCAACGCCGTGACGTTGATCTTCGCGCCGGCCAGTTGCGCCAGGGCGTCGACCAACGCGCCGGGCCGATCGTCTCCCTCGATCAGGAAACAGGTCTTGGGCGCCTTGAGCTTCCACTTGGCGCGCTTGGCGGCCGTTTTGAACGCTTCGGGGTCGGAGGGGACGAAATCCATTTGGGATCGTCGCCCCCGGGGAAATGCGGAGAACGCCAGTAAGTTGACGCCGGCGTCCCGCAACATGGTGAGCGCGCCGGCGCCGATGCCCGGCTTGTCCGGGACCTCGACTTTGAAATACTGCGCGGTGCGGATTGTATCAGCCATGGGACCCTCCCTTGTTGGACACCACGACAAATGAGCCAGCGGTGCCGGAATTGTAGACCACGTTCAGGGGATGAGGCCAGAGGCGCGCCGGACAACGTCGGCCGGGGGCCGCCGGACCGCTCAGCCCGCCGACGCGTCGGGGCTCGCCGCTTTCGCGCCGAATCCGGTGAACAGCCGCCCGTACGCCTTCGCCAGCGTGGTGCGCTCCAGCAGGAACACGAGCAGCGCGGTGAAGACGATGCTGAAGAGCACGACCGCATAGGCGAGGTCCTGGATCAGCTCCCCGCCGGGAAGACCCTGCTGGAGCGGAATCGACGCCAGCACGACCGTCGCCAATCCCTTGGGAGCTATGGCGGCCATCAGCGAGGCGTCCGGCACGCGGGTCTCCCTGTCCACGGAGAGGCGGACCACCGGAATGCGGACCAGAAAGATCACCACGGTCAGAAGGAAGCCGATCGAGACCACCCATGGGTCCGTCAGACGCTCGGACAGCCCGACGTACACGAAGAAAAACGTCTTCAGCAGGAACGCCACCTCGGAGAAGAAGATCTTTTCGGTCTCGTTCAGCGTGATCGTGTCCTGCGGGAGAATCCGCTTCCAGGCGGACAGTTGAAACGACCGGATGTTGCCGAGCGTGATGCCGAAGGCCAACGCCGCGATGTAGCCGCTGAATCCGAAGAACTCCGCGACCCCGAAAATCACGAAGACGAAGGCCGGCGTCGTGAAGATCGCGTTCTTGAGCGTCCGGATCTTGTTGAGCAGCACCGACCAGAGCAGGCCGCTCCCGACGCCCAGGATACTCGCCATGAGGAACGACGCCAGAATGTGCCCGGCCATGAGCCCGATCCGGATCTCGCCCAGGCGGTACAGTTCCAGGAAAGCGAGGGCCACCACGATGCTGAACACGTCGCTGACCGCCGATTCAAGAAACAGGATCGTTCGGCTCTTGTCCTGCATGTCGAGCTGTTTGACCAGCGGCACAACCACCGCCGGAGAAGTGGAGCCGACAATCGCCCCGAACATCAAGGCAAGGATCGGGGTGAGATCCGTTACGTACAGGGCCACCCCCGCAATCGCGCCCATGGTCACGAGAAAGCTCATAAGGCTCAAGGAAGAGGTGCCCAGTACCGCCTTCCGGAGCGTCGGCAGCGGGATGCCCGATCCTTCCTCGAACAGCAGCACGATCAGGGTGACGGTGGTAAAGACGTGCCCCACCGCGCCGAAATGCTCGGGAGTCACCAGTCCGAGCCCGGGGCCGATGACCAGGCCGATGATGATCAGCAACAGAACGTCGGGCAACTTGGTCTGCCGGAAGATGCCCGTGAACAGATGGGCCAGAAAGACCAGGATGCCGACGGAGGTAATGCTGACCGCGACTTCGTCCATAGGCCGGAGACTCCGCGAAGAGCCGGTGCGCCGCCGGGGTCCATTATGCAGGGAACGCCGAACGATAGCAATCGAGCAAGGCCGTCCGAGCAGCATCCATGCTTAAGTGGTGATGCTCAGCGTCGGCGCCTCGCTCGCCGCCTCGCTGGTCTGGAGAATCGTCGATGAGTGTGGGACAATGCGCCTGGCCGGCGGCCCCGCACGGGCCGCCGGCCGGTGCGGAGTCAGGCTTCCGAACGACATCGGAGGATATCCCATGCGAATGATGACGAACCTGGCGATTCCGATTCTGACCCTGCTAGTTGCCCTGACCGTTTCGCCCGCCTCGGCGCAGGCTCCCGCGGCGCCGCCCGCCGAGAAGCCGGCGGGAGCACCTGTGCGATTCGGAGAGGAGGACCTGTTTTCCATCTACGCGAGCTTCGGTCCGTTCACGCCTCAGGATCGCGCTCGGGTCATTGCCCAGCGACTGACCCGGCTGGCGAACGATCCCGGCACCGATTTGCAGCGCATCACCACCGTCGATCGGGAGCAGTCGACCGACATCGTGCTGGGCGAGACGATCCTCGTCGCGGTGACGGATGCCGACGCCCAACCGCTCGGCAAAACGCGCCAGGTTCTGGCCAAGGAGTACGCGTTCAAGATCCGCAACGCCCTCAGCAAACAGAGAGAAGAGACCAGCGTACAATCGCTCCTGATCGACAGCCTGTTTGCCCTGCTCGATACGTTGGTGCTTGTGGCCCTGCTGATCGGCTTCCGGAAGGGCTTTCCCAAAGTGTACGCCAAAATCGACGCCGGGCGCGGCACGTATATCCGATCCATCAAGGTGCAGCGGGTCGAAATCTTTTCCGCTCGGCAAATCGCCGAAGTGCTCATCGGCTTGGCCAAGGCCGTCCGCCTCATTGCCACGCTGCTGCTCTTGTATTTCTACATTTCGACCGTGTTGGGGGTGTTCCCCTGGACGAAGGGCGTCTCGGCGCAACTCTTCGGCGCGGTGTTCTCGACGCTGCGCGCGATCGGCCAGGCGTTCGTGAGCTACGTGCCCGACGTCATCTCGATCATCGTGATCGTCGTCGTGACCCGCTACATCATCAAGTTGATACATCTGATCTTCAGCGGAATCGAGCGCGGAGCCATTACCTTCCCGGGGTTTCACCGGGATTGGGCGTGGCCCACCTACAAGATCGTGCGGTTCCTGGTCATCGTCTTCGGCGCGATCGCGGTCTTTCCTTACATTCCCGGCTCCCGATCTGAAGCCTTCCGGGCCATTTCGATTTTCCTGGGCGTCCTCTTTTCTTTGGGCTCGACCGGCGCGATCAGCAATATCATTTCCGGGCTGGTGCTCACGTACATGCGCCCCTTTCAAATCGGCGACCGGGTCAAGATTGCCGATACGATCGGCGACGTGACCGCCCGCGAACTGCTGGTGACGCGCGTCCGGACGATCAAGAACGTGGACGTCACGATTCCGAACGCGATGGTGCTCGGCAGCCACATTATCAATTTCAGTTCCTCGGCCAAGGACCGCGGGCTGATCCTGCACACCGGCGTCACCATCGGCTACGACGCGCCGTGGCGGACGGTCCACAAGCTGTTGATCGACGCGGCCAAGGCGACCACCCATATTCTGCAGAAGCCGGAGCCGTTCGTGCTGCAGACCAGTCTGAACGATTTCTACGTCACCTATGAAATCAACGCCTATACCGACCAGCCCAACAAAATGGCCGAGATTTACGCGGAGCTGCATCAGAACATTCAGGACAAGTTCAACGAAGCCGGCGTCGAGATCATGTCGCCCCATTATTCCCAGATCCGGGACGGGAACAAAACGACCATTCCGGAAGAGTACCTGCCGAAAACCTACGAGGCGCCGGCGTTCAGAATCACGCCGCTCGAGACGTTCCTGGGCAAACGGGACGAAAGCTCCGTGCAACGAAATCCGAAGTAGCCAGCAGGATCGTTCATGAGCGCTTCTGCCGTCCTTTTGTGAAAGTGAGAGGGGAGGGGATGCGATGGACGCTCTGCAACGCGCATTCGAATCGATCAAGGATTGGCTGAACGTTCCGCTGTTCAAGGCCGGTACGACGCCGGTGACCCTGTGGACGCTTGTCTCCGTGGTCGTCCTCGTCATCCTGCTGCTGTGGTTGACGAAGAAACTCAAGGACTGGATCGTGCTGACCCTGCTCGCGAACAGCCGGATCGACATCGGCGTCCGGCAGGCGACGGGTTCGATCGTCCGCTACGTCGTGATCGCGATCGGGTTCGTCGTCATTCTGCAGACGGTCGGGATCGACCTCAGCACGGTGACGGTGCTGGCCGGCGCGCTGGGTATCGGGGTCGGCTTCGGTCTGCAATCGATCACGAACAACCTGGTGAGCGGCCTGATCCTCCTCTTCGAGCGTCCGATCAAAATCGGAGACCGCATCGAGGTCGAAAGCGTGTCGGGGGAGGTCGTGAACATTTCGGCGCGCGCCACGACGGTGGTCACCAACGACAACATCGCGATCATCATACCCAACGCCGAATTCATCTCCTCGAAAGTCACGAATTGGAGCTATACGACCAGGGACGTGCGGTTCAATGTTCCGATCGGTGTGTCCTATCGCGAGGACCCCGAAGTCGTGCGGAAACTCCTGTTGGAGGTCGCCGATGAGCACTCCGGAGTGCTCAAGGACCGCAAGCCCGACGTGCTGTTTCAGGAGTTCGGAGAGAGTTCCTTGAATTTCATCCTGCGGGTCTGGACGAGGGACTACACGGACCGTCCCGGCGTGCTCCGGAGCGAGCTGAATTACGCCATCAGCCGGAAGTTTCGCGAGCACGGGATCGAGATCCCCTATCCCCAGCGCGATATTCACATCAAGAGCGGCGGCCTGATGGTGGCGACGCCGGCGGTGTCGTCCGCCCCATGAGAGTCGTGGCGCTCCTGGCGGCGGGCGCGGCGCTGGTGCTGGCGATCGCTCCGGCCTGGTGTCTGGCCGACGAGCCTCCGGCGCAGGCGGGCGATTGGCACTACGGCGGCTTGGTCGATCTGAGTTACGCGGTAAATTTCAACTTTCCCGAAAATCACCTCTGGCGCAGCAAGACCACGACGCCGCGCGTCAACGAGCTGGCGCCCAACATGGTGCTCGGGTATGTCCGCAAGGACGCAACGCCGCACTCTCGATGGGGACTCGAATTCGGCGTACAGGGCGGGTACGACACCGATGCGCTGGTGCCTCGACCGGTGCCGGGGCGGGACGAGCCCGTCGGCGGCGCCGACACGTTACGCCACCTGTCTCGGGCCAATGTCTCTTATCTCGCGCCGGTCGGCAACGGGCTCACGCTGACGGCCGGCCTCTTCAACAGCTTTATCGGCTATCAGTCGATCTACGCCAAGAACAATTTCAACTACACCCGGTCCTATATGGCCGACAACGCGCCTTACTTCATGTTCGGATTGGGGGCACGGTACCCCGTCGGTGAACGGCTGCGGCTCGGGCTCTACGCGATCAACGGGTACAACTATCTCTCGCACCCCAACGACCATCTGAGCTACGGTGTTCAGGCGGCATACCGGCTGACGGAACGCCTGACCGTGACGGAAAATCTCTACTACGGGCCGGACCAATCCAATACGGACCTGCGATTTTGGCGATTGTTCTCGGACAGCATCGTCGAATGGAGGCGCGATCGCGTCACGCTGGCCGTGTCGTACGACATCGGGACCGAAGAAGCGGCCGAATCGGCTGGTCACCCGCGGACCTTTTGGACCGCCGCTGCGGCTTTCGTCCGTTGGAACATCGCCGGGCCCTGGAGCGTGGCGGTCCGACCTGAGTTCTACTGGGATCGCAACGGGCGCATCACGGGCTCCGAGCAATTCATCAAGGCCGTGACTGCGACGCTGGATCACACGCTGCGGCTCGGTGCCCACATTGCATTGCTGCGACTCGAGTACCGGTTCGACGAGTCCACCGGTTCCGGCGGAGGATTTTTCAAAGGAAGCGAAATTACGCCGGGCGTGATCGGGCTGACGGGCAGTCAGCACCTGGCCATCGCGGCGCTGATCTGGGCGTTCGATTCGTAACGATGTGCCGGACCGGATCAGGACGCCGGATTGGCCGCCATGCCCGTCAGCTTCACCTCCAACGGCGCCAGCTTTTCGATGTTCAGCGTCGCGGCGGCGATGCCGACCCGGTCGGCGACCTGGTCGATCTCTTCCAAAATGCGGCTGAACAACCTGTCCTTGGTCGCGCGGCGCAGCTTATAGTCCACAACATACCTCAGCGTGTATTCCAGCCAGTTCTGGTTGGCTATCAACGACACGGTCGGTTTGACGGTGGCGTGCTCGATCATGTACTTGAAGGCGACCTGCCGCCAGGCCTCTTCCGCCGCTCTGGCGTAATCCCCGACCACTTCTTCTCCTACTCGCTCCAGAATCCGGCGCGCTAGCCGGTAATCGCTGCCGTATTTGATCGGCACCATGATCTCATCCCACAGGAACGGAAAATCTCCCGAATAGTTGAAGACCGGTTCTTTGAAGACGAAGCTGTTGGCAATCCGCACGATCCGGCCGTTGTACAGATCGGCGTTGACCCATTGGCCGCACTCCATCAGCGTCGTCCGCAGCACCCCCACGTCGATCACGTCGCCTTTGATGCCGCCGAGCTGGATGCGATCGCCGGGCCGATAAAATTTACCGAAGGAGACGGCCAGCCACCCGGCCACGCTGGCGATCACTTCCTGCAAGGCGAAGGCCACACCCGCTCCGGCGACGCCGAAAGCGACGGTGAATTGGCTGAAACGCACGCTGAAGATGCCGGTCAGGCCGATCAGCGCGACGATCGCGCCGACCACGTTCACCGTTTTTCGCAGTCGATAGCGCAGCTCGGAGTCCTCCACGTAGCGCGAGAGGCTCTTCTTGATCAATCGGACGCCCACCAGGATCGCCAGCACGAGCGCGGCGGCGCCGGCCAGTTTGCCGGTAATCGGGTGCAGCAGCCAAACCTGTACGATCTCTTCCATACGCAGGCCTCCTTCGGGTTTCGACGTTTCGGAATCGTCTCCGTTTCCGCCGCGGCTCGCGCGGCCGCTCATCAACCGGAGGCGCATTCTGCCATCAGGCCGCTTGTCCGGCAAGAACGACCGCGTCGTCGGACCGGCCGGAAGCGACTCGGCCGTCACGTGTGAATCATCGCCGCCGGCCGGCAGTTGACAGCCTTCCCGTTTGTCCCTTAGAAGAAATTCCATTGGACTCTCCGGCCGATAGGGATTCAGGAGGTGCTGGGTGACGGTCCTCCGGCTGGACGCTCCCGGACCGATGTCTTGGCGGCCGGACGATGGACGGCCCGCTCTGAGCGGCTTGTGGCGGACGGCGGTTCTTAAGAATTGGCCGGTAAGGAAACGGCCGCCTGGGAGTTTCACGGGTGGAGCACGGCGGAGCGCATCCGGGATCTCGGCAACGGGCCGGTCTCGATCACCCGTCTCGATACGTCGGCTCCCCGGAAGCTGGGCGAATGGAACGCGACCGGCATCTGCGGCAACGACATCACCTCGAGCTCTCTCTACGTCGCCGCTCTCTGTAGTCTCTACGCCGGCCCCTATGCGCCCTGTCCTTCCTGGGCGTTCATGTGGTGGGCGGTTGCGATCTTCAACTTGTGATTCCCCGTAGCTTGCTACTGGGAGACTCTTCTCTGGTACCCTCTGTAGGATGGCTGACCACAGGGACGAGGCGGTGAGAAAAGGGACGCACGGTGCGTGGCAAAACCACTACCACATGGTGTGTCCTGTGAAATATCGCAAGGCGTTGCTGGATGAGGAGGTGACAGCGATCATCCGGGAGACGGCAGCCGAGATCGCGGAACGGTTTCCGATCGAGAGGGAAGCGCTGGGCACGGATAAGAATCATATCCATCTGCTCTGCAGTGCCCATCCGAAGATGGCGCCGGGACGGATTGTGCAGATTTTCAAGAGCATCACGGTCCGGGAAATGGTTCGCCGGCAGCCGGCGGTCAAACGGATGTGGTGGGGCGGGGAGTTTTGGACCGACGGATACGATGTGGCGACGGTGGGGGAGCGAGCAAGCTGGCGGACAGTGGAACAGTACGTGGAGCGACAAGGGCAACCCCGCGAAGATCTCCGACAGCTCCGAATGTTCGAGTTCTGTGATACCCCGCAGCTTGCTGCGGGGAGCTTCGTTGTTCCCTGAACACCGGCATGGGCGTGCCGCCCACGCCGGTGGCGACGGTCTTGAAGAGATGTTCGCTGTCGTGGCCCAGTTTCACGCCGCCTGCGGCGCCGGCCGGCAAGGTGAAATGCGCCGGCTTCAGCGGCTGTCCCCAGATGTCCTTGGCCGTGAAGCCGATGGCGATGCCTCCGAACATGAAGGCATAGGCGAATAGTTGGCCCGAACGGGCCGCGATCCGCGTCGCCTTCGTCAAGCTGCCGGTGACCTGCCAGACCGCGGCGCGGAAGATGCGCCCGCCGTCGAGCGGAAACCCCGGGATCAAGTTGAACACCGCCAAGGCCAAGTTGATCGTCGCCAGCCAGTCGGCCAGGGCCGCGAAGTGCTCGAACCGGTCTTCCGTCGCGGCGGCGAGCCCTTGGAACGCGAAGGCCAGGACGAAGCTGGCGATCGGCCCGGCGATCGCGATCTGGAATTCGACGGCCGGCCGGTCCGGCTCGCGCCCGATCTGGGCGACGCCGCCGAAGACGAAGAGCGTGATGGCGCGGACCGGAATCCCTTTGGCGAGCGCGACGAAACTATGGGCCAACTCATGCAGGAGGATCGAGACGAAAAACAGCAAGCTGGTCAGGAAGGCGACGACGTAGTGTTCGGCCATCGTCCAGCGCGGGTGCTGCCCCGCAAAGCGCGCCACCAGGGAGAAGGTGATGAGCAGGAAGAGGATGAACCAGGAATAGTGAACGCCGACCTGAATGCCGCGGATCGTGCTGAGACGCAGGGATTGTCCGATCATGGATGGCACTCCTCAAAAGCGAGCAGGAAATGGCTGATAGCCAATAGCAAAGACTCTTCAGAAATCGTGGGTCTTTCTTCCCCCTCTCCCTTGAGGAGAGAGGGCAGGGTGAGGGTGAAACCGATGACTGACGGCTGACTGCTGATGACGGGCCATTGTTCTCATGCCGCCTCTGCCGGAGCGGTCCGCCGCGCCTGCCAGAATGGTGGAACTGGAGGAAAAAGCGGATCAGCGGGCCGTGACGCCCGACGGAGGGAAGCACGTTCGGCCCGAAGCGCTCCAACCGCTTCGCGGCTTCTTCGGCGGCGAGTCCCCGTGTCCGATCGGTCTCCAGCAACAGCAGGACTTCATGCGCGGGCAGGTGATGCAGCGCGGCATCCGGAACAGCCCGGGTCGGTACGGTTCGTGGTGCGACGGTCGGACGTTCCGACATCAGGAAGAGAACCTCCCGGTTCGGCGTTCTTCCGGGGAATCGGCCGCCGTCGGTCGCCGGCGCGCGTCGAGGATCGCGCGGAGTTGCACGACGGAGGCCCGGTCCGTGAACGTGAATGTGATCTCGTTCGACATTACGGCTAGATTGCGACCCTCAACACTCTGTCGAGACGCTTGCCGAAGACCCGGTACCCTTCCTTGATCTCGTTCGGCACGAAAGCGGTCTCGAGACGAAAAGAGAGACGGGTCGGGCAACCTTGTGACAGGAAATTGCGTCCCTTCCGCATAGCTGAAGCCCCCGGCTTATGCAAGGGGGGCCGGCGGCGGTTGCAGCCCTGAAAACAGACAGGGCGAATAGCGAGCGGCGAGCATCTTTCAGTTATCAGCTATTCGCTGCCGGCTGTGAACTTCATCGTCATCTCTGTCGTCATATGTCATGACATGTGACGACGGAATTGACGGCGGGGATGATATCCCCGCCATGGCGAACGGTCCTCCGTCCATCGAGCGTCTGCTCGACCTTCAATAGCTTCTTGAACGGAAATCCCACTTTCTCCTCGGCCCGCGTCAGACCGGCAAAAGCTTTCTGATCGCGCAGACGTTGAAAGACGCTCGGGTCTATGATCTCCTGGATACGGTCGTCTATTTGGCACTGAGCCGGGAGCCCGGGCGCCTTGCCCAGGAGCTGACCTCAAAAGACCGGCTGGTCGTGATCGACGAGATCCAGCGGCTGCCGGAGCTGCTCAACGAGGTGCACCGGCTGATCGAGCGGCGCGGGATCCGTTTCCTCCTCACTGGATCCAGC
>FWWM01004307.1_pt1 | contig 33311 bp, 27 predicted proteins | sample 2228351 | NCBI WGS metagenome assembly FWWM01 (sample SAMEA103939774, study PRJEB20133) | metagenome
GCTTCGGTCCCCTGCGCGGGAGGCGCGGCCTGCTGGGGCGCCGCAGGAGCGCTCCCGGCGTCGGCGGCCTGCGCTGCCGCCGGCTGAGCGGGCTCCGCCTTCTGCTCCGACGGAGCGTTCTCCGCATACCATTTCTCGAACTGCTCCTTCGGCATCACGTGCACCTTGGAGAGCATGTAGGCGTGCTGCAGCCCGCAGTACTCGGCGCACAGGACGTCGAAGATTCCGGTCTTGTCCGCCGTCACGAAGAAGTGCGTCCTGCGTCCCGGCACGGCGTCCCACTTCACGCGGAACGCGGGCACGTAGAAGCTGTGGATGACATCCGCGCTGGTGATGACCAGCTTCACCGGCTCACCCGCCGGGATGCGCAGCATATCGGTCGTCTGGATGCCGTTCTCGTAGGTGTACAGCCACGACCACATCCGCCCGGTGATGGTCACTTCCAGCGCATCGTCCGGCCCCGTCCTCATGGACTTGAACCCCACGAAGCCGTACCAGAACATCACCAGCACGATGATGACCGGGATGATGGTCCACGCCAGCTCCAGCCCCGTATGGTGCGAGATGTTCGCCACCGTCTGCTGCTTCCTGCGGCTGTACTTGATGACGAAGAAGACCATCGTCGCCATGATCCCGACGAACAGCAAGACGCTGATGCCCAGGATCGCCAGCATCACCTGGTCTACGTGGCTTGCAGTGTTGGATGCTGCCGTTCCCATCCGCCTACCTTGCCAGGGTCGTGTCGGTGAAGGTCAGCCCGATGAAGATGGCCAGCGTGACCACCACCACGAGGAACATCACCTTGAAGACGCGGTCCTCGAACTTCAGGTGCATGAAGATTCCCAGCACGAGCGACGTCTTGATGCATGCCACCGCAAGCGCCGTCGCCACGCTCAGCCGCTGGAGGTCGATGCCCGAGACCGCCACCGTCAGTGCCGTCAGCATCAGCAGCGCCAGCCAGATGCCGATGAACGTCCCGTAGCCGACGACGTGCCCGCCGCCTTCGCCGTGTCCGTGCCCGTGGTCCATTACGGTCTCGCGCGCCTCCTCAGGTGATCAGATAAAACAGCGGGAAAAGGAAGATCCAGATGATGTCCACCAGATGCCAGTAGAGCCCCGCGTTCTCCAGACTGACATAGTCCGACGGATGGATGGTCTGCGGTCCGGGCTTCAGCCGCACCACCACTTTGATCTGTTCGACGTTCTCGTCCACGATGCCGCCCTTCCAGAGCGGCCGGCCTTCCCCGTCCACGATGGCGGGGCGCGCCCCGGCCAGCGCATCCTCCGCCTCATCCACGCGGAAGGAGTGCACCCGGAACGGCTTGCGGGAGATGACGACCGCCATCACCGCCAGAAGCACCATCCCGATGACCACGTGCAGGCCGTGCAGCCCGGTCATCGCATAGTAGAGCCCGAAGAACCGCACCTCTCCCGGCGGCAGCTTCATCAGCTCCGGAGACGCCGGGTAGATGCCGTGCGAGATCTTGGCGCTCCATTCGAAATACTTGATGACCAGGAACGCCAGCCCGCACAGCACCGTCAGCCACACCAGACCCACGGCCAGCTTCCGGTTGCCCTTCTGCATCGCCGTGATGGACAGAGCCATCGTCAGACTGCTGGTCAGCAGGATGACCGTGTTGACCGTCCCCAGCACCAGGTCCAGGTCCTTCGCAGCGATGTGGAAGTCCGCGAAGTTCACATGCCGGTAGATGGCATACGCGATGAACAGGCCTCCGAAGAGCAGCAGTTCCGTGAACAGGAACAGCCACATCCCCATCTTGCGGCCTGTGTAGTCGAAATGATGCTCGGCCTCCCGGAGCACCGCCCCGGCGCCCGCTCCCGTCGAGGGGGTCTGATTCACCTGGCAACCTCCGTCGGGAAGTCATAGGGCCCGCCGCTGAAGGTCGGGGTCTTCTCGAAGTTCTCCACGGGCGGCGGCGAGGAGATGCTCCACTCGGGAGTCACTCCTCCCCACGGATTGTCCGGGGCCTTCTCTCCGCGCCGCAGGGCGAGCAGCAGGTTCCCGGCCATCAGCAGGATGCCGGCTATCAGGACCCACGAACCCACCGTCGCCACCACGTGCCAGCTCTGATACTGCGGCAGGTAATCGTAGTAGCGCCGCGGCATCCCGAGCCATCCCATCAGCAGCATGGTGAAGTAGAGCACATTGAACCCCACGAACATCAGGCCCCACGCCGCGGTCGCGACCTTCTCGTTGTACATCCGCCCGAACATCTTCGGGAACCAGTAGTGCAGCGCTCCGAACAGCGCGAACCCGGTCCCTCCGAACATCACGTAGTGGAAGTGCGCCACTACGAAGTAGGTGTCGTGCAGGTGGATGTCCAGCGCCAGCGCTCCCTGCATCAGCCCGGTGAACCCCCCGATGCTGAACAGGAAGATGAACGCCAGCGCGAAGAGCATCGGCGGGCGCAGTTCGATGGAGCCCCGGTAGAGAGTGCTCACCCAGTTGAACACCTTGATGGCGCTCGGGACGGCCACCAGGAACGTCAGCAGCGAGAAGATGAGAGCAGCGCGGTCGCCGATGCCCGCGGTGAACATATGATGCGCCCACACCAGCGACCCGAACAGCGCGATGGCAAGGCTGGAGGCCGCGATGAACTTGTAGCCGAAGATGGTCCTTCGCGCGAAGGTGGGGATGATCTCCGAGATGGCTCCCATCGCGGGCAGGATCATGATGTAGACCGCCGGGTGGGAGTAGATCCAGAACAGGTGCTGATAGAGCACCGGGTCCCCGCCCCGGGCCGGGTCGAACACCCCGATGCCCAGAGTCCTCTCCAGCATCACCAGCAGCAGCGTGATGCCCAGGATGGGGGTCGCCAGGATCTGTATCCAGCTGGTGGCGTAGAGAGCCCAGACGAACAGAGGCATCCGGCCCCAGCGCATCCCGGGAGCCCGCATCTGGTGCACGGTGGTCACGAAGTTCAGCCCGGTCAGGATGGAGCTGAACCCCAGGATGAACACCCCGAACAGCGCCAGCGTGGTGTTTGTGCTGGTCTGGATGGAGTAGGGGACGTAGAAGGTCCATCCCGTGTCCGGGAGACCGCCCGTGAACAGAGAGGCGATGGCCACGAACGCCCCGATGATGAACAGCCACCAGCTGAGCAGGTTCAAGAACGGGAACGCCACGTCCTTCGCCCCGATCATGATTGGCAGGAAGAAGTTTCCGAACGACGCGATCAGTCCCGGGATGACGAACAGGAAGATCATGATCACGCCGTGCACGGTGAAGATGGCGTTGTAGACGGCCGGGTTCGAGATGACCGTCGGGCCGGGGGTCAGCATCTCCAGCCGCATCACGAACCCCAGCGCCACCCCCACCAGGAAGAACGTCAGCTGGGAGACCAGATACATCACCCCGATGCGCTTGTGGTCGGTGGACAGGACCCAGCTGAGGATCCCCGAATAGGCGGACTTATGATTCAAATAGTCCGGCAGGCCCTGCGTCCTGCCCGCGACATCAACTGCCATGGTCGTTGCCTTCTCCGTCAGCAGCGGCTCTGCGGCGCGATGAGGCGCCGAGGTAGATCACGAAAGCGAGCGCCGTCAGAAGAACGGCTGTCCCGGCGATGCGCGTGGTGTTCAGCACATACCGCCGTCCGTCCGGGTCGTAGTTGAAACAGTAGAGCAGAATCTTGTTGATGGTCGGTCCCACCCGGCCCTGCGAGGCCTCCGTCAGAGCCAGCTTCAAATCGAGCGGGAGGAACGACGTGCCGTAAAGATACCGGACGATCTTGCCCTTCGGACTCAGGACGAAGATGGCGGCTGCGTGGACGAAGTCCCGGCCCTGCTTCTCGTAGCCGAAGCCCACCGCCCGGGTGATGGCGTCGATCTCCTCCTGAGAGCCCGTCAGGAAGCTCCACGCCTCCTCCGGGAACTCGCGGCGGTCGATGAGATGCAGATAATTCTTCTTCTTCTCCGCGGCCATCTTCGGCGTGTCGGACGGGTCTAAGCTGATGGTGATGACGCGGTAGTCGCGCCCGGGCCGCATATCCATCAGGTTGAGCACCTCCGCCACCCCGGTCAGAAGGGGAGTGCAGATGCCCGGGCAGCTGTAGTAGACCAGCGACAGCACCACCGGACGGTCTATCAGGTCGCCCAGCCGCACCTCCTGACCGGCCTCGTCGCGGAAGCGCAGCTCGAGCGGCACCGTGTCGCCGAGCTGCTCCGTGATGCCCACCTGCGGCGCGGACTGCTCCGGAGGGCCCGCGACGCGCGCTGCCGCCGGGGAGAGGGCGGCAGCCAGGACGAGCAGCACCGCCAGCGCTGCCGGATGTGTCTGAGATCTCTTCTCGCTCCGCTGCATCTGTCCGCCCGCCGCCTTTCCCGGTCCTACTCCAGCCTCAAAGCAAGGTCCAGCCCCGATACCTTCGGGTCGGACCGCAGGGAATTGATGATCACCAGCGCAAGCACTCCCGCGCAGAAGACGGGGATGCTCCAGCACAGCAGGCCCAGACCGGCCAGCCGGTCCGGCGCCAGAGCGGGCACCACCAGCATCCAGCGCTCCAGCCAAAGCCCCGCGAACACCATCGCCGCGATCCAGACCAGCCGCCGCGGCGTCGACTTCGCCGCCCGGCTCTGCAGCAGCAGGAACGGTCCGAACATCAGGATGACGAGGATGGCGATGCCGACGCCCCTCCAGGGGAAGAGGTACAGCCGGTGGTGGAGGTAGGTGGCCTCCTCCGGGATGTTCCCGTACCAGATGGTCAGCCACTGGGCGAACACGAACCCGGAGAACAGGATGCCGAACCCCATCATCAGGTTGCCCATGTCCGAGAAGCGGTGCGAGTCCAGGTGCTTCTCAAGACCGGCCGGCCTGCCCGCCAGCGTGGCGACGATGATGATGGCGGCCATCGCGGCATACTGGTTGCCCACGAAGTAGTAGGCCCCGAACAGCGTGCTGTACCAGTGCGGCTCGAGCGACATCACCATGTCGAAGGCCAGCAGCGTGTAGACGACCACATACGTCAGGACCAGCGCGATGGCCAGCCGGTTCACGAAGGAAGCGGCCTCCTCGGGCGGGTCCTGCCCCTCCGGCGGCTCCAGCTTCCGGTAGGCCAGCACGAACCAGTAGCTGAGACCGGTGAGCACGAGCAGCGCCACCGCGTTCCGCGCGAAGAAGAACCCCTCGTTCAGCCATCTGGCCTTCTCCGGCACCGGGTGATGCAGCCAGGTGAGCCAGTGCTCGCGCCCCGCATACAGCAGGACGAACATCAGCAGAGAGACGGGCAGGAAATGGAGGGCGGAACGGGCCAGCCGGTTCACGCCCGCGGCCCAGGTGGCCTGTGCGGTGCGGAGGACTGCCGCCCAGATGATCATCCCCTGCGCGATGCCGCCCCAGAACAGGAAGTTGACCAGCAGCATCCACCAGAACTCTTCGCCGCCCAGGAAGAGCCCGGCGAGCGACCCGGCTCCGCCGGCTGCGGCTGCCCCCGCGGCGATCCTCGCCGCCTTTGCGCTCCAGTCCGCCGTGTCAGCCGCTGCTGCTGTCGCGTTCATTGCGGAAGCTTCCATACGTCTTCTTTTCCTGCCGCCTCGACCCCGCTCCGCCGCTGATTGTGATGCTTTGCACAAAGCCGTCCCGCTGACATCCCCTCGACGAACGGCCTGTGGGTATCCACGTTCATTATGCAATCAGTTCTCACTCTCCGGCAACGGAAGCGGCGACTCATTTGCAAAGTTTTTCACGATGTGCCCGCTCAGCCCCGGGCTCGCGTGAAGCTCTCCCCTCGGGCCCACTCCGGATGCCAGTCCGCGCCGGGATGTTCCTTCGCCGCGCCCGGCCCGGCAGCCTCCAATGCCGCGCAGGGAGTCCCGAAGCGCGGCAGCGCGAACGGCAGGTGCGTCCGGCCTCGCGCCAGAATATGCTCCCCGTTTGCCGCATCCCCCTCGAAGGGCGCCCCGTGGTTCCACGGCACCCACGAGCGGGCATTGCAGTAGTGGCTCACGAACGCCCGCCTCCAGCGCTCCGCGGACCTGTTCGGATGCGACCGGTGAAGCAGATGTCCGTGGAAGAACACGGCATCCCCCGGCTCCAGCACCACGGGGATGGGACGGGGATACCTGCCCGCCACCGCCGTCAGCGAGTTCACCGAGTCGTCCTGCACGCTGGCGTGCTCCGCGTAGTCCAGGTCCGCGAACGCTTCGTAGGAATGGACCGTCACCGGATGCTCGGGATGCGCCCGCACGGGTTCGCGGTGCGACCCCGGCGACACCCACAGGCACCCGTTCTCCTCGTCCGCCCGGTCAAGCGCCACCCAGACGCCGATCAGCGTGTCCGGGAACGTCAGGATGTAGTGCGAGTCCTGATGCCATCCCTGCCCGCCGCGGCCGGGCGGGTTGAGGAACAGCATGGTCTGAAGGGCGAGGACGTCCGGGCCGATGAGCGCTTCCAGCACATCCAGCGCCCGCGGATGAAGGAGATACCTCTCGCTGACCGGGTCCACGCGATGCAGCATATGGATGCGCGTGAACCGGTCCATCAGCTGCTCCTCCCCCGCATCCGGCGGCGGGGGTTCCAGACCGGGAAGCTCCTTCCGCCCGTAGAGCAGGTCCAGCGCGTGCTGCAGCAGTTCCTCCACCTCGTCCTCCGCGAACAGCTTCCGGACGATGAGAAACCCGCCTGTCTGGTAGGTGACGTACTCGTCCACCGTCACCCGGCGGCGCCCGCCTTCCCGGGACTCACTGCATCTCATCGAGGATCTCCTGCACCTTCACAGGCCTTCCCTCGGCGGCGCTGCGGTCCAGCGCGAAGCAGACCGCGTGCGTCTTCGCGGCGTCGGCCAGATTGACCGGCGATTCCCTGCCCGAGACGATGCAGTCGCCGAAGTGGGCGATCTCCCCCTGGAACGGGTGGTGCGTCACATCGCCGGAGTCGGGCCGGATGGTGGGCACCTCCACCCACCCGGTGGAACCTTCGAAAAGCTCCGGCGCCCAGATGCGGTTGTCGCGGATGCTCCCCCTGTCTCCCAGCAGGTCGATGTTGAACAGATACGGGAAGCAGCCCTCCAGGATGGACGACAGCTTGCCCACGGCTCCGCCCCGGAACTTCACCACCCCCACCACGGTGGGAGGGTATTCGTAGTCCGGGTTCACCTGCGTGGAGTAGGCGCAGACCTCCTCGACCTCGTCGCCGGTGAAGAAGCGGATTGCGTCCACCGCGTGGCAGCCGGCGGACAGGAAGGAGCTTCCCGCCACCTCCTTCTTCACGTTCCAGCGGTACTGCGGGTAGCGCGGCCCGATCTCGTGCCAGTAGTCCACCTCCGCATAGAAGATGCGCCCCGCGGCGCCCTCGTCCAGCATCCTGCGGATGAGCTGGAACTGCGGGTTCCACCGCAGGACGAAGCTGACCACCGTGCGCACGCCCGCCGACTCCACCGCCCGGAGCATCCTTCCGAGCGAGGCAGGGTCGTTCGCGACGGCCTTCTCGATGAGGATATGCTTCCCCGCCTCCGCTGCCCGGACGGTCTGTTCGGGATGCAGGTTCGGCGGCGTGCAGATGGAGACCGCCCGGACGTCCGGGTCGGCCAGCATGGCCGCGTAGTCGTCGTAGCAGCGGACTCCTTCCAGTCCGCATTCCGCGGCTTTCTGACGGGCCTTCTCTACCGTGCTTCCGCAGATGGCGGCCACGCGGAAGCGCGGGTCCGCGCTGTACCATCGGATATGCTCTCCGGAGACCCACCCGGTCCCGACGATCCCGGCGCCGATCGTATCACTCATGGGTTCCGTTCCCTCCATTGCGAAGCCCGCGCCGGAGCGCGGGCGCTCCCGGAAGGGTTCCAGTCAGCGCCGCCTTTTTCCTTCGTGGCGGGCAGCGGCTGCGGCCATTATCCGGCCGGTGAGAGGGGAGAAAAGGGTGGGGGAACGGCTCACCTTCGGAGATGCGGCTGGCCCTCCCTGCACTCGAAGGAGCCGGACCACGGCGGGACGGGAAGGAAGGGTCGCGGGACGGGGCGTTGCCCTTGCCCCTCGGGGCGGCGAGCCTCTCGACGGGAGAGCGGCAGGCGCCTCCGCCGACAGGGCCCGGCTGGATAAGCCCGCCCTTCGCTCTCGCAGCAGGACGGCCCGCCGTTCCTCGTCTCCGGGTCCCGGGCGGGCCGTACACTCTTATCCTTCCCGCTCCCGGACGACGGCGGGGTCGTTCGGGAGCGGCGCACGTGTTACCGCCGCCGGCGATCCCTTACTCGCCGTCCCTGCGGACCCGGTCCGTCCTCTGGCGCGCAGGGTAGGTGCCCTGCTTCTGGCACTCCGAGCAGAACCCGTAGACCTCGAAGGCGTGCCCGGTCACCTGGAAGCCCTCTTCGCCTGCCGGATATCCGAACTCCGGTGTCCCCGGACAGGCTTCCACGCAGATGTTCTTGCCGCAGCGGATGCAGACGGCGTGATGATGGTGCCGCTCCCCCTGGTACTCGAAAAGAGCGCTGGCAGAGTTCTGCAGGTTTATCTGCAGCGCCACTCCGATGGTGGTGAACATCGTCAGGTTCCTGTAGACCGTGTCGATGCTGATGTGGGGGAAGGTGGATTTCAGCTGCGAGTAGATGTCGTAAGCCGAGATGGGCTTTCCTGCGGCCTTGAGCACCGCCAGGATGTGACTCCGCTGCGGTGTGAGCCGCAGGCCCAGCGCCTTGAGCTCGGCGTCGATTGCAGGCAGCGCCGTTGCTGTGTCAGGTGCGTCCACTGTGCTTCAGTCCTTCCGGCCCTCCCCGGGCCCGAAAATTTACCCCGACTTTTCGACTCCCTTTATAGCTAAATCTTTCACATAATGTCATTTCCCTGACAAGAGAATGGGGCAAAAAATGACCCGGACATCCGGCATCGGGTGGCCGCAAAGGAAAAGGGCGGCGCTGCCCGCAGGCGCCGCCCCGGCCCGTGACAGGAGTCCTTCCGGCTGCGTCACCCCATCCCGAACTGCGGGAGCCAGCCGCGGTTGGCCTCGAACATCTCGTCCACCATCGACCGTATCTCGGCCAGACTGAGCACCGCGGACGTCAGCGGGTCGTAGCAGATTGCGTGGAACACCTTCCGCCGGTCGCCCTCGATGGCTCCCTGCACCGCCAGCTCCTCGCACTGAGAGCTGATGCTGTTCAGCAGCGCAAGCTGGGGCGGCAGCGGCCCCACCTTCATGGGGTTCAACCCCCTCCGGGACGCCAGCACCGGCACCTCCACGCAGCATCCCTGCGGAAGGTTGTCGATGAGGCCGTTGTTCAGCACGTTCCCGTTGAACTCGAACATCTCCCCGTCCCCGATGACCGCATTGAAGATGCTCGCCGCGTATTCGTGCCCGCGCTCCAGCCTCACGGGCGCTTCCAGCTGCTCCCGGATGTGGTCCCGCCAGGTGTCCGCCACCTTCTGGTATTCGTTCAGGATGTAGGCGTGGTGGCCCGGGTTCCAGCCCGTGCCGTGGGTGCAGTATTTCTCGATGAGGTCCGGACGCTTCCGGAACCAGGCGTTGTACTCGGAATTGTGTCCGCTGGACTCCGTGACGTAGTAGTCCAGGTGAAGGAACATCTCGTTGCGGACCTGCTCTTCGTTGTACACCTCCGGCCGCGTCTCGACGGCCTCGCGGATGAGCGGGTAGGCGTCCCGGCCGTTCCACCGGAAGTCCAGATACCAGGCCTGATGGTTGATGCCGGCGCAGAGGTACGTGATCTCCTCGAAGGGCGCCCCGATCCACTTCGCCAGCATCATCGCCGTCCCCTGGACGCTGTGGCAAAGGCCGGTCAGCTTCACCTTCGTCTCCCCCAGCATGGCGCGGCAGAGCATCGCCATCGGGTTGGTGTAGTTCAGCAGCAGCGCGTCCGGACAGAGCTCCTCGATGTCCCGGCAGATGTCCAGCATCACCGGGATGGTCCTCAGAGCCCGGAAGATGCCCGAAGGGCCGCGGGTGTCGCCCACATTGATGTCCACGCCGTACTTCTTGGGAATCTCGATGTCGCTGCGGAAGACGTCCACCCCTCCCTGCAGGATGGTGCAGACCACCCCGTCCGCTCCGTCCAGCGCCTCGCGGCGGTCCAGCGTCGAGACGACCCGCGCCGGGTAGTTGCCGGCCTCGATGATGCGGTTCACGGCCGTGGTGATGAAATCCAGACGCTCCCTGTCGATGTCCATGAGCGCCAGGGTGGCGTCGGAAAGCGCCGGGAAGGTCAGGATGTCCCGGACCAGTCCCCGGGTGAAGCCGAAGCTTCCCGCTCCGATGAAGGCGATCTTTCTGGAAATGGCCGTATCCTCCGTCGTAGTTGATGGGCGGGACCGCCCGGCGCGGGCGGGCGTCCCGGATTCAGCCCTTTGACCTGCGGCCGCGCATCTCCTGCCCGCAACGCTGCCACTCTTCGCCGTCCGCCCGGAATGTGCCGGTGCTCGCGGGCTCCAACTGAGGCGCGGGAAGCCCGAAAATCTTTCTGAGATGAGCATCCCGGACCGCTCCTCTTCCCCGGCTTCGCGCCGGAGCAGGTCCGCCGCGGGGACTGACGCGTCCCGGCGGCGCGTCGTGCGCCCTCCGTCGCCGCTCGGGCAGCCGTATGGCTCGCCGCGGCTGGCGGCGGCGGTGATGGGGCTTGCACTTGCGGCGCTCCTCGCGCCTTTCGCGGCGCACCTGTATGTCAGATGGTCCTCGCAGGAGCACAGGGCGCCCGCGCGAGGAGCGAACCTGGTCCTCAACTCCGGGTTCGAAGACACCGACGGGGCGGCGGGAGCCGCCTACTGGTTCGCGCAGGGAGATGGCTCCGTGGAGCGCGACCCCGAAGTCTGCAGGGCTGGCCGTTTCTCGCTTCGACTGTCCTCCGGCAGCGACGGGGAGGGAGCGGCTGCCGGGACTCCGCTGGCGCTGGCCCCGCTTTCAGAGACGGTCCACATCGAGGGCTATGCGAAGGCGCGGTCTCTCCGGGGACGCGCGTTCATCCGGCTGACCTTCTTTGCAGCGGACGGAAGCGGGCCGGTGTCCGAGCCGCAGACATCCTCCCTCACCGGCACCTCGGACTGGAAGCTGCTCCGGACGTCCGCCCGCGTGCCGGCCTCGGCCGGCTCCGCGGTGCTTCAGGTGGTGCTGGAGGGACGGGGGACGGTCTGGTTCGACAACGTCCGCGCGCTCGCCGCCGACGCCTGGGACCCGGGCGGCGCTCACCGCCCGGCCCGCCCCGGACCGCTGCGCAACGGTTCGTTCGAAGAGCTTACAGAAGCCGGGCTGCCCCGGCACTGGCTCCTGGGGGAGAGGGCGGCTGTGGACGCTTCCGTCAGCCGCTCCGGCGTCTGCTCGCTCCGGGTGGAGCCCGGCGCGACGGAGGAGATGGCGGCGCTCGCACGGCAGGACTACGCCCCGCCTGCCTCGCCCGGAAGCCGCACGGCGGCGCAGGTCTATATGTCCTCACGTCAGCGAGCCGGCGCGGCCCTCAGCATCGCCTGCCTGGACTCGAAGGGCAGGCTCATCGCCGAACACATCGATTCGGGAACAGCGGAAGGCGGAGGATGGTCCCGCCTGTTCGTGGACTTCACCGTCCCTCCGGGATGCGCCGTCCTCCGGATGACGCTCAGCTCGGGCGGCGGAGAGTGCTGGTTCGACGACGCGGCCGCGCGCTGAGGCGCTCCCGCCGGGTGTCACGGCACGGCTTGCGTGCTAGAATGAGGGCGGGCCGGGCCTCTTTCCGGCCTGCGGGCGCATTCCGGAAGGCCGTCACCGGGGCACCGGACGCGCCGCTCCTCACGCCCGTCCGATGGCGGACGGGCGCTTCGGGAGGTATCTGAGACTTGAGAAGGAAAAAGCCGGGCTCCGACGCGCCGGACGCTTCGCAGTCCCCCGCCCCGTCCGTGGACGTCAGCAGCCCCGGCATGAAAGAGATCGCCGCGAGGGTGGGGGTCTCCAAGACGACCGTGCACCGGGCTCTGACGGGCAGCGGACGGGTGAGCGCGAAGACGCGCGCCCGCATCCTGGCCATCGCCGCCGAGCTGGACTACACCCCCAACACGCTGGCGCGCTCCCTGAGGCGGCAGAGGACCGGGACGCTCGGAGTGGTGACGAACGGCGTCTCAAACTCGTTCTACGCCACGCTGCTGGCGGCCATCGAGGAAGCGGCCTCCAGCCAGGGGTTCAACCTGCTGCTCTGCTGCTCCGGAGGGAACGCCGATCTGGAGACGGAGCATTTGGGGCTGCTGCGGGAGAAGCGCGTGGACGGGCTGCTCGTGGCGCCCTCCAGCAGTTCGGCGAACGCCGCCCAGTTCGAGCGGCTGCGGCGGGGCGGGTTCCCCTTCGTGTTCCTGGACCGCACGGTGCCTTCCGTCTCGGCGGATGCCGTGATGACGGACCACCGTCTGGCGGGGCAGCTCATCGGAGACCACCTCATCGCGGGCGGCCGCAGGCGCATCGGGCTTATCGGCCCGCTGGACGAGTCGTTCATGTCCACATCCATCCGGGAGCGCATCGAGGGAGTGTGCGACATCGCGACGCAGTGCGGGGTGGAGGTGGTGCGCATCGGCCGCGAGCGCTACTGGGAGCCTCTGGAGGACTTCGGCTCGTTCTGCGTCACCGAGTTTCTGGACTCGGGCGGGAAGGTGGACGCGCTGGTCGGCATGAACGACCACGTGGCCATCGGGGCGCTGTTCGCGTGCCGGTCCCGGGGGCTTCGCGTGCCGGAGGATGTGGCAATAACGGGCTATGACGACCTGGACGTCTCCAGCTTCGTCATCCCGCGGCTTACCACCATCCGCCAGCCCACGCGCCAGATTGCGTGGGAGGCGGTGAAGCTCCTGATGTCCCGCATCGGAGGGGGGCGGGCCGACGAGGCGGTCACGGTGCGGCTGCGGCCCATCCTGATGGAGCGCGAGTCCACGCCAGCCGTCCGTCGCCCCGTCAGGCTTCTGCCGCCCGAGGACGCCTGAAGGACGCTCCGCTTCAAGGGTGTCCCGTTGCGGATATAATCCCCCTGCCGGGACCATCGTCGGCGCGCGTCCGGCAGCGCCCGGAGGGCGGCGCGGCAAGGGGGAGCCAGACAGACATCGATGCCTGCCTCGAAGATTGACCTGGAACAGATCGGCCAGCTGATAGCCATCGCCGAGCGCTACGGGCTGGAGGAGTTGACCGTGAGCGAAGGCGAGCTCTCGGTCACCATCCGGGGAAGCGTTCCCGTTGCTGAGGCGGACGCGTCCCCTCCGGCCGCGGCGCCTGCGCCTGCAGCGGTGCGCAGAGCGCGCCCGGCGCCTGCCGCCAGGCCCGTTCCGGAGAGTCCTCCGCGCCGGCGGGGAGTGCCGCTTCCGGCGCCGATGACCGGCGTGTTCTACCGCGCCCCCTCTCCGGATGCGCCGCCCTTCGTGGATGTGGGCGATGTGGTGACGGCGGGGCAGACCATCGGCCTCATCGAGGCCATGAAGGTCTTCAGCGAGGTCCCGGCGGAGGTCGCCGGGCGCATCGTCGAGATCGTCGCGGAAAGCGGCAAGCTGGTGCAGGCGGATGAGCCGTTGATGTTCGTCGAGCCTGTCGAGGACCTGGAGAGCTGAACAGTTGCATCAGACAGACGCCCCTGTCGGGGTAGGGATAATCGGTTTCGGGACGGTGGGGCAGGGCGCCTATGCCATCCTGCGCGACAACGCCCCCACCATCGCCCGGCAGGTGGGCGTGCCGGTCGAGACGCGCATGGTGGCGGACATCCGGGCGGCCGAACTGGCCGGAAAGATGGGCCCCGGCGTCCGGCTGGTGTCCGATGCCCGGCAGGTGCTGGAATCCGATGACGTCCAGATCGTCTGCGAGCTCATCGGAGGGACGGGCGCGGCGGCGGAGATCGTGCGGGCGGCGCTTTCAGCCGGCAAGCACGTGGTCACGGCCAACAAGGAGCTGCTGGCCAGGCAGGGTCCCGAGCTTCTGAAGCTGGCCGAGGAGAACGGCTGCGACTTCTACTTCGAAGCCAGCGTCGGAGGCGGCATCCCCATCATCTCGCCCCTCAGGACGGGCCTTGCAGGGAACCGGATAGAGAGGATCCTGGGCATCGTCAACGGGACCACCAACTATATCCTCACGGCGATGGCCTCCGGCGGAGGAGACCTGCCTTCCGTGCTGCGGGAGGCTCAGGAGCTGGGATATGCCGAGGCCGACCCCACGAACGATGTGGAAGGCTTCGATGCGCGCTACAAGCTCACCATCCTCGCGTCGCTGGGCTTCCAGGCGCGGGTGCGGGTGGAGCAGATCCTGTGCGAGGGCATCACTTCGCTCGTGCCGCAGGACATCGAGTATGCGCGTGAGCTGGGGTACGGTGTCAAGCTGCTGGCGATAGCCAGGCGGGTCGATGGACGCATCGAGGCGCGGGTCCACCCCACGCTGGTGCCGTTCAGCCATCCCATCGCCTCGGTGGCGGGGGTCAACAACGCCATCTATGTGACGGGCAACCCCGTGGGCGACACCATGTTCTTCGGTCCGGGGGCGGGAGGGCTCGCCGCCGGCAGCGCCGTGGTGGGCGACATCGTGGAGATAGCCCGCAACATCCGGGCCGGAGCCTGCGGACGGCTGCGCTGCCCGGAGTTCCGGGACCTGCCCGTCCTTCCAGCCGACGACATCCTCGCCCGATACTACGTCAGGATGCGCGTGACGGATGCTCCGGGAGTGCTGGCGGCCATCGCCTCGGAGTTCGGCGCGGAGAGAGTGTCCATCGCCGCCGTCATCCAGAAGGATTCGCACGAAGGAGTGGCTGAGATCATCTTCCTCACGCACGAAGTGCGCGAGAAGAGCTTCCGGGACGCCCTGGAGCGCATCGGGCGCCTTCCCGTGGTGGAGCAGATCTGCGCGTTCCTTCGCGTCGAGGAGTGAGCGGAACACGATGAAAGTGCTGGCGGGTCCCGCGGGCGAGCGCGTGGGCATCATCAGGAAGTATCGGGAGTGGCTCCCGGTCACGGATTCCACCCCCATCATCACGCTGCTGGAGGGAGATACCCCCCTCATCCCTGTCCCGGCTCTGGCGCGGGCGATCGACCCCCGGCTGACCGTCTATGTGAAGTACGAAGGTCTGAACCCCACCGGGTCCTTCAAGGACCGGGGGATGACCATGGCCATCTCCAAGGCCGTGGAGGCGGGCGCGAAAGCGGTCATCTGCGCCTCCACCGGCAACACGGCCGCGTCCGCAGCGGCGTATTCGGCCCGGGCGGGCATCCAGTGCGCCGTGCTGCTGCCGAAGGGGGAGGTCGCCCTGGGCAAGGTGAGCCAGTCGCTGATGCACGGGGCGAAGGTCATCGCCATCGACGGGAACTTCGACGACGCGCTCCGGCTGGTCCGCGAGATTACCCGGGATTATCCCATCGAGCTGGTCAACTCCCTCAACCCGTACCGCATCGAGGGGCAGAAGAGCGGCGCCTTCGAGATCTGCGACACGCTGGGAGGGCCCCCAGACTTCCACTGCATCCCGGTGGGGAACGCCGGGAACATCACGGCCTACTGGAAAGGCTACCGCGAGTATCACGAGGCGGGGCGCATCAGCCGTCTGCCGAAGATGCTAGGCTACCAGGCCGCCGGCGCCGCGCCCATCGTGCTGGGCCACCCGGTGGAGAAGCCGGAGACCATCGCCACAGCCATCCGCATCGGGAACCCGGCCAGCTGGAAGCAGGCCGAGGCCGCCCGCGACGAGTCCGGCGGACTCATCGACACGGTCACCGACGACGAGATCCTGGAGGCCTACCGGATGCTGGCGTCGCTGGAGGGCATCTTCTGCGAGCCGGCTTCCGCCGCCAGTGTGGCCGGGCTGCGCAAGACGGCGGCTTCCGGATACTTCACGGAGCCTGCCACCTGCGTGTGCATCCTGACGGGCCACGGGCTGAAGGACCCCAACCGGGCCGTGGCTGTCGCGCCCCCGCTCATCGAGCTGCCCGTGGACAAGGGGGCCATTCTCAGGACACTGGGCGTCGCCTGAAGGGCCGCCGCGCGGCGCTCGCGCAGCCCCGCTCTTCCTCACCCGGCTGCTCCGGCGTGCTATAATACGCCCGACCGGGCGACCCCGCCCCGCGCCCGCCGGGCGCGGCGGCCTGTGCAGCAAAGGAGCTGAAGGCTTATGGACGCCTCGAGGGAGCCTTCCGGCAGCACACTGGAGCAGGCGGTGGCGAAGCTGAAAGCCGGGCAGACCATCGCCGCCATCGCCGACCTGGAGGAGTGGGTGCGCAGTCATCCCGCCGACGCAAGGGCTCACGAGTTCCTGGGAGCCGCGTACGGGATGGCGGGCGACCTCGCGAGCGCCGCTTCCCACCTGGAGAGGGCGCTCCAGCTGAACCCCCATCTCAGCAAGGCCTGCTACAACCTGGGGGTGGTCTACGAGCGCCAGGGGCGCTTCGAGGACGCCATCGCCGTGATGGAGAAGGCGCTCCGGCTGTCCCCGGACTACGACGAATGCCGCCGCCACCTCAAGGAGCTGGTCGCGCGGCGGGCGGCGGAGAGGTCGGCCAGACCTCCCGAAAGGGCGGAGCCTGCCCGGGAGAGCGAGCCGCAGAAGAAGACGCCGCAGACGGAGCGGGCGCCGGCGGGGTGGCCGCCGGGGTATATCCCTCCGGCGAGGTGGGAGGGGCCTCTTGCCCAGGCGGGACCCACGCGGGCGGTGCTGCTGGCTTCCGACGGAGGCTGGACCGGACACTACGGCGTGGAGCGCTGTCCGTGGTGGCTGGACGCCACCATCCTCGAGGGGGACCTCTACCTCACCCTCCGGAACTGCGGCTGGCGGAGCGGAAGCGTGCTTCTGGATCACAACGGACAACCCGCGCGGGTGAGCGTCTCTGCCCTGACCTTTCCTCCGGCGGCCGCCATCCTGGCGGGACTGTGGCGCGGACTGCTCGGCGGGGTGGCGGGCGGCCTGATCGGCCTGCTGGTGATGGCCGTCTCCTTCGCCGCCGCCGCGGGGCTGCGGACCTGGACGGCCTCTCCGGGCTCATCGGCGCCTCCCGACTGGCTGCAGACGGTCTCTTCCGTCCTCGTGGCCGCCGGCTTCGTGGGAGCGGGAGCTCTGGCCGGAGGCGTCTGGGGCGGGATGCTGGGCGGGCCCGGGCTGGGCCGTGCCGCGTGCCGGTCGATGGCGGCGGCCGCTCTCATCGCGATTGCGGGTCTGGCGGGCGGCTCCGGCCCGCAGACGGCCGCCGCGGCGGCGTTGGCGGGCCTGGCGTTCGGACTGCTTGCCGGCGACTTCGGTCTGGCGGCGGTCTCGGCGCTTGTCTGGCCGGTGCTGGCGATGTGGCTTCCGGGGTTCGCGGAGGCGGCTCTCGGGGACCCTCTGGGGCAGCTGACCGGCTCCCTGATGGACGGCCACGTCACCCCGGGCCTGCTCAGCGCCGCAGCCTCGCCGCTTGCCTTCGCCATCTGGGGCGCCCTTGCGGGAGTCGCCGCCGCCCCCTGTCCGCACCGGGGCATCCGCTGATGCTTTTGCCCGGGCGAAGCCCGGCGCGGCAGGAAAAGGCCCGCCAAAACGGATAGAATACCATGGCCGCGGCCGCCCGCCGCAGGCGAGCATGAGGCTGGAACATCTCAACGGAGGCAGATAATGGCGACGAAAGTGACTCTCCCCCTGCTGGGCCAGACCATGGAGGAAGGCACCATCATCAAGTGGTTCAAGAAGGAGGGCGAACGGGTCGAGAAGGAAGAGCCGCTCCTCGAGGTGATGACGGACAAGGCCAACATGGAGGTGGAGTCACCGGAGTCCGGGGTGCTTCTCAAGATCGTCGCGCAGGAGGACGAGACCGTCCCGGTCAAGGGACTTATCGCCATTCTGGGAGAGCCGGGCGAGGACATCTCGGCGCTGCTGGCGGAGGCCGGCGCGGAGGCGCCCGCCGCCGGGCCCGGCGGAGGCGCGCCCGCTGAGGCCTCGAAGCCGGAAGAGACTCCCGCTCCGCCCCCGTCCGCTGCTGCCGCGCCGCCGTCGGGCCGAGTGGCAGCCAGTCCAAGAGCCCGGAGGCTGGCGGAGGAGCACGGTCTGGACCTCGCGCAGCTGGCTCCCGGTTCCGGGCCGGGAGGGCGCATCATCGAGAAGGACGTCCTGCGCGCCATCGAGAGCGGGGCGGCGGCCGCTGCTCCGGCCGCTCCGGCGGCCACGCCGCTGGCCGCGAAGGTGGCGGAAGAGAAGGGCGTGGATCTCGCGGCCGTCAGCGGCTCCGGTCCCGGAGGTAAGATACGCCGCGAGGATGTGGAGGCGGCCGCCGCTCCCGCCGCGGTGCCGCTGGCTCCTCGCGTGCCGCTGGGCGGCGTCATCCCGTTCGCCGGTCTGAGGAAGGCCGTTGCGGACAACCTGGAGAAGAGCGCCCGCGCCGTCATTCCCGTCACCCTCACGATGGGCGTGGACATGTCCGAGGCGACGCGGATGCGCGAGCAGCTCAATCCGGTCTACGAGAAGAAGCACGGGGTCAGGCTCAGCTTCACCGACATCGTCATCAAGGCGGCGGCCCGGGCCATCGAAGACTACCCTGTGATGAATTCCTCGCTGGAGGGCGACCAGATCCGCATCCACGACGGGGTGCACGTGTGCGTGGCCGTCGCGGTGCCGGACGGGCTGCTCGCCCCGGTGGTGCGCGACGCCAACCTGAAGCCGCTCTGGGCCATCAGCGCCGAGGTGCGGGACCTGGCGGAGCGCGGACGGGCCGGGCGGCTGGGTCCGGCCGAGCTCAGCGGCGGGACGTTCACGGTCACCAATCTGGGCGCGTTCGGCGTGGAGCATTTCAACGCCATCATCAATCCTCCGCAGTGCGCCATCCTGGCTGTCTGCGCCATTCAGAAGAAGCCGGTGGTGACTCCGGACGACCGCATCGAGGTGCGCCCGATGATGAACCTCTGCCTGACCTTCGATCATCGCATCGTGGACGGCGCTCCGGCGGCGGAGTTCCTGGCGCACATCAAAGAGCTGCTGGAAAACCCCTATCTGTTCCTGGGCTGAGAAAGCGGTCCGTGCCGGGCGCGGGCGGGTCCTCCTCGGAGCGGGGGGCTGCGGTGCGCGCCGGCGCGGTCAGGGCTGAAGAGAGGACTGCCATATGTTGAACGTTGCCATCGTCGGCGCCGGGGGGATGGGCCGGCGCCACGCTGCCTCGTACCGCGAGACGGGTGAAGCCCGGGTCGCGGCGGTCGTGGACATCAGCAGGGACGCGGCGAGCGCTCTGGCGGGGGATGAGGCGCGGGTGTTCCCGTCTCTGGACGAGGCGCTGCAGGTGTGCGATGTGGACATCGTGGATGTCTGCGTCCCCACTCCGCTTCACGCGCAGTATGCCGTCGCGGCGCTCGATGCCGGCAAGCACCTGCTGCTGGAGAAGCCGATGGCCCGCACGCTCGAGGAGTGCGACGCCATCATCCGGGCGGCTGAGGCGAGCGGACGGACCGCCATGGTCGCCCACGTGCTCCGCTTCTTCCCGGAGTTCGTCCGGGGGAAGGAGGCCGTGGACGCGGGGCTGGTGGGGGAGCCGGCCGTCGTCCGCACGTCCCGGGGCGGAGGGATGCCGCGCGGGATGGACTCCTGGTATACGGACGTCGCGCAGAGCGGCGGGGTGGTGCTGGACCTCATCATCCACGATTTCGACTGGCTGAGGTGGCTGCTGGGCCCGGCGGAGCGGGTCTACGCGAAGGGGCTGGCGCACTCCGGGCGCAAGGGGCAGGACTACGCTCTGGTCACCATCCGGTTCCGGAGCGGAGCCATCGCCCACGTGGAGGGGACGTGGATGCGTCCTTCCGGGTTCGAGACGAAGTTCGAGATCGCCGGGACGCAGGGACTGCTGGACTTCTCGAGCCGCGACAGCGCGTCGCTGCGCTTTGCCCGCGCGGCCGGGGAGGGGCCGCGGGCGGCGGTGGAGGTGCCCGAGAGCCCTCTGGCGGAAAACCCCTACACCTCCCAGATCCGTCATTTTCTTCACTGCGTCCGGACGGGCGAGCCGCCGAAGGTGTCGCTGCGGGACGCGCGGGCGGCCGTGGAGATTGCGCTCGGGGCGCTGGAATCCATGAAGACCGGCGAACCGGTCGAGCTGAAGCATCAGGAGAGCTGAGATGGACGCAGTCAGGATCGGAATGGCCAGTTTCGCCCATATGCACGCCGGAAGCTACGCCTCCAGCCTCCGAAGCCTGCCCGGCGCGGTCATCGAGTGCATCTGGGATGCGGACCCGCAGCGCGGCGGTCAGATGGCGGAGCAGTTCGGCTCCCGGTTCGTCCCCGACCTCGACGACTTCCTGAGCGCGGAGATCGACGGGGTGGTCATCTGCTCGGAGAACGCGGGGCATCGCGACCTTGCGCTCCGCGCGGCGAAGGCCGGAAAGCACATCCTGTGCGAGAAGCCCATCGCCACCACCGTAGAGGACGCCCGGGAGATGATCGATGCCGCGGCTTCCGCGGGGGTGCATCTGGCCACGGCGTTTCCCTGCCGCTTCAGCCCGGCCATGTGGCAGCTGCGGGAGCGGGTCCGGGCGGGCGACATCGGGGATGTGGTGGCCATCGCCGGGACCAACCGGGGGACCATGCCCGGAGGATGGTTCATCGAACTGGAGAAGAGCGGGGGCGGGGCGGTCATCGACCACACCGTCCACGTGGTGGACCTGATGCGCTGGATGACGGGCGCGGAGGTGAGGAAGGTCTACGCCGAGATCTCCAACCGGATGTACGGGATGGAGTTCGACGACTGCGGGACTCTGACGCTCGAGTTCGACAACGGGATGTTCGCCACGCTGGACACCAGCTGGTCGCGCCCGAAGAGCTACCCCACGTGGGGCGACGTGACGATGGAGGTGGTGGGCACCGAGGGCACGGCCAGCCTGGACATGTTCAACCAGAAGATAGTGGGCTACAACGATGCCCTGATGCGCGCCACGTATCATCCCTGGGGGTCCAATATCGACACGGGGCTGGTAAGCGCGTTTCTGGAAGCCTGCAGAGGCAGCTTCCCGGAACGCCTCGCGACAGGCTATGACGGGCTGAAGGCGCTGGAGGTGGCTCTGGCCGCCTACGAGTCCGCCCGGACCGGGCGGACGGTGACGCTCGGTTGAAGCCGGGGCGGTCCTGTCTGCGCGGGAGAGGATACAATACTTCCGGCGCGCCCTGACGCGGGCGAAGATGGCCCGGGTGCGGCGGTCGCCAACCCCTCTGTTCTGAAGGCAGAAGGACCGGCACGAGAGATGGACAACGAGTTCGACTGGATACGGCGCATCAGCCGTGAGATGGAGAAGTGGGCCGACGAGTCGGTCCGGAGCATGTTCGGGGAGCGGATGCCCGGGGACGGGCTGTGGGTCCCGCGCGTTGATGTCTACGAGACGGACGATGCCGTGGTGGTGAAGATCTGCGCGGCCGGCGTGGAGACATCCGACCTCTCCCTGACGCTCTCGGCGGACGGGCGTTATCTGCACATCCAGGGAGTGCGCGGCGATGACCGCGAGGCCCGGCTGAAGGCCGTCCGCTACCACCAGCTGGAGATCTATACCGGGCCGTTCGAGCGCACCGTGTCGCTGCCCCAGGTGGGAGGCTTCGACCGCGAACGAGTCTCGGCGGTGGCGAGGGACGGCTTTTTCGTGGTCACTCTGCCGAAGCTCGCGGTGGACCCGGCCGGACCCCGCTCAGTGCCCATCTCGTCCGAATAGAGGTCCGAATGGAGAACAGGGACAAGGAAGAGGCCTCCGGCGGAGACTTTCAGATCATCGACAGGCGCAAGACCGCCGGTCAGCAGGACGGCCGCGAGGACGGTCAGCAGGAGCAGCAGGAGCAGGGCATCGTCATCCCGGAGATCCTGCCCCTTCTTCCGCTGATCGAGACGGTCGCCTTCCCGCACGTCATCGTGCCCCTCAGCATCGGGCGGGCGAGTTCCGTGAAGCTCGTGGACGATGCCGTCGTGAAAGGGGAGAAGGTCCTCGGGCTCGCCCTCTCGCGGAACCCGGAGCAGGAGGAGCCGGACATCTCCAACGTGCACCCCATCGGGGTCGCCGCGGTCATCCACACGATGATGCGACTTCCGGACGGGCAGCGGATGATCGTGCAGGGACTCAAGCGCATCCGCATCATCGAGGCCGTCCAGTCGTCTCCGTACCTCCGGGTGCGGGTGGAGGCGCTTTCCGACGAGAAGGATTATTCCCCCGACGACGAACTGGAGATCGAGGCGCTCAAGCGCAACCTGGGAAAGATGTTCGCGCGCCTGGTGTCCTCATCCGAGCATCTGCCGGACGAGCTTCAGGCCATCGCGCGCATCCAGGACGCCAGCGTCCTTGCCGATACGATGGCCGCCCATCTGCCGGTGCCGCCGCTGCAGCGGCAGGAGATTCTGGAGACGCTCGGCCTGCGGGCGCGCATGCGGCTCATCGCGAAGATCCTCACCCGCGAGCTGGAAGTGCTCGAGATCGGGCGGAAGATCGCGAGCGACATCGACTCCGAACTGGACAAGTCGCGCCGGGAGTTCTACCTGCGCGAGCAGTTGAAGGCCATTCAGAAGGAGCTGGGCCAGACCGGGGACCGCGACGAGATCGAGGAGCTCCGCAAGGCCATCGAGGCCGCCGGGATGCCGGAGGAGGCAAAGGCGCAGGCGGAGCGGGAGCTCGAGCGCCTCACCCGGATGTCGCCGGGCCATCCGGAGTACGGCGTCACGCGGAACTATCTGGACTGGCTGGTGAAGCTGCCGTGGAGCCGCGCCACGCAGGACAACCTGGACATACCCACCGTGCGCCGCATCCTGGATGAGGACCACTTCGGGCTGGAGAAGGTCAAGGAGCGCATCCTGGAGTATCTGTCCGTCCGCAAGTTCAAAGCGGAGGGCGCGGTGCGCCAGCCCATCCTCTGCCTGGTGGGACCGCCGGGAGTGGGAAAGACCTCTCTGGGGATGTCCATCGCCCGGGCGCTCGGAAAGAAGTTCGTCCGCATCTCGCTGGGAGGGATGCACGACGAGGCGGAGATACGGGGGCACCGGCGCACCTACATCGGGGCGCTGCCGGGACAGATCATCCAGGGCATCAGGCGGGCCGATACGAACAACCCGGTCTTCATGCTGGACGAGATCGACAAGGTGGGGCGGGATTTCCGCGGGGACCCCTCCTCCGCCCTGCTCGAGGTGCTGGACCCGGAGCAGAACTCCACCTTCAGAGACCATTTTCTCGAGGTCACGTTCGACCTGTCCAAAGTGCTCTTCATCACCACGGCGAACATCCTGGAGACCATCCCGCCGCCTCTTCGCGACCGGATGGAGGTCATCGAGATACCCGGCTACACCGAAGAGGAGAAGGTGGAGATTGCCCGCAGGCATCTGGTGCCCAAGCAGATGGAGGAGCACGGGCTGAAGAAGAGCCACGTCCGCTGGCGCCGGAGCGCCCTCCGGGCCATCATCCGGGGCTACACGCGGGAGGCCGGCGTGCGCAACCTTGAACGCCAGATCGCGGCCATCTGCCGGAAGGCCACGCGGCAGTTCGCCGAGGGGCGCGAGGAGCCGGTCGTGGTGACGGCCGAGGTGGTGCAGGAGTTCCTGGGAGCGCCCCGGTTCCTCGAGCAGGAGGTGGCGGAGCGCACCACCACGCCCGGGGTGGGCATCGGACTCGCCTGGACGCCGGTGGGCGGCGACATCCTGTTCGTCGAGGCGGCGAAGATGCCGGGGACCGGCCAGCTCATCCTGACCGGACAGCTCGGGGATGTCATGCAGGAGTCCGCGCGGGCGGCGCTGTCGTGGGTGCGCTCGCGCGCCGAAGAGCTTGGCATCGACAGGGACCTGTTCCGTGGGAACGACATCCACCTGCACGTGCCGGCCGGCGGGGTGCCGAAGGACGGTCCCAGTGCCGGGGCCGTCATCACGGCCACTCTGGTCTCCCTGTTGACGGGGAAGCGGATGAAGCCGCGTCTGGCGATGACGGGCGAGGTGACGCTTCGGGGCAAGGTGCTTCCGGTCGGCGGCATCAAGGAGAAGGTGCTCGCCGCGCGACGGGCGGGGGTGCGGACGGTGCTTTTGCCGGAGGCCAACCGCAAGGACGTCGAGGAGGATGTCCCGGAGAACGTCCGCAACGGGCTGGAGATCATTTACGTCCGCGACATGGACCAGGTGCTGGAACTTGCGCTCGGAGTCACGCGGACGGGCAGGCGCGACCGGGAGCGGGACGGAAGGAAGAAAGCGGAGCCCGCTCCCGCCTGAGGCCTGCGGACATCACATCGGACCCTGCAGGAAAGAGTCGGGCTGAAACGAGAGCTCGTCGAACATCATCTCCCACAGGGCGTTCTCGGCATATTCCTCGTAGACTTCGCTGAATGCCGCATCCGGGTCGTCGAACTCGGGGTATCCGATATCGTCCAGCGTGCGCATCGGTCGTCCTCCTTGCTCTGCGGCGAATCTTCTGGCGCCGGCAGTCTTCACGTTGATGATGCCGCCGGAATGTTGCGAGGCGGTTGCGGCAGGGAAAAGCTTCCGCTAAACATCTGCGGTGTTTGACGTTTCGGCCGGTCCGCTTGCAGGAAAGCGGCAGGGGGATATCCAAATTCCCCTGACGTGAGCGACGAGCGCCGAACAAGCCGTGCCGGTGTGACCTGGCGGTCTGTCCTGCTGGGGCTGCTGCTCATCCCCGTCAACACCTACTGGGTCACCCTCATCGAGGTGCGCTGGTACACGCTGGACGGCACCTGCCTTCCCCTGTTCATCACCCCCATCTTCATCCTGTTCGTGCTGTGCCTGCTCAACCTGTGGGCCGCGCGCATCAGACGGGAGTGGTCTCTGGACCGGGCGGAACTGACCGTGGTCTACGTGATGCTGGTGATGAGCTGCGTGCTGGCCGGGCACGACATGCTGCAGAACCTGTTCGGAGCCATCACGCATCCGTTCTACTTCGCCACGCCGGAGAACGACTACCAGCGGCTGTTCTTCCAGTATCTGCCGCGCTGGCTGCTGATAGAGGACCAGGAGGCGCTTCAGGATTTCTACCGGGGAGGGGTGGACCCGTGGAGCACCGGGCTGTGGAGGGCCTGGCTTCTGCCCCTGTCCATGTGGGCGGTCTTCCTGGGGGTGCTCTTCGCGATGATGGTGAGCGTCACCACCATCCTGAGGAGGGCCTGGACCGAGAACGAGAAGCTGGTCTTTCCGCTCATCCAGCTTCCGGTGGCGATGGCAGCCGGAGCAAGGGACGGCGGCATCTTCCGGACCCGGGCGCTGTGGTACGGGTTCGCCACCGCCGCCGGGCTGACCGCGTTCAACGGCCTGCACACGCTCTTCCCCTCCGTCCCCTGGATCCCGGTGCTGAAGCAGTACGATATCGGGCGCTACTTCCAGACGCCGCCGTGGAACGCGATGGCGGGCACGAACATCGCGATGTATCCGTTCGCCATCGGGATGGCGTTCTTCATCCCTCTGGACCTGAGCTTCTCGTGCTGGTTCTTCTTCGTGCTCCGCAAGCTCTTCCAGGTGCTCGGCCGCGTGCAGGGATGGGACGCCGCCAGCGCCCGGGGGTTCCCGTTCTTCGGGGAGCAGGCTGCCGGCGCGTGGATCGCGCTGGGGATCGTCACCATCCTGGGGGCGCGGCATTACCTGAAGGATGTCTGGCTGAAGGCGTGGAGGCAGCGGGAGGACGTGGACCCCGCCGAGTCCCGCGAATACCGCATCGCCATCATCACCGTGGTGCTGGGCGTGGTGTTCCTGGCGTTCTGGAGCCTGCTGCTGGGCATCAAATGGTGGGTGGCGCTGCTGTTCTTCGGCATCTATCTCCTGCTCTCGCTCACGCTCACGCGCGTCCGGGCCGAGCTCGGCACGCCGCACGAGATCTACTTCGTCAACCCGCACGACATCCTGGTCAGGATATTCGGCTCCACGCTCATCGGGCCCCAGAGCCTCACCGCCATCTGCACGATGTACTGGTTCAACCGGTGCGTCCGCTGCCATCCGATGCCGAACATGATGGAGTCCTTCAAGATGGCCGAATACGCCCGGATGGACCACAGGCGGATCATCGCGGTCATCGTCCTCGCGCTGGCGGTGGGGATGGTGGTGACCTACTGGGCCAATCTCCAGATTTGCTACAGCTACGGGGCGTCGGCCAAGTGTCTGGGGTTCAAGTGGTGGCTCGGGACGGAGTCCTACTCCAACCGCCTTGCGAACTGGCTGCGCTCGCCGGTCAGCGGCCTGCCGGAGTGGTTCCGGGACCGCAGCGACCCCGCCATCGTCAACGTGCTGTATATGGCCGGCGGCTTCGCGATGGTGTTCGCTCTGAAGTTCATGCGCGCGGCTTCGGTGGAGTGGCCGTTCCATCCGGCGGGCTACGCGCTGGCCGTCAGCTACGCGATGGACTACTTCTGGTTCGCGTTCTTCATCAGCTGGGCCATCAAGGCGCTCATCGTCCGCTACGGGGGAATGCCCTTCCACAACCGCGCCGTGCCGTTCATGCTGGGGCTTATCCTGGGGGATTACGTGATGGGCAGCATCTGGGCCATCATCGGCCCTCTGCTGGGGGTGCCCACCTACAGGGTCTTCATATGATGATGCAGGGACGTCCGCGCCTTCCGGGAGCGTTCGTCGCGGCCGTACTCTGGCTGTCTGCCGTGACGTCTTGCCTTCCGTGTGCCGCGACGGCGGACCGGGAACGCGAGGTGCGCCTTGCTGTCCGGCAGGCCATGCTGGAGACGCGGGCCACGGGCTGCTCCGTCGCCATCGTGCAGGATGGGCGGGTGGTGTTCCAGCACGGCTTCGGATACGCGGACGTGGAGCACTTCTCCGTGGTGCGTCCGCAGACCGTCTTCCGCATCGCCTCCATCAGCAAGCCCGTGACGGCCGTCGCGGTGATGCAGCTCGTGGAGCAGGGGAAGGTGGACTTGGACGAGGACATCCGCCGCTGCGTCCCCGAGTTCCCGGACAAGGGAGAGAAGATCACGGCAAGGCAGGTGCTGGCCCACCTGTCCGGCATCCGCGGCTACCGGGGCGGAGAGTGGAGCAGCAGGGAGCCGTATTCGTCCGTCGAGCAGTCGCTCGCCATGTTCAAGGACGACCCGCTGGAGCATCGCCCGGGGGAGAAATACCTCTACAGCACCCACGCGTATACTCTGGCCGCCCGGCTCGTGGAGAACGTGTCGGGGATGAGCTTCCCGGAGTATCTCAGGGAGAAGGTGTTCCGGCCCGCCGGGATGACTTGCACGGGTCCCGAGGACCTCCGCTCCATCGTCCGCTGGCGGGCCAGGGGCTACACTCGGGACGCCGGCGGAAACCTGGTGAACTCCACATACACCGACATCAGCTACAAGTGGGCCGGAGGGGGACTCGTCTCCACCGCAGCGGACCTCTGCCGCTTCGGCTCAGCCGTTCTGGATGGCACTCTGCTGGGTGCGGAGGCCCGTGCGGAGATGTGGACAGAGCAGAAGACAACGGACGGCGCTCCTACCGGCTACGCTCTCGGGTGGGTGCCGGGCGAGACGGCCGGCCGGCCTTCGGTGGCGCACGGCGGGGCTCAGCCGTCGGCAAGGTCGTACCTTCTGCTGCTCCCGCAGGAAAAGCTGGTGGTGGCGGTGCTCAGCAACTACGAAGGGTTCCAGCCCTCGGCCCTGGCACGGCGTATCGCCGAGCTCTGGCTGTCCGGGGAATGACGGCGGGAGAGTTACTTGCCGGTGCTCACCAGTGCGCCAGTGACGCCGCCGTCTGCCAGTATTTGAACACGTCCACGTTGGTCGCGGTGGTCCAGGCGCCCGCGCCGGTGCGCCCCAGGAAGTAGGCCACCTTCCGCCCCTCCGTGTTGACCTCCTGCTCCAGCAGCCTGTCCAGCGGCCACGCCGCCGCGTGCCCGTCGCAGAACGCCACGTTGACCTTCCCGGTATGCCGGGCGGACGGCCGCGCCGGATACTGCTTGCCGCCGGGCGGCTTTGTCCCGTCGGAATACACAGGCGACCAGTTCCAGAGACGGCTGGGCCCCCTCGCGGGGGGCAGGCCCACGTAGTGCATCCCGTCCGAGTCGCAAAGATAGACGGTCTCCGAGGGCCGGTCCAGGTCCGAAAGCTTCACCGGGAACAGCCAGCAGTAGTTGAACAGGTTGATGTTGATCCCCAGCGTGTTGTATCCGTGAGGGTTCTGCTGAGCGTCGTAGACCCCCTCGTCCGCCTGCCAGGGGAGGGCGGGGCAGCTGAGGACGCCGGTGTTCCTGACATACGGGCGCAGGATGCCTTCCCAGGTCATGTTGTAGCCGCCGGGGACGATCATCATCAGAGGCGGCACCTGGCCCTTGTTGTCGTCCGTGTACATCATCCAGGCCTTGGAGATCTGGCTGACGTTGTTCAGGCACTTTGCCGCGACAGCCCGGTCCCTTGCTTTCGCAAACACCGGGAACAGGATGGCCGCCAGGATGGCGATGATGGCGATCACCACCAGCAGCTCGATGAGGGTGAATCCGGCGCGACCCTCGCGCCGCCGTTCCTGATCCGACTGCCGTGTCTTCATCTGCGCCTCCCGAATGCGCTGCCGGAAAGGGTCCGCGGGGCCGGTCCTGCCCGCCGGCCCCGCAGAGATGCCTGTGACGTTACGGCTTCTGAAGCAGCTGTCTTCGTCCGACGCTGACCTTCGGCGGGTCCGCCTTCTCGTCGATCACCGTGAACGGGAACGTCACCAGGTCTCCGTTTGCGGCGTTGCGGTCCCAGCGCTGGCAGCGGACGTGCATGGTCTTGCCGCTGCCGTCGATGAGGTAGAAGTAGCCGTTGTTGATGCTCTGTATCCTGCCCGTGGCGCGGAACAGGTAGCGCTGCTTCGCCTGGGTCATCATCGGGTCATGGACCGCCTTTGTCAGCACGTGCCGGGCCGGCCGGGCTTCGAAGTCGTAGCTCTGGAAGGAGCCGTCGTTGAAGAAGATCTCGAACAGGTCCACCCATGTCTCGCTGGTGGCGTTGTTGCGCCACCACGCGCTGCCTCCGTTGCTTTGCCAGCCGGCCGCGCTGATCTTGGGCGAGCCGTTCCGGATGGTCAGGCTGGTGCCCGTCAGGTTGCCCACGCCGGGGTCGATGCTCACCGGCACCGGATTGGCGTCCGTCCCGGCGAACCACATCCCGGCCGCCCGCTGCTTGAACCAGTTCCAGTCGCCCTGCCACTGCTGACCGGCCGGCGGGTCCCACTCCTTGAACGTGCCCTGGATGGAGAGGTCCCAGGTGGACCACTGGTTCAGATAGGGCGGCACGGGGGTGATGGGCGCCTGCCATTCGAACATGCGCAGCCTCGTCCCGTCCGTCAGATAGAACTCGATGACCGGCGGGATGCCGTCATTCCCGAAATAGCTGGCGTACGTCGTGCAGCTCGAATAACGGATGGTCTGCACGTCGTCGATGCTCACCCCGGCGAAGTTGTTGGTCCCCAGGCAGACGTGGGGAGCCGGGTTGGAATAGCCCTCGTAAGGCTGCATGTGGAAGGCGCCGCTGCCAGCCGGCGGCGGGTCGAGGATGCCGATCTGGTATCCGGTGAGGTCTTCGAACTGGGCCAGAGGCGTATCGCCTCCCGAACCCTGAAGCGCGGCGAATCTCCAGCCCTGCATCTCAGGCTCCCCGCCGGGCGTGACGGTGTAGAACCCTATGGTTGTGAATGCATGCGCACCGCTCGCGCACACCATCAGGACAAGGCACAGCGCCGTCCATCGTGTGAGGCGCATCTTCGCGTTCCCCCTTTCGTTCTCTCTAGCCCCGGCGCCGTTGCGGGCCGGAGCCCTTCCCTCCGAGCCTGCAGGGGAAGGCCGGCCTGCGCCACCCTGCAGGCGCCACAATTATACCACCATCCCACCGGTGTGAAGGGTGCGGTTTCAATGGTTTTTTGTGACCCTTTCCTCCCGCTTCCGCCGCGCCATATGCCGTCTGCGCGGGGACCTAATCCCGGGGAAGGCCCCGGTCCAGCTTCCGTCGAAGGAGCCGTGTATGATGACTACCGACGCACTGCAGGGGCTCCGGCTCCCTGTCCTCATTGCCTGCCTGGCGGCGCTATGCCGGACCGGCGCCTTATGCGCCGTCGTCGAAGACGGCATCCGGCTGCGCGGCGTCGCCCCGGCGGTCCTCTCTCCCGGGCCCGGCCGTGACACGCTTCTGGGCTTCGAGATATCGGCGCCCTGGATGCGGGGAAAGCTCGTCCTGCGTTTTCCGGAGTCGCTGGCAAGCGAGCGCGGGATGCATTTCATCGACCATCACCGCGCGAACATGCCGCAGATCGGGCCGCTGGAGCGCCTGCCGGTCTGGGGCGGGAACCGCCACACGGGCTCCATCGCCGTCCGCGGCCGGACCGCGGAAGGGCTCCGGTTCTACGGCTACGCCCGGCCGGAGCGGGACGGCGTGGTGATGGAGTTCCGCGTGGAGAACCGCTCCAGCCAGACCCTGGCGGGCGTGAACGCGCAGATGTGCCTCTCCCTCGAGCACTCGCCGGACTTCGGCGCGAAGGGCGACCTGAGCGGGGTGCGGGTCTGGTCCGGCGGGCGCCTGCGGAGCCTGGCGGCTCTGGGAGGGCCGGGGACGCCGTGGCTGCTCGTGCCCACTCGCGAGGCGGTTGCGTCTTACGCGGGCCCGATGGAGGGACCGGACGGGTGGAAGGTGGCGCGGGCGGCGGCGGACCGCAGCCTCATCCTGCGCGTCAGCGAGGACGGCCGGAAGCTGGTCGCCATCGCCTGGGACACCCCCGCTGCCATGCTGATGAGCAACTCCGCCATCCCCTGCCTGCACGCGGGTCCGGGAGGAGCCGTCACTCTCAAGCCGGGACAGCAGCACACCTGGAAGGGACGCATCTATCTCATGGAGAATCGTCCCGACCGCCTTCTGGAGCGTTGGGAGGAGGATTTCGGCCCGAAGGGACTGCTGACGGACTGGGCCGCCCGGCTCGCCAGGGCCATGCGCAAGCCGCGGGTCATCCTGAACCCGTCCAACCAGTACGCCAACCGCATCCGCGGGGAGCGCGGCGAAGAGCTCTACAACGAAGGGCTCAACATGTGGCACTACGCGGTGGCGGCGCAAAGCTACATCCGGGAGGACGGGCGCGCGGAGGCGTTCATCACGCGGAACACGCAGACTCAGGTCACCACGATGCGCTACGAGGCGATGCTGGCGAACGCCTTGCGCGGCGACCTGCTCATCTCTCTGCACTCCGACGCCACGGGCGACGGCAGTCCGGGCGGCGGCACCTGGACCTTCTACACGGGCCCGAAGCACCTTTCAGAGCAGGAGATCGCGGAGCTTCCCTATCCGCTGGAAGACTCACGGCGGCTCGCCTGGCTGGTGCAGACAAAGGTGCTGGATGGCATCCGCGAGGCCTACCCGGAGGTGCAGGACCGGGGCATCCGGGAGCACTGGTATCGGCTGTATATGATCCACCGTCCCCGCTGTCCGTCCTGCCTCATCGAGGTGCTGTTCCATACCAATCCCCGGGAGCGGGAGCTTCTGAAGGACCCCGCGTTCCAGGACCGCATCGGACGCGCCGTCGCGGAGGCGGCGCTGGAGTTCCTGTTCCCTTCGCGATAGCCGGGCCGCAGTATGCGGCCCGGGGAGGCAGGATTTCCGCCGGGCGGCGGGGAACCGGGCAGGAGGCGGCGCGATGCAGCACTCGCGTCCGCCGGAGCGTGGAGGCTTACATTCTCGCGAAAGGCTGGCTGGAAGGACTCAATGGCATACGAACCTCGCAAGGAAGACAAGTTCAGCTTCGGTCTGTGGACGTGCGCCAACCGGGGACGCGATCCCTTCGGGGAGGCGACCCGCCCGCCGCTGGACCCGTTCACCATCGTGCGCAAGCTCGGGGAGATGGGGGTCTGGGGGGTCAGTCTTCACGACAACGACCTCATCCCCATCGATGCGTCGGCTGCCGAGCGCGACCGGCTTCTGAAGGAGTTCAAAAAGGCTCTGGATGACAGCGGCATGGTCATCGCCATGGCCACGACCAACATGTTCTACGACCCGGTCTTCAAGGACGGCGGCTTCACATCCAATGACGGACGGGTGCGCTCGTATTCCCTGCACAAGGTGATGCACGCCATCGATGCGGCCGCCGAGCTGGGCGCGGACACCTTCGTGTTCTGGGGCGGCCGCGAGGGCACGGAGGTGGACCTGTCCAAGAACCACGTGGACTCCGTGAAGCGCTACCGCGAGTCCCTGAACTTCCTCTGCCACTACGTGAAGGACCAGGGATACAACATGCGCTTCAGCCTGGAGGCCAAGCCGAACGAGCCGAGGGGGGACATCTACTTCTCCACCACCGGGGCGCTGCTGGGATTCATCGCCACCCTGGACTATCCGGAGATGGTGGGGGTCAACCCGGAGGTGGCGCACGAGCTGATGGCCAACCTGAACTGCGCGCACGTGTACGCCCAGTGTCTGGAAGCGGGCAAGCTGTTCCTGGTGCACCTGAATTCCCAGAAATATGCGCGCTACGACCAGGACCTGCGCTTCGGAAGCGAGGACATCCAGGGGAACTTTGCCCTGGTGCACCTGCTGGAGACCAACGGCTTCGACGGCGCGCGCGAGTTCGACGCCCACCCGTACCGCACCGAAGATGTGGAGGGCGTGTGGGATTTCGCGATGGGGTGCATGCGGAACTACCTTATTCTCAAGGAGAAGGCCCTGCAGTTCGAGGCCGACTCGGAGGTGCAGCAGATCCGCGCGGCGAACAACGGCGCCTGCCCGCTGTGGGATGCCGCGGCGAAGGGATATTCCCCCGAGACCGCCCGCGCCATCAAGGCGGAGTCCTATGACATCAGGGCGATGGCGGAGCGGGGCCTGCGCTACGAGCGGCTGAGCCAGATCGCCTGCGAGATCCTGCTGGGTGTGCGCAAGGCGTAGCCGGAGCGCGGCCCGGTCCGTGCCGGCGCCCGCCGGCGGAACCCGGCGGGCGCCTCGAGGGTCAGTGAACCGTCGGGGACCGGGCCGGTTGACTCCGGTCTCTCCGCGGTGCTACCATCCCGGCAGGGGCGGGGTGGACGGCTAAGTTGGGAGCATTGAACGACTTGAGACCTGCAGCCAGGATTCTTCTGTTGGCCGGGGTGCTGGTCTGCGCGGCGCCCGCGCAGGCTGCACTCACTTTTCTGTGGCCGCGCGACAACAGCGTGGTGCGCGAGAGCGTGAACGTTGCGGTGGATGCTTCCAGCGTCCCCTCCGACTCCTATGTCGTCTTCCACCTGAACGACACGTTCATGGTGGCCGTCGGCGCGCCGGGGACGGTGTCCGGCGGACGCAGGGCGTTCGTCTGGCTCTGGGACACGCGCGAGCCCGTGAACCTGGGCGCGCCGAACGACCCCCCGAAGCGGCCCGAGGACGGGCAGTATCAGATCAGGGCCCAGGCGGTCGACGGGACCGGGCGTGTGGTGGACACGGGGACGGTCACCGTCCGGCTTGCGAACAGGGTCACCAGCATCTCGCCGGACACGCCGGTCTCTCTCCGGTACCGCTATTCCGTCGGGGCGACCA
>FWWM01004320.1_pt1 | contig 33261 bp, 31 predicted proteins | sample 2228351 | NCBI WGS metagenome assembly FWWM01 (sample SAMEA103939774, study PRJEB20133) | metagenome
GAAGACAGGATGTCAAGTTTGCTTGAGGTTAGATTGCGAAAGCGATTCTTTCTTTGCTTACTTTCTTTCTCATCGCTGAGAAAGAAAGTAAGAAGTAATTTTTCCCCACTTTTTTACAAAAAGTGAAAACTTTTAGATAAAATATGTTAATTTCCCACACTATTGATATTTTTGGCATTTTATTATATAATAATACTCAATTTTACTTTCAAAAGGGGTGGTTATGATAAATATTGTGAAAGAAAGATATGAACTAATGAAGGAGAGGATTAATAAGGTAAGAAATATTTTATCAAAACCTCTTTCATTAGCAGAAAAGATAATTTATTCTCATTTTTATTCTGAAATAGATGAAAGTATAAAAAATTTAAAGAAAGGTGCTTCTTATGTTGAACTTATGCCAGATAGGGTGGCTATGCAGGATGCTACAGCACAGATGGCACTTCTTCAATTTATGCTTGCTAATAGAGAGACAACATATATTCCAGCCTCTGTACACTGTGATCATCTAATTGAGGCAAAGGATGGGGTAGAAAAGGATTTACCAAGGGCATTAGAAGAGAATAAAGAGGTATATGATTTTCTTTTGAATGTTTCAAGAAAGTATGGGATTGAATTCTGGAAACCGGGTTATGGTATTATACATCAGGTTATTCTTGAGAATTATGCTTTTCCCGGTGGCTTGATAATAGGGACCGATTCTCATACTCCAAATTCGGGTGGTGTAACAATGATGGGAGTAGGGGTAGGTGGAGCTGATGCTGTTGATGTTATGGTAGGAATGCCATGGGAAGTTAAATTGCCACAGATTATAGGTGTTAAACTTACAGGGAGTCTTAATGGTTGGGCTTCTCCAAAGGATGTTATCTTACATTTACTTGGAATACTTACAGTTAAAGGTGGAACAGGTTATGTTATAGAATATTTTGGAGATGGATGTAAAACTCTGTCTGCTACTGGTAAAGCGACAATTTGTAATATGGGGGCTGAGCTTGGTGCTACGTCTTCTATTTTCCCATATGATGAAAAGATAGCAAATTATCTTGTTAAAACCGGGAGAGAAGAGTTTGTTAAACTTGCTGAGAATATGAAAGAGTATTTAAAAGCTGACATTGAAGTAGAAGAAAATCCAGAGTTATATTATGATAAAGTTATAGAAATAAATCTATCAACTCTAAAACCTCATATAAATGGTCCATTTTCCCCAGATATTTCTCATACTGTTGAAAATATTGTTCCTTTTCTTAAGGAAAACAATTATCCTGTTGAAGTTTCTGCATGCTTAATAGGAAGTTGCACAAACTCGAGTTATGAGGATCTTGATAGGGCAGCAAATATTGCAAAAGACGCTTTAGAAAAGGGATTAAAATTGAAAAGTAAACTCTATATTAGTCCGGGTTCAGAAAAGGTTAAAGAAACAATAGAAAAGAATGGACAGCTTGAAATTTTTAAGAAAATTGGAGCGACAATTTTAGCAAATGCTTGTGGTCCATGTATAGGGATGTGGAAGAGAGAAGATATTAAAATGGGTTATAAAAACAGTATCATTCATTCATTTAATAGAAATTTTGCAAAAAGGGCTGATGGTAATCCAGAAACCCATGCTTTTATAGGTGGGGCAGAGATTGTTATTGCATATGCTTTTGCTGGTAGTTTTGAATTTAATCCAGAAAATGATTATTTAATTAATGAGAAAGGTGAAAAGGTTAAATTAAACCTTCCAAAAGGTGATGAGTTACCAGAGAGATTTTTTGATAGAGAAGATGGAAGGATAGTTGAAAAGAAGGATATAGAAATAATCATAAACCCTCAGAGCGAAAGGCTTTCTTTTCTTACTCCATTTGAAAATTGGGATGGTAAGGATTTTGTAGATTTGCCAGTTCTTGTTAAGATCAAAGGGAAGTGTACTACTGACCATATATCTATGGCTGGTGAATGGTTAAGGTATAGAGGTCATCTTGATAGAATTTCGGATAATCTGTTTTTAGGTGCTATAAATGCTTTTACTCTTGAAGCTGGTAAAACAAAGAATTATTTTACTGGTGAATATGACGTTATTGCTAAAATTGCAAGAGATTATAAAAAGAGAAATGTTGGCTGGATTGTTGTCGGTGATGAGAATTATGGTGAAGGTTCAAGTAGAGAGCATGCAGCAATGGAGCCAAGATATTTAGGTTGTAAAGCAATAATTGTAAAAAGTTTTGCAAGAATTCATGAAACAAATTTGAAGAAGCAGGGTGTTCTTGCATTAACATTTGCGAATCCATCTGATTACGATAAGATAAGAGAAGATGATGTTATAACTATAAAACTTCACAATTTTATACCCGGCGAAATGTTAGACTTAAGTATTAAGCATAAAGATGGTTCAATAGAAGAAATAAAAGTAAAACACACATACAATGAAAAGCAAATCGAATGGTTTAAAGCAGGTAGCGCATTGAATCTAATAGCAAAGAAATAAAATTTACTTCTTCTTTGTTTTCTTCTTTTGTTCGATCCATTTACTAGCCGGGAAATTTTTCTTTATTTTTTCCATATAGTTAGCAGCTTCTTTTTTATTTCCCATTTTTTCATATATTTTTGAAAGGTGATAGTAAATTTCATCAAAACCTTTCGTATTCTCGTTTGTTTCTTTTATTAAAGTTTCTACTTTGTTGAATATTTCAAAAGATTTTTCATATTCACCTTCATTGTAATAAATCCAGCCCTTTGTATCAAGATATGGTAAATAATCAGGTTTAATATTTAATGCATCGTCGATTAATCTATGAGCATCTTTAAAATTAGTTTTCTCAACTGAGTAAAGGTAAGCAAGAAAATTATTTATTTCTGGATCGTATAGTCTTATTTTTCGAGCTTTTTCAAGATATTCTATTGCCTTTTTGTTTTCTTTCTTTTCATGTAATGAAGCAGCTATAAAAAACATACTTTTTGTGTCATTTTCTATTAAATTTAGAGCATTTGAGAAATTTTCTATTGACTTGCTGTATTGTTTTTTATCATACTCAATAAGTCCTTTGTAGAAGTAAACAAGGTATTTTTCCTGTTCTTTTATTGCTTTTCTCTCTGCAAGTTTTAAGTAAGCATCAGACTTTATATTATTTGTTTTCTGATAATATAGATAAGATAATTTTATATATGAATCTACAAGATAATCATTTGCGTCTGGTTCTGAAATATATTTTTCCAGATATTTGATAGCATTATTGTCATCCTTTTTATGGTAGTATAATCCACCTATTATCCAGTATATGACAGGGACACCGCCACCATTTTTTTCGATTATTGAATAAAAGTTTATTGCGATGTCAATCTGTTCAACAAGTTCTGCTTTATTGGCAAGCAGGAAGGCTTCTTTATTTACCATTTCTTTGTCGTTGAGTTTTTCATATATTGAGTAGGAGAGATAGTGGATATAAAAATGTGGCGCAATAAGTCTTTTATTTAATTCTGTAATTTTTTTTAAGGCGTCTTCGTATTTTCCTTTATTATAAAGAGAAAGTGCTTTTAAGAAGGTTGATTCATTTTGATATTTTTCTGCAAATTCTATATATCTATTGTCATTATTGAAGAATAACAAACCACCATATATTTCATATAATGCTTCGCCCCATAGTACTTGAGGTATTCTTTCAATTGTTTTTATAGCATTGTCAACTTCAAGTATTTCAGCATAACATATGCCAAGATTAACAAGGAGGTTATTGTCATATGGATAAAGTTCTTTTGCTTTTTCGTAATAATAAGTGGCATCAAAGAAATACCTTTTTTCTAAACTTAATTGACCAAGATTAAAGTAGGATTTGTAAAGTATAAAAAATTCAACTTCATTTTTATAATTGTTAGCATTTATTACATTAAGAAAATACTGTTCTGCTTTTTTATAATTTCTTTTATAATATTCTAATACTCCAGCATAAAAATTCCCTACTATATCATCTTTGTTATTTTCGAGTAAGGATTTAAGAGGCTTTTCTATTTCTTTTAGATTACCTGATTCATCAAGTATAAAAATATATTTTTTTGTTATTTCTATGTTTTCCGGGTATAAGTTATAAGCTTCTCTTGCTATAGTGACTACTTCTGGCAGGAAACTTTTGTATTTTTGCTCATTACGTTGAGTTATAAACTCTCTTATTTTCCCGAGGTAGGCATCAAGCATTGAATTATAAATATATTCATTTATGACACCTTTCTTTTTTATTTCTTTAAATAGCTTTATTGCTTCATCGTATTCACCATTATTGTATTTTTCTAAGGCAAGAGCATATGTGCTTTCGATTTCATAATTGTCATCTAAGGCGTTCAAAAATCCAGAATAAAAAACAAGAAGTATGACTAATATAAAATTTTTCATATAGTTCCCCCACTAAATATTTTTAAGAAAAACTCAAGAAAAAACCTGTAAATAGGAAAGTATATAAATTTGATACCACCACTTACAATCAAGAGTAAAAAAATAACAATAAAAGTGTCTCTATATTTGTAAATTTTTTTTCTAAAATTGTCTGGCAAAAACATTGAAAAAAAATTAAATCCATCAAGTGGTGGAAAAGGTAAAAGGTTAAATACGAATAATACAAGGTTAAGTGATGCAACCCCAAGAAAAGCATATAGCTTAAATATAGAAAATAAAAAGAACATAAATATCATAATGACAAAATTTACGAAAACTCCAGCTATTGATACTACAATCATTCCAAGTTTATAATTTTTAAAATTAAGCGGATTTATTGGTACTGGTTTAGCCCATCCATAGATTGGAAATCCAAATATAAACAAAGTCAAAGGCACTACAATAGTTCCAAGTGGATCAATATGCCTTAATGGGTTTAATGAAATTCTTTTCGCATTTTTAGCTGTTTCATCTCCAAACCAATACGCAGTTAATCCATGAGCTATCTCATGTAGGATTATACTGTAGGCGACACCAATAACTATAATAATTATTTCAATAATTGCAATATACATTACTTAATCCAATGATAAAATTTAAAGCAAAAATTATATTTTGTCAAATTTAGAGAGTTTAAAATTGAAAAAAATTATGTTATAATATAAAATAATAAATAATGAAAAAGTCTTTTAGTTAAGAGGAAAAATTGGACATTAAAAAACTTACAGATGAAGAGATATTGTATAATCTTAAGAACTTAAAAAATAGGAAAAACTCAGCTTTTAACGAATATTTTGAGGAGTTATTTAATCGATATAAATATCAGGTTTATAGCTTATCAAGATATTATGGTCTTCAAAATGATGATTCAATGGATGTTGTTCAAGAAACATTTATTAAATTTATCAATTTTTATAACTCTTTTAAACCAGAATTAAAATTTAAACCTTGGTTTTTTAAAATTGTGTTAAATTCAATTAGAAATAAGTATAATGAATTGAAAAAATATGGCTATGTTGAGATTGAAAAGATGTCTTCACAAATTATTTATGAAGAAAATTTTGAAAAATTTCAAAAAAGGGAGTATATAAGGGGTATTTTAAGTAGGTTACCAGTGAAGGAAAGAGAGGTTATAATTCTTGATGTTTACGGTGAGCTTAGCCTTGAGGAAATAGCAAATACACTTGATATTTCTTTGAGGCAGGTTTATAACAGACTTAATAAGGCTTATGAGGAAATTAAGGAGATAATAGGAGAAAAAATAGATGATTTCTGAAGAGGAAAAAAGAAAGCTGAAAGAGAAACTTCAAAAATATTTTTATGATGATGTTGAGATAAAGTTTAATTTCATTAATATAGAAAATGAGAGGAAAATTGAGTTTAATAGTTTTAAACTTGTTTTTTCTTTTTTGAGTTTTTTTGTAATTATTGGCTTATTTATTTTTATTAATATTTTTTCTATAAAAAGGAATTATATTTCTATCAATAACAAAGTGCTTCAAGTTAAATTAGGCGAAGTTATTTCGAGTGATAAGGAAAAACTAAACATCAACCTTACCAATAAAGCAGAGATTATACTTTATGAGAATTCAAAAATCAATTTTGTTAACCTTGAAAAAAATAAAACTATAGTTTTTTTATCAACTGGAAAAGCCTTTTTTGAAGTTAGAAAAGGAGAGAAGGAACATTTTATAGTTAAAACACCTTCTCTTGAAGTAAGTGTAAGGGGTACAAAGTTTCTTGTGGTTGTGAATGTTAATAAAGAAGAAGTACATGTGGTTGAGGGCATTGTTAATGTTCAAAATATTAGTAATAATTCTTTCATTGGGCTTGTTGAAAATGAAGCAATTGTATTGAATAGAGATACTGAACTTTTTGAAAAGGAAAAGACTGACATAACAAAAATAAGTAATATTATTTATCCAGATTTAAAAGCTAAAAAGGAAGTAACTCAAAAAAAGAAATTAAATAAGGATATAGAGAGATTGGAGAATTTGATCTATCTTGATGAAAAAACGATTATTTTTAGTAAGAAAGATATATATATATATCAAACAGGGGATTATTTAAAACCTTCAAGAAAGATTTCAATAGGTGATAATGTTTCAAAAATTACTCCTTATATGGATAAGATTATTGTAAATGGTGAAAATGGTGGTTTATATGCTTTTAGTATTGATGGTGAATATTTATGGGGTAATATTGAAGCAGGAGTTTTAAAATTCTATTCTAAACCTGTCATCAAGAATGATTATATTTATCTTGCGACTGTTGATAAAGGTATTCAGATATTCAGTATGGATGGTAGACTGATTGATAATATTAAAAGGGGTGAGAAAAAGGCAATTTATAACTCACCAGTTGTAGTTGATGATGGAAGTATTATATACCTTAATGAAAGTGGAGAACTTATAAGATATGATTTTTTAAGAAAGAAAAATATCTGGGTAGTTAATATTGAGGATAGAGTTACTTTCCCATTTTTTGAATATGATGGAATTCTATATCTTGTTGTTAAGAGTAGGAGTGAAGTAATGGCTTTGAGTGTGGATAGTGGAGAAGTATTGTGGAAAAGAAGTGTTAAAGATAATATTTATGTTAATAATTTCTATCTTTATGGAGGATATCTAATATTGGGAACAGATGAAGGGGTTACGATTTTTAATAAAAATAATGGTGAAATAGATAAGAGATTTGATTATGAAGTTCCTATAAAACAGGCAATTACAGAGACAAATAGACTTTATGTGCTTGGTATTGATAATAGAGTTATCGTATATAGCATTCCAGATTTGATCAAAATTTATGAGCAGAAGTTTAATAGAGAGATTAAGAGAATATCTTTTTATAATGGAAAGATTCTTGCCTATGGAAATAATAACTTTTATACTGAATTAAAAAATTAATTCTTTGAAATAATATAAGTTGTTCCATATATAAACTTGTATAATGTCTCAAGTTCTGGAATAATTTCTGGAAATTTTTCACTTATCTCTTTGTAGTTTTCGTTTATTTTTGAGGCTATTAGTTGTGCTTTTTTATGATTATCATCATATTCTTTTAGTTTTTCGAGTGAAAAAGCATATCTTATAAGAGAAAGGTAATAGTTTTTTTGTGTCTTTCCGTGGTTTTCAGGGAGTAAGTATTTTTCACTTGCTAATTTAAAATAGGTGGCTGCAATATTATAGACTTTATGAGAGGCATAAATATTACCAAGATTGAAATAAACATCAGCTTCATTTGGAATATGTTTTATTGCTTTTTCATAGTGAAAGATAGCCTTTGTATAATTCCTTGATTTATAATACATATCACCTAAAGCTTTTGATCTTAATCCAAGTCCAATATTTTTATTGTAAGAAAGGATAGTATAGCCATTTATATTTAAATTTCCTTTTTCATTTGAAAAAAGAGAGGTGAATATAAGTAGATTAAAGATTATTAGCAATTTTTTCAGAAATTTTCCATACATCTCCTGCTCCAAGGGTTACTACTACATTTTTTTTATTTAATAACAATGGTTTTAAGGTATCTGGTATCTTTTCTAAGTTTTCGGTATAAAATACATTTTCTTTTCCTTTTATCTTTACAATTTCGTCATAAACAATTCTTGTAGATATATTGTGATCATTCTTTTCTCTTGCTGCGTATATTTCTGTTAATACTACTTTATCAGCTATTGAGAGTGATTTTGCAAAATCCTTGTATAAAAATTCTGTTCTTGAGTATAAATGTGGTTGAAATATTGCAATGAGCATGGCATTTTTTTTCATTGATAAGTTCTTTGCAGCACTTAAAGTTGCTAAAATTTCAGATGGATGATGTGCATAATCATCTATTATTGTTAATTCATCGCTTTTTGACTTAATCTGAAATCTTCTATCAGCATTTTTAAAATTTGCAAGGGTTTTATATATATCTTCGTAATCAATTCCATGTGCTAAAGAAGTAGCGATGGCAAGTAAAGCGTTATAAACATTGTGTTTTCCTGGTATATTTAAGAAAAATCTACCCAAAACCTTGCCTTTTTTTATTACTGTAAAACTTGAGCTATACTCACCAAGTTCAATATCTTTTGCATAAAAATCTGCTTTTTTATTATGAATTCCAACAGATATTTTTGTTTTATTTTTTATTTTTTTTACGACAGAGTTTAATGGTTTATCGTCAATGTTATATATAATCATTCCATATGATGGTATGTTTTCTTTTAAATATTTATAAAAAGCATTTTTTATATTTTTAAAGTTTTTATAGTAATCTAAATGATCATCATCGACATTTGTAATCACTGCTACGTTGGGATAAAGTTTTAAGAAGGAACCAAAAGCTTCACAGGCTTCATATATAAAGTATTTTCCATTTCCTTCATATCCTGACCCATTTATTTCATTAAGGTGACCACCTACTGCAAGAGATGGTTCTTCGTTAGCATTAAGAAAAATTTTAGCTATCATGGATGTGGTTGTAGTTTTTCCATGAGTGCCAGATATGCCTATAGAATATTTTGATGAGGCAAGAATGTTTAACATTTTTGCTCTTTCCATTACGGGAATTGAAAGTTTTTGAGCTTTGATGTATTCTGGATTATCATTTGAAATAGCATTTGTATATACTACAAGATCAATATCATCCGTTATATTTTCCTCATTATGTCCTATAAAAACCTTTATACCACTTTCGCTTAGTATTTCTGTGGTTTTAGATTTACTTTTATCTGAACCGCAGACTTCAAATCCTCTTTTTTTGAGAATGACAGCCAGTGCTGACATTCCAATCCCGCCAATTCCAATTAGAAAAATCTTTTTTTTATTTTCAATTTCGTTCATATATTATCCTGTGAAAACTTTTATATTATTTTACATTATTTTTTTATTTTTTACAACATTATCTCTTTAAACTATTTGCTGTTGCAAGCATTGAATCACTTGTTTGTATTGTTCTTGAATTAAACTCATAAGCCCTTTGAGCTACAATCATATCAACCATTTCCTGGACAGCATTTACATTTGACATTTCAAGGAATCCTTGATGAATTTTTCCATATCCAGCTAAGGATGGAATTCCTTCCCTTGCTGGACCAGAGGCTGGGCTTTCCTTATAAAAGTTTTCTCCTATACTTGTGAGACCAGCTGGGTTGATAAATCTATAGAGAAGTATCCTTCCCACTTCTATATCTTCGTCACTTCCATCAACTTTTACTGTCACAAGTCCATCTTTTGAAATTGAGAGTGTTCCTATATCGAAATTTTCAGGTAGAACTATAGGAGGTCTTAGTCTATATCCCTGAGAGGTTACCAATTCCATATTACTATCTAACTTTAAGGAACCATCCCTTGTATATGCTTCTGTACCGTCTGGTAGTGTTATGCCTAAAAATCCTTCTCCTTCTATTGCAATATCAAGTTTGTTAGTTGTATTTTGAAGGCTACCCTGATAAAAAAACTTTTGTGTTGCAGCAGGTCTAACACCCAAACCGACTTGAATTCCTGTTGGATACTGGCTTATTTCAGATGAGGGAGTTCCTGCGAGTCTTAATGTTTGATAAAGCAGATCTTCAAATTCTGCCCTTGTTTTTTTGAATCCAGTTGTATTTACGTTTGCCAGATTGTTTGCAATAGTATCAATATGAAATTGTTCTCCAATCATTCCCGATGCACCAGTCCATAAAGATCTCATCATAATAAACCTCCATTGAATTTAATCATTTTTATATTAATCGGCTAAAAAAAAAATTATTTAATTATTTGCAAAAATTGATTTAGTAGTTATAATAATTATGTCGATTTAATAAAACTAAGGAATATTATGAAAGAGTTAAATCTTGTTTTTTTAATCTGGATAGCGGCTATACTTTTTGCTATAGGAATTATCATTATTATTATTTTAAAATTTATCAAAAAAGATAGTGCACTTGTTACGATCGAAAAAAGTCTGAAAGAAGAAAATTATAAAAAAGCCCTTTCTATAGGATTAAAAATCCTGAAAGATGATCCAAAAGATTTTCTTGTGAAATACTATATTGCCCAGGCTTATGAAGGGCTTAAGGATTATAAACAGGCTGCTTTTTACTATGAAAAGGCATCTATTGCTGCAGGTCTTTCTGCGCAGGAAGAGATAAAAAATCAAATTTTTCTTAAGGTCGCTGAGTCATATAGAAGAATAAAGAAATATAATGAAGCATTAGGTTATTATGCTCTTGTACTTGATAAACAGCCAAAAAATTTAAAAGCACTCGCAGGTATAAGTGAGCTATACTTTGAGCAGGAAAACTATAGAAAAGCACGCGAATACCTTGATGAATATGTGAAATTAAAACCCGATAATTTAAGGGTTCGTTTTATGCTTGGGAAGTCGTGTTATAAAACAAATGTTTATGGAGATGCAATGACTCATCTTGAGTATATCCTTCAAAATATTAAAGTTAATGATGATGTTTTGATAACAAATACTTCTTTATTACTCTCAGATGTATATATTGCTACAAAAAACTATGCAAAAGCAATAAAGGTTTTAAGATCCTTAATGGATAGAAATGTAGAGAATGAAATAGTTATAGTCAAAATAACAGATGCATATATTAGAAATAATCAGATTAAAGAAGCTATATCTTTTGCAAATCAGAACATAAATAAAGTATCAAAAGATAAACAGTGTGATCTCTATTATCTGATTGGGAATGCTTATATGAAGGATGATGAAGTCGTAAAGGCTGCTAAAAGCTGGTATATGGCTTATAAAATAAATCCAGCCTATAAGGATTTAAAAAATATAATAAGTAGATTTAGTTATGTTATAGAAAATCCAGAGTTAGAACCTCTTTTTGATAAAAATGAAGGTGTTTTTGAAGAATTTGCTATAAAACTAATGGGTGCACCATATATTAAACAGATAATAAAGAAAGATAATTTTTGGGCATTTGAATCTGGAGATATGAGCTATATTGTGTATAAAAAACCTTATCCGGTTCCTGTTTCTGAGCTTTCTGAAATGGAGAGAATTATAAAGCAAAATTTTAAAGCAAACACAAAATTTACTCTTTATTCTCTTTATGGAATAACAAATGACAACAATTCTTCAAATGTGTATAATACGGATAAAATGGATCTGGTTTCTGATCTGGATTTTATCAAGAAGATTAAGGGATAGGTATATATTTTTTTTAAAAAAAAGTAAAAAAAAATGAAATAAAAATAGATATTTGCACATTATTGATGTATAATATAGACAAAATTTTATAAAAAAGGAGTTGTGTATGACAAAAACAGATTTTATTGATCTTCTTGCTGCAAAAACCGGTGAGACTAAAAAAAGAGCTGGCGAACTTGTTGATACTTTTCTTTCTATTATTGAATCTTCTTTAGCAAAAGGTGAAACTGTACAGTTTGTAGGATGGGGAACTTTTGAAGTTCAGAAGAAAGCAGAGAAAATGGGAAGAAATCCAAAAACTGGTGCACCTATCAAGATTCCTGCAAAAAAAGTTGTTAAGTTTAAAGTTGGTAAAAAACTGGCTGAAAAGGTCAAGAAATAATTTAGACGGGGATTTCAAGGGGTTGTCTTTAAAGGGCAATCCCTTTATTTTTTTATTTTTGTTATAAAGTATAGCAGGTTTTCTGTAATATTTTTTATAAAGAAAGGGAGTATTGATTTTTCAATATCGGGAAATATTTTTAGTAGCTTAAAGTTATCAAGTAAGATAATGAGTAGACCAGTGATTAATGTTATCTGGATTATACCTAAAAAACCTCCAAGAAGAGAGTCTATCCAGCCAAGATCAAGATTTTCAAGGGTGTCTGATATTTGTGAACCAATGCTTGAAATTAAAAAATAACAGATTATAAATATAATGATAAAACTTAATATCTGATATAAGAGAATTGGTTTCATTTTTAATATATCAAAGATTAATAATGGCAATCTTAAACCAAGAATCGTTCCCGTGGCAATTCCTAAAAAACTAAATATCATATAAAAAAATCCTTTAAAAAAACCCCACAAAAATCCCAGTAGTAGTAGAAAGATTATAATTAAATCAATGAATTGCATATTTACCTCATTGTTTTTATAAATTAAGTTTCAATCGGTATTAATTTTTATCGGTATAAAAGAAAAAACCTTGCATTTTTTTAAAAAATTTATTAAAATTAAAAAAAAGGGGTTTTTTAAAAGGAAATGTATATGAAAAGAATTAGTTTGTTATTGTTAGTATTGGTTTTGATTTTCTCTTGTGGAAAGGGTGGGGGTAATTCCTCTAAAAGTTCAAGCTCTGATGCTTTATCTGATATTAGAAGTCTTATTTCTATTAAACAGGGTGAAAAGCTTGTAATTGATAGTCCTAAGAAGTTTGTTGAATTGTGGATTCTTTATAACCTTGAACAGAAAAAATGGTTTCAGGAAATTGCCAATAATTCTAATATTTCTACGAATGAAGAAGGTGAAGAAAAAATGGCTGAATTTCTTGAAGAGAAGAAAAAAGAGTTTTATCAAAGTTTTGGCATAACAGAGAAGGACTTTGTGAATTATAGTATGAATCATATGAAAGAGATTCAAAGCTTTTTAGAAGAAAACCCTCAATACAAAAAGGCTTATGAAAAATCAATGGAATAATCTCTAGCTAAGAGGTAAGCTCCATAAACTGGTGGCGTAAACGGGATAACGAATTCTGGAGTAAAATGTAGCTCTTTTTTGATAGAAGATAGCAAAATTGAGTTCTGAGATTTAAAAACTCCACCTGAAAGTACACATTTGATTTTTTTCTCATTAAATTTTAACCTTTCATAGATTCCGTTAATGTATTCTCCTATTGTTTTTCCTAATTCTTCTATTATTTCTATACAGACTCTATCGTTTTTTCCACTTAGTTCAAATACTAAAGGAGATATTTTAGCGATAATTTCTGGTTGTAAGCATTTTCCCCATATTTTTTCTAATACTTCTTCCATATTTTTCACATTGAATATTTCTGGTATTTTTTCTTCCAGTAAAGTTTTTTTATAGCTACCTTCTTCAGAGCGAAAAGCAAAATGTAGTGCTTTTTCTACTATTTCTATTGCTCCACCACGATTGCCAGTTAAGTAGTCTAAATTTCTGTATATGAATTCTCTTTTGTCTTTTGTTCTTCCAGCATATCCTCCACCTGTTCCACATATTGCTACTATCCCGGTATATTCTTTCACACCGTTCTTCAATGCTATCCAGCAATCGTTTAAAATAATAAAATTTTTGAAAATATCTGATAAATTTTTGGTCAGGAAATCAATATCATCTTTTCTGTCAGCACCAGAGAGTCCTAACACTGAGAAAGAAATATCTTTTTTCTCAATACCAGCCTTTTTCAATGCTTCTTTAAATGAGTTTAAAATTGCATTTTTTGCTCTTTTAATACCTATTATATGATAGTTAGAACTACCAGTAATTGCTTCAGATATGATTTTATTTTCATCTCCGATGACACAATGTGTTTTTGTTCCTCCACCATCTATTCCACAATAGAACTTCATTTTTTCACCTGAAAAAATTTTTTAAGAATGTTTTATTTTTTATAATAATTTCATCAAGAATGCGCTTTGCTTTCTCAATATCACCTATAAGGGGATGGATGGTCAATGCTTTTAAAGCCTTATTGTAATTCCCCTCTATTGCTGATTCTATTGTTAAGATTTCGTATTGTTTTACCTGTTCTATTAATCCTTTTAGGGATGCTGGTAAGTATCCAAAAGAGAGGGGAATAACTCCATTTTTTCCAACTATTGCATTTGTTTCTACTACGGAATCAAAAGGAAGGTCTTTTATTGAGCCATTGTTTTTTACGTTTATTACGTGGATGTCATTTTTGTTGTTGTATATGCTATCGATGAGTGATATAGCAACAAGTGAATATTTGCTTCCACCTCTCAATGATAACTCTTCTGGTTTTTCTTTTAAGTTTTTATCTTTATATTTCTTAAATAATTTTTTTTCTATTTCCATTACTTCTTGTGCACGAGTTTTATTTCTATTAGATTCTTCTTTTAGCATTTTTTCTTTATAAAAATAATAGTCAAGATATGGAGAGGGAATAATTTTAAATAATTTTCTTATACTTGCTTCTTTTTCTATATTTTTTATGTTTTTTACAATTTCTTTTTCTTCTGAATTTATTACCCTATCTATTACATCTATACCATCTTTTTTTATCTCTGTGATAAAACTTAGATGATTTAACCCTCCAAATTTACAGAATATTTCTTCTGGAGAGCATCTTAAAATTTCAGAAACTTCATAAATCATGTTTATTGGAACATTGCATAAACCTATAACCTTCAGGTTAGTGTGTTTTAAAAGCATTTCAGTTATTATTCCTGCAGGATTTGTAAAGTTAATAAAAAAGGCATCTTTTGCCAATCTTTCAGCAGTTTTTGCAATTTCTAAAACCTGCGGTATTGTTCTCAAAGCATTTGCAAATCCACCTGCTCCTGTTGTTTCCTGTCCGAGCATTCCATATTTTAAAGGAATACTTTCATCAAGATGTCTTCCTTTCAGTCCACCCACTCTAATTTGATTTATTATAAAACTTGCATTTTCAATTGACTCTTCAAGATTTAAGGTTTTGCGAATTTTAATTGGTATTGAAAATTTTTCAAACATTCTTTTACTAAGATCAGCTATGATGTTTAATTTTTCCTTTCCATCTGGTATATCTAAAAGCCATATTTCCTCAATTTTGAGGTGGTTATATCTTTCGATTATTCCTTCAATGAGTTCTGGAGTATAGCTTGAACCAGCACCTATTATTGTAATTTTCAATTTATCTCCTTAAATACTATCTTCAAGTAGAATTTTATCACTGTCAAGTTCTCTATGCCTTATTTTGTGGAAAATGTCTATAAGGTTTTCTACTGTGAGATTTTTCTTTTTTTCTCCACTTATGTCAAATATGATTTCTCCCTTATCCATCATGATAAGCCTGTTGCCATAATGAATGGCATGAGACATGTTGTGGGTGATCATTAGTGTTGTAAGTTTATATTCTTTTACAAATTTATCTGTTAGATTTAAGATTAAATTTGCGTTTTTTGGATCGAGTGCTGCTGTATGTTCATCAAGTAATAATAAAGATGGTTTTGAAAGAATAGCCATAAGTAGAGTTAAAGCCTGTCTCTCACCCCCCGAAAGCATTGAAACAAGGTCTTTCATCCTGTTTTCAAGCCCTAAGTTTAGCAAGGATAGTTTTTCTTTTAATATCTGCCTTGTTTGTTTATTTAAACTTATTTTTAACCCCCTGAAACCTTTTTGATAGGAGAGTATTAGATTTTCTTCTATTGTCATGTTAGAAGCAGTTCCAATTAATGGATTCTGGAATATCCTTCCAATCTTTAATGCTCTTTTATATTCCGGGTCTTTTGTTACTTCTCTATTTTCAATATAAATTTCTCCTGTTGTAGGCTGTAAATTTCCTGAAATTATATTAAAAAGGGTTGTTTTACCTGCTCCATTTGAACCAATAATAGAAATGAAATCTCCTTCGTTTATTTTAAGATTAATGTTGTTTAAGGCAATATTTTCGTCTGGTGTTTTAATATTAAATATTTTTGTGATATTTTTTAGAACTATCATTTTATTTCTCTTTTTCTTATTTTTGAGAATAGTATTGATAAAATAATAAGGAGTCCAGTCAATAATTTCAAGTCATTTGGAGTCATGTTTATATAATATCCATAAAATCTTCCAAAATACATTATGGCTCTGTAAATTATAGAACCTAAAATTGCAGCTGATGTCATCAAAATCACACTTTTTTTAGAAAAAATGAAAAATTCTCCAAGCATAACAGAAGCTAACCCTGCAATTATAATTCCCTGTCCCATTCCTACATCTGAAAATCCCTGATATTGTGCCCATATACTACCAGATATTGCCACAAGACCATTTGATAAAGCTAAACCGATCATTTTTAATATTTCTGGATTTATACCAAGTTGTATTATAAAACTTTCGTTATTTCCGATAGCTCTTAAAGATAGACCAAGATCGGTAATAAAAAAGCAATCTATTACAAATTTGATGAGAATTATGAAAATAAGTAGAAAAGAAATTGTTACTAATTCTTTATTAGATTGAAAAATCTTTCCTAAAATTGAAAAAATAGTATCCACTTTAAGTAGAGAGATATTTGCTCTATTATCCATTATTCTTATGTTGATTGAGTATAACATTGTCATTGTTAAAATTCCAGAAAGCAGGTTTGGGACTTTTAATTTTGTGTGGATGAGAGAGGTTATTATTCCAGCTATACAACCTGCTAAAAAAGCAATTAATGGAGAGAGAAATGTATTAATGCCATTTATGAGAATAAAAGCAGTAATAGCAGCGCCTAATGGAAAGGAACCATCAACGGTTAAATCTGGGAAGTCAAGAAATCTGAAAGTTATATAAACACCAAGAACCATTAAACTGTATATAAGCCCTTCAACAATAATGCCTTCAATCATTTTAAATCCATAAAAATAGCGGGCGATGGGAGTTGAACCCACGACATCCAGCTTGGGAAGCTGACGTTCTACCGCTGAACTACGCCCGCATAAAGATATTAAATTTTAATTTAACAAAAATAAAAAATCAATTTTTTTATAAAAAATTTTTTCTAAAACTATTGCATTTTTTTTATAGATAAGTAATAATATTATAGTAGTAATTTTTTTTCTACTAAATTTGTTTTTTATCTGTTTTATTTGGAATTGGGAGGGGAAATGAAAAAATGGGGAATTGTCTGTTTTATGCTTCTTTCGTTATTCTCTGGAAATCTCTTATACTCTCAACAGAACAGACTGCCTATACCAACTATTGGTGTAAATATTGAAGAAGCCAGAACTCCCAGACAGGTTGCATTGTCGTTACAGATATTATTTTTAATCACTATTATTTCGCTTGCTCCAACTTTACTCATTGTTTTAACTTCGTATATCAGACTTTATATAGTTTTATCTTTTGTTAGTAGAGGTCTGGCAACACAGACAATTCCGCCAAATCAAATTATAGTTAGTCTTGCATTATTTATTACACTCTTTGTTATGTTTCCTACTTTTTCCAAATCTTATGAAGATGGGATAAGACCTTATCTGGATGGTAAAATTTCTCTTGAGGAAGGGTATAAGAAGGCAATTAAGCCAGTTAGGGATTTTATGTTTAAGCAAACTTCTGAAAGATATATATATAGATTTGTAAAAATGTCAAAGATGGAAAGACCCAGAACGCCAGATGACGTTCCAACACATGTACTTATTCCTGCTTTTATTTTAAATGAGTTAACTATATCTTTCTATATGGGTATGTTGATTTTAATACCGTTTACTATTATTGATATTGTGGTTGCGAGTGTACTTATGTCAATGGGTATGATGATGCTTCCACCGATTATGATATCATTTCCACTTAAGCTACTTTTGTTCTTACTTGTTGATGGTTGGGATTTGTTGATAGAAAAACTTATTTTAAGTTTTAGGATGTGAGGATGAGTCAGGGACTTTTACTTACAATAATGAATATGACTTTCTATGAGATTTTAATAATTAGTTTGCCTTTACTCGGAGCGGCTATGCTTGTAGGACTTATTGTAAGTATTTTTCAAGCAACAACTTCTATTCAGGAACAAACTTTAACCTTTGTGCCTAAGATGATTATAATTTTGCTTTTGCTTATAATCATAGGGCCTTTTTTGGTTAATAGTCTTGTTGATTTTACAAAGAATTTGTTTCAGTTAATTGCTGAAGCAAGGATGTAGTATGAGTATATATGAGATATTTAATAATTACTTTCAACTTTTTCTTATTATTCTTGTGAGATGTATCGGCATTTTTACTTCTGCTCCATTTTTCTCTGGAATAGCAATGCCTTTTAGGTTTAAACTTGCTTTTAGTTTTTTTGTTGGAATTGTTTCTACTCCTATAGTTATTGGTTATGGTATAAAATTCCCAGAAGATCTTGCTGTTTTTGGTGTCGCATTGGTTTCAAATTTTGTTTTTGGTGTAGCTATTGGTTACTTTGCTTTTTTTATTATATCTGTTTTTCAACAAGCCGCACAGATTTTTTCAATACAGATGGGGCTTGGTATGAATGAAGTTGTGGATCCGGTATCAGATATTCAGGTTCCAGCTATTGGAAACATTTTGGGAATATTGTTACTTTTAATATTTTTGAGGCTTGATGGTCATTTTTACTTTGTCAATCTGATAGTTGATAGTTTTAAAAAAGTAGATTTGATTGATAAAAATATTTCAGGGATTATTTTAAAAGGGCTTAATGGGGCTTTGTTTGTAATGTTTGAGATAAGCATAAAGATTGCATTACCTGTAATTGCTGTTACTATTCTTCTTGATATTGCTATGGGACTTATTTCAAGGGTTGCCCCTCAGTTTAATGTTATGATAATGGGTTTTAATATGAAGATGCTTGCTGGTTTTATTGTTTTATGGTTTTTAATGCCGGTGTTAGTTGATGTTGGAGAACATATTGTAACAGAACTTTTTAATACTTCTCTTGATTGGGTTAGTGCTATGGGGATAGTAAAATGAGGTATTATATGATAGATGAGCTTTCCCTTGAACTTGAAAAGAGTGTTTATCTTTTTGATCTTCAGCTTTTTGCTGCTGAGGATGAGGGGAGAACAGAGGAGCCTACAGAGTATAAGAAGAGAAAGGCAAGGGAAGAAGGAAATATCCCTCGTTCTCAGGAGTTGACGGCAATAATTGTATTTCTTGCAAATTTCTGGGCACTTGCATTGATCGGAGAGTTTGTTTTTAGAAGTTTATGGAATATAATGAGATATTATATTGAAAATATAAATTCTATAGTAATTACAAGAGATAATGTAGTTCCAATCTTTATTGATATGCTATGGATTTCAGCAAGTAGCACTGTTCCATTTCTTATTACTGGTGTTGTTTTTGCTATTTTTGGAAGTGTGATTCAGGGTGGATTTATTTTTTCTACAAAAAAGATTTCATTTAATTTTTCAAAAATTTTTGGAAATATTCCTAAAAATTTATCAAAAATGTTCTGGTCAAGAGAAGCTGTTTTTAATTTGATAAAATCTCTAATAAAGGTTGCAGTTGTATTTTTTATTGCTTTTATTGTCATTAACTTAGAGATAGGTAAGATTATGACATTTGCAAAGATGAGTGCTGTAATGGGATTTTTACTATTCTGGAGAATTGTTTTTAATTTTGTGAGTTTTTCTGGAATTGCATTACTTTTGATCGCTACAATGGATTATGCTTTCCAGAGATGGGTTTATATTGAGTCTTTAAAGATGACAAAACAGGAGATTAAGGAAGAATTTAAAGAAATGGAAGGTAATCCTGAGATAAAGGCAAAGATAAGAGAGATGGAAAGAAGATTACTATCAAGGAAAATGTATCAGGAAGTGCCCAAAGCGGATGTTGTAATAACAAACCCGACTCATATTGCAGTGGCTTTGAAGTATGAACCATCTTATATGAATGCTCCAATAGTTGTAGCTAAAGGAGAAGGGCTTGTAGCACAGAGGATAAAAGAAATTGCAAAAGAAAATAATGTATATGTTATAGAAAATAAACCACTTGCAAGAGAGTTGTATAAAAAGGTGGATATAGGAGAAGAAATTCCACAGGAGTTCTTTGTTGCGGTTGCAAAGATTTTATCTATTGTTTATGAAATGAAGGGTGGTTTTGCGGCTTAGGAGGGGTATAAATGGCAAATAGATTTTCTTCTATCTTAAATCTCAATAGGATAAAAAATAATCTTGATCTCTTTGTTGCTGTTTCTTTAATAGTTGTTATTTTGATGCTTGTTATTCCATTTCCTACGTTTTTACTTGATTTCTTTTTGATAATAAATCTTGTGATTAATTTAATGATCATATTGAGTACAATTTATGTTAAGAAACCTGCTGAATTTTCGGCTTTTCCAGGTGTAATACTTCTTACTACCATTTTTGGACTTGGTTTAAATGTTACTTCTACAAGACTTATTTTAACACAGGGTGCAGCTTTTAATAGTAGGGTTATTACAACTTTTGGTAATTTTGTTGTAGGTGGAAATTATCTTATTGGTCTTACGATTTTTATAGTTATACTTGCTATTCAATTTTTTGTTATTACAAAAGGTGCATCAAGGGTATCTGAAGTTGCAGCAAGGTTTACACTTGATGCTTTACCTGGAAAGCAACTTTCAATCAATGAAGACCTTAACGCAGGGCTTATAACAGAAGAAGAAGCAAGAAGAAAAAGAGATGAGGTTAGACTCGAGGCAGATTTCTATGGTGCAATGGATGGTGCTTCCAAGTTTGTTTCTGGTAATGTAAAGGTGGCATTATTCATAACAGTAATTGATATAGTTGTAGGACTTATTACCGGTGTAGCAATTAGAGGAGAAGGTTTAAGTGAGGCTTTAAGAACTTATACTTTATTTACAATTGGTGATGGGCTTGTATCTCAAATTCCTCAATTACTCATTTCTACAGCTTCTGGTATAATCGTTACAAGAACGGCAGCAAGAGAAAAGTTTGGGCAGGATGTTGTAGAACAGATAGCTTATGCTCCAAAAGTTCTTTATATAGCTGGAGGAGTTGTATTTTTGATGGGATTTATTCCTGGATTTCCAACTCTAATTAACTTTATGGTTGGTGGGCTTTTTATATGGATTGGATATATGATGAGTAGAAAGGAAAAAGAAGAGCATAAGAAGGAAATGGAGGTTAAAGCTAAAGCACCAGCAGAACAGGTTACTACTATTGATGATATTGTAAGAATAGATCCGGTAAATATCGAGATAGGATATAATCTGATACCCCTTGTCGATAAGGAGCAGGGAGGAGATTTACTTGAAAGGATAAAGTTAATCAGGAGGAGAATAGGACTTGATCTTGGAATTCTGGTGCCACCTATAAGGATAGTTGATAATGTTGCTATAGATGCCTCTGAATATATAATAAAAATTAGAGGAGCTGAGGTTGCAAGAGGAAAAGTCTATTATAATAAATTTTTAGCTATGAATCCAAAACTTGACTTAAAACAAATAGAAGGACTTGAAACAAAAGAACCAGTGTTTGGAATAGAGGCGAAGTGGATAACAGAAGAAGAAAGAGTTAAAGCTGAGTCTTTAGGTTTTGATATTTTTGATCCACCTTCGGTTGTTGCTACACATCTTACTGAAATTATTAAAAAGTACTCTGCTGATTTACTGACACGACAAGATGTTAAGGCTATGCTTGATGCTATTCAGAAAGAATATCCTGTTGTAGTTGAGGAAGTATTAAAACATTCAAATATTGGTGAGATTCAAAAGATATTGCAAAATCTTTTAAGAGAAGGGGTAAAGATTAGAAATATGCTTGTTATTCTTGAAACCATAGCCGATTATGCTTCAAACGTCAAAAATATAGATCTTTTAACAGAGTATGTTAGACAGGCTCTTGGAAAAGAGATCGCTTCATCTTATAGTGTAGAAGGAAACAAGTTGTATGCAATTTTAGTAGATCCAGAGCTTGAAGATATGCTTGGTGATTCGTTGCAAGAGACTCCACAGGGTCTTATTTCTACACTTGATCCAGAGAATGTAAACAAGTTTGTAGTTCAATCTTCAAATATAATTGAGAGTCAGATAAAAAATGGTATTCAACCTGTTATAATTTCTTCTCAGAAAGTGAGAAGGCTTATAAGAGAGTTGATTGGTAGAAGTTATCCTTCTATAGGTGTACTTTCTTATTCTGAGGTTCCACCTAATTTTTCTATTGAACAGGTTGGAATTATTAGTATATAAATATTATTTTTGTTGAAATAAATACAATTAAATGTTAAAATGAATTGTAATTAATATAAGGAGGGGAAAATGCGTTATGCTGTTTATGAAGGTAGAACAAAACAGGAAGCCATAGACAAAATGTTTATGGCAGCCAGACTTGAAAATCGTGTTAATGAGACAATGCTCATAAGAACCTATCCAGAGGAAAGAAAAAAGTTTTGGGGGCTTAAAAAAGAGATTGTTTGGATAGCTACTGCGTGTATTGATGAGGAGAAGCTCTTGGAGAAAGAGAAAAGAACTACGTATAGTAGAAAAAACACAATACAACCAAATCTTTTTGATGATGCTGATACGGATAATATTACGTTCTCATCTCAAAAGAAAGAAGTAAGAAAACCTTCAAGCATTTCTGTTTCTAATTCTAACAATGTTGATGTAGCTGCAATTCTTGAGAAAAATAAAAAACTGGAACAGGATGTTGAAATTTTAAAAAATTCCCTTATGGAAATTAAAAATTATATATCAAATGAGTTTGAGGAAATAAAAGAAGGTCTTGTTAAAAATACAAGAAATTCATCTCTTGAGAATAAAAAAAAGATTATGCAGGAGATGGAAATTACTCAGAAAAATATCGAGTGGGCAGAAGAGTACTTGAGAGAAAGGGAGTTTCATAATGAAGTTATTTCAGATATAATTGAATTTTTAAAAACTCAAAAGAGTAGTGTTTTACTTGATAGAGAAAATATTTTAAATTCTATTAAAGCATTTCTTAAAGCTAATATTCCTCAAGAAGATATTATGTTTGAAAATTATCAAAAAATTAAAGATATTATATTTGTTGGACCTACAGGAGTAGGAAAAACGATTACGTTAATAAAATTAGCTGCTCATCTTGCTGCAATAAGGCAAAAGACATTACGTTTTATTTCTATAGATAGATATAAGGTTGGAGCTGATTCGCAGCTTAAAACATATGCAGATATAATGAATGCTCCTTTCTATCAAATTCACAAGAAGGAAGATTTTTTTGATTTACTTAATAAAGAAGAAACAAATTTTACATTTATTGATACTGCTGGTAAGAGTCCAAAAGATACAATAGTTTTAAAGGAGCTTTCTCAGTGGCTTGAACAGTCAGGAAAGATTATAGATACATATCTTGTTGTTAGTGCTACTACAAAACCGAAGGATCTGGACATGATTGCAGCGGGATATTCTATTGTGAATTTTTCACATATTATAGCAACAAAACTTGATGAAACTCAATTTTTAGGTTCTATAGTTTCTTTACTTTATAGAACGAAAAAGCCTTTGGCCTTTGTTACCAATGGTCAGGAAGTTCCACAGGATTTTGAAATTTCTAATGTAGATAAAATTATTGCCGATTCATTAAAGTAAGAATTTTAGTGTTTTGGGAAGGAAGATATGTCGACACTTTTAGGACCAGATCAGGCAGAAGGTTTAAGAAGATTGATGAAGGATTTACCTAAGTCAAATACCAAAATTATAGCTGTAACATCTGGAAAAGGTGGTGTAGGTAAGTCGAGTTTTTCACTTAACCTTGGTATAAGTCTTGCTAAGATGAAAGATAACCCAAAGAAGGTTATTGTTTTTGATGCTGACCTTGGTCTAGCGAATATTCATATACTTTTAGGAAATATACCTAAGTTTAATTTGTTCCATGTTATTAAAGGTCAAAAGAAAATGTCGGAAATAATTCATAAATCTGAATATGGTATTGATTTTATAGCAGGAGCTTCTGGGCTTGCTCAACTTGCCAATCTCAATGATGAAGAAAGAGAAAATCTTATTGAAGCATTGAAAGAAATTAGTTATGCCGATTTTATTGTTATAGATACGGCAGCTGGTATTACTTCAAATGTTTTAACGTTTGTTGCAGCAGCTCATGAAGTTATAGTTATTACTACTCCAGAGCCTACAGCGATAACTGATGCATATGGGGTTATTAAATCGATAGTTGCAGAAGTTGATAATCCAGATATAAAACTGGTTGTAAACAGAGTAAAAAATACTACAGAAGCCACAAAGGTTTCAAAAAAGGTTATAGAGGTCTGTAGCAATTTTTTAAATGTAAAAATTGAAAATTTCGGTTTTATTTATGATGATCCAGTTGTTCAAGAATCTGTAAGAAAGCAAATACCTTATGTTGAACTTTACCCATCTCATAATGTTTCTGTATGTGTAAATCATATAGCAAGAAGAATTATGAATCTTGAAGTCTCAGAAGAAGAAAGTGGCTGGAAAAAGTTTTTTAGTAATATTTTTAAATAATTTAATGTCTTAATTGTACTTTCTACCTTTAAAAAGCATTACTTCTGACGATTTCTGTTTGCAAAATACAAAGCTATTCTTTTAAAAGTTGAAGGAATCTAAAAAAATAAGAAGTTATCTTTTTTGGTAATATTATTTAACTAAAAAATTTGACAATAGGTTAAATATATGCTAATCTTTTATTATACAAGGAGAAAAGGATGGGTGGAGTTAAAATGTCTGCACCATTTGTAAAGATGTATAAAGTTTTTCAAAAGTCTCTTGGAGAGGAGCAGGCACAGGAGATAGTTGATGAGTTGTATAAAACCATAGAAGAAATTAAGGAAGAGCAGGCTACAAAAGAAGGACTTGAAAGTTTTAGACATGAGGTTAAAGAAGAGTTTAATACTGTAAGAAAAGAAATGGAAATATTGAAACTTTCACTTGAAGCTAAGATAGAGGAATTAAGGAAAGACCAACAGGCAATGAAACTTGAATTTGAAGCTAAGATAGAGGAGTTAAGGAAAGACCAGCATGTGATGAGATTAGAAATAGAACAGATTAAGAAGGAACAGCAATCTATAAGATTGGAAATAGAAAAACTGAAAAAAGAGCTAGTGGAAAAGATATATGAAACCAAAAATACGTTAATTTTCTGGATAATGGGAACATGGTTGGTTAGTATATTTTTGCTTTTCTTTGGAAAGATATTTAAGATTTATTAGTATCAGTTGAAAGTTAAAAGTTATAAAGTTCTTAAAGTTTTATTTAAGTGAAAGTCTTTTGTTTTAGTCTTTTTTATGCCTTAACTTAGGGTAAATGAATTAAACTTTTAGGATAGGTCTTTCTGTTTAACGCTGGTTTCTTTATTTTATTTTTTACAACCACCTACAAAGCCGCTACTTGTCTAACTTCTTTAGTAGAAGTCAAAAAAATATTTAGCATGCGGTAGCACTATATTTGCTCATTTTCTTAGGAAATATAACTGATCTTTTAATAACGATTAAAGTCAATTTAAAAAGCCTTTAAATTTTATTTAAACTTATTTCAAAAAATTTTATTTTAGTATTGACAATAAAAATTATTTATTCTAAAATATCCATCGTAAGGGGGAGAATTTTGAAATTTGAAATTATCATTTCTATTTTAAAGGAATTAAATACTAACCTATCAACATATGAACAGGGCGATCTATTAAAACTTGTCGATATTAAGGAAAATATTAAAAAACTCAAAGAAGAATTTGATAAGTTTGAAGAATTAAAAAAATTAGATATATTACTTGAAAATTTACTAACTATAGTTGATCTTGCTTCAAAAAGTAGTGAGGATGAACTTTCTTCTATAGCTTTGTTAAACAGTATAGTTTCAAATTTTCTTTCGTTTTTTTCAAAAAAGTTATCTGGAAAAGAGCTTGTTAGTAAATTAAATTCGCATTCGCAGGAGATAAATAAACTCTTAGAGAAGGCAGGAAGTTTAAAACCTTCTACTGAAAGTAAAAAAGAAGAGTTTTCTTATCCAGCGGGATATTTTGACTCTATTGTTGATGATACAAAACTTTTGTCACAATTTTATGAAGAAGCCACAGAACACCTTGATCAGGCACAATTTACTCTCCTTGAGCTTGAGTATGATTCAAGAAATAAAGAATTAATTAATAACGTCTTCAGAAATTTTCACACTATCAAAGGCTCATCCGCATTTTTAGGATTAAAAAATATTGAAGATGTAAGCCATGGTATGGAAGATTTACTTGCGATGGTAAGGGATGAAAAAATACTTCTTTCAAAAGAATTAATAGATGTTATATTTTTTGGAATGGAATTATTAAGAAATATTCTTGATGTATTGATAGCAAACGAATTCAAGTCAAATAGCTTAAAAAAATCATTTCCTGGTATAAATATATTTCCTTATATTAAGCTACTAAAAAAAATTATAAGTGAATATAAGTATAAAAAAATTGGAGAAATTCTTGAGGAGGAAGGGAAAATTTCTTCAGGAGAAGTTGAAAAAATTCTATCCAGTCAGAAAATAACCCAGAAGCAATTTGGTGAAATAGCACTTGAGGAAAAGGTTATTTCTCAGGAAGATTTGTTTTCTGCATTGCAACAGCAGAAAAAGCAGGAAACTAAAATCAAAAAGATGGGCTTTGTAAAGGTTTCAAATGAGAAACTAAATACTCTTATTGATATTGTTGGAGAACTTGTTATAAATCAGTCAATGCTAAAGCAAGAAATTTTACAGAATGGAGCAAATATAAATATTTCAGAAAGAACATTAAGCCAGCTTGAGATGATAACAACTACAATTAAAAATCTTGTGCTTTCTATGGGTATGGTTCCTATAGCGGATGTTTTTAATAAACTAAGGGTGATTGCAAGAAATACAGCAGAAGAACTCGGTAAAGTTGTATTTTTAGAAGTCAAAGGAGAAGAAACCGAGCTTGATAGGAATGTTATTGAGACAATATATGATCCGCTAATGCATATCATCAGAAATGCTATTGATCACGGAATAGAAGCACCACAAGAAAGAGAAAAGGCTGGAAAGGATAGGGTTGGTAAAATTATAATGACAGCTGAGCACAAGGGTAGTGGGATTGAAATAGTCATAACAGACGATGGAAAGGGTATAGATAAGAAAAAGATTATTGAAAGGGCTCTCGAATTAAGATTGGTGGAAGCTGATAAAATTGACACAATGAGTGATAAAGATATATATAACATTATGTTTTTACCCGGTTTTTCTACTAATAAAGAAGCAACAAATATTTCAGGTAGAGGAGTTGGTCTTGATGTGGTAAAAAAGAATCTTGAAAAAATTCACGGTAGAGTTGAAGTTTATTCTGAAGTTGGCAAGTATACAAAATTTGTGATAAAACTACCTTTAACTCTTGCTATTATAGAAGGGTTTGTTACAAGGGTAGGAATTAATAAATATGTCTTTCCATTCAATATGATAGAAGAAATACTTGTAATTGATAAAAACGACATTAAAACTTCCCGACAGGATAATAAAGAAAGTTCAATAATTTATCATAGAGGATTACATATACCAGTGATATTTTCACATCATATATTTAAAGAAAACTTTTCAGATAATGAGAAATTCATTTCTTTAATTTTCAATGTTGATCAGTTTAAATACTGTATAATTGTTGATGAGGTGCTTGGCAAACAGGAGATTGTAATTAAGAATCTTGGGTCTATTTTAAATGAATATAAGTTTTTTTCTGGAGGGACAATATTTGGTGATGGTAGCATAGGTTTTGTAATAGATATGCAGGGGTTAATTGACTCTCTTTTAAAAAAATAGCTTAATGGAGGTTTAAGATGAAATATATAATGACTGTTGATGATTCTGATGTTATAAGAAGTATAGTTGAGCATACTTTAAAGATGTACAACTACAATGATATCTTATTTGCATCAGATGGTGTTGAGGCTTTAGAGATAATAAAACAGAATAGTGGTAAAATAGGGCTTTATATTTTTGATGTAAATATGCCAAAAATGGATGGGCTTACTCTCTTATCTGAGGTAAGAAAGATAGATAAGACTACACCAGTTATAATGCTTACAACAGAGACTGATAAGGCAAAGATAATGGCTGCAAAAGATATTGGTGCAACAGGATGGGTCATAAAACCTTTTGATGGAGAGAAGTTTATAAAGGTAGTTGATATGTATATGAAGAGTTAAAAGGGGGCTGTTATGTCTGATATAAATAAGTTTTTAATATTTACTGTGCAGAATGAATCATATGCAATACCAATATCAAAAGTGCAGGAGGTAATTCGTTATACACCTATAACGGCACTGCATGAGACCAGTAGTTTTTTAAAAGGGGTTATTAACTTAAGGGGTAAGATAATACCTGTTATTGATATGAGACTAAAGTTTGGGCTACCAGAGATAGCTTATAATGATAGAACTGTCTTTATTATTGTTGAGGTTGTTGGGGCTAATGATCTGTATAACATTGGTTTAGCTGTTGATGCTGTTAAAGATGTTGTTGAGATTGAACAGAGTAAGATAGAAAAAGCTCCTGAGGTTGGATTTAAATTTAAAAATAGATATCTCTACGGCATAATACAGTTAGGTTCAGAGATGGTAATGATACTTAATATGGATACTATTCTTACAACAGAAGAGGTTGTTGAGATTGGAGAGAAAGTAGAGAGTGTCTGATTTTTTAAAACTAAATAAATTAGGAGGAGAAATAGTATGTTTAAGAATTTAGGATTAAAAACAAAACTTGTAAGTGGATTTATGATAATATGTCTTATTCTTTTGATAACTGGAATAATTGCATTTTCTGGGGTTAGTGTTTTATCAAATAGCATTAAGATTTTAAGTGAAGAGTCAATCCCGAGTATTACTTACCTTGAGGTTGCGCTTGTTAGATTTGAAAGAGTGAAAGCGGCAATAAGGACAGCTATAAACCCTTTTATAACAGAGGAGGATTTTAACAGAAATTTAAAACGTATAGAGGATGTGCGTAAGGAGTATGATGATGCTTTGAAAGAATATGACAAAATTAAAAGGACCGAAGAAGAGGATAAGATTTATAAAGAGTTTTTAGATAGACTTGAAAAAATGAAGACTTTAAATAATAAACTATTGGAAGATATAAAAAGTGCCTCAAAAATAACGGATGATACAAAGAGAATTTCTGTGTATAAAGAATTATCAAAAAAAGCAGTATCTGGTGAGTGGAGAATAGATTTTGATGGGTTGGTAGAAAAATTACAGGAATTAGTTAATTATGTAAAGAAGTATTATGGAGAGGAGATACCGAGACAGAGTATGAATCTTGCTAATTTAATGATATTTACAATAATATTAACAATAGCAGTTGGTGTATTTCTCTCTATAATGTTAGGTTTACTAATTGCTAATTCTATATCAAAAGCTCTTATTACAAATTCAGATCAGCTTACAACTTCATCCAATCAACTTGAATCTGCGTCAAATCAGGTTGCTTCAGCGAGTCAGGAGTTAAGTAGTGGCGCAAGTGAGCTAGCTAGTTCGGTAGAAGAGATCACAAGTAGTATGGAAGAGTTGCAATCTATAATAGAATCAAATACAAAGAGTGTTAATGAGGCTGAACTATTGATGAAAGAGACAAATCAAAAAGCTCATGAATCAGCCAAACAGACAGAAGAGTTACAAAATGCTATGCAAAAGATTGTAGAAGACTCTAAAAAGGTTAGCAGGATAAATAAGGTAATTGATGATATAGCTTTTCAGACAAGCATACTGGCATTAAATGCAGCAGTAGAGGCTGCAAGAGCTGGAGAGGCTGGTCGTGGTTTTGCAGTTGTTGCAGAGCAGGTAAAGTCACTTGCTCAGAAGAGTGCTGAGGCTGCTAAAGAGACAACTGAGCTAATTGAGATGGTTATAGATAGTATAGAGAAAGGATCAAATCAGGTTAATCTTGCAAAAGAGCATTCAAATAAGATATATGAGTTTAGTGAAAAGGTAAATATTTTACTTGATGAGATAACAAGGGCATTTAAAGAGCAATCTAAAGGTGCAACACAGGTTACAAAGGCGATATCTCAGGTTAACACTGTTGTTCAGCAGACTGCAGCAAGTAGCGAAGAGACAGCAAGCTCCAGTGAAGAGATGCTAAGCCAGGTAGAGCAGCTAAGAGAGGTTATAGGTTCTCTTAATGAAGTAGTTTATGGTATGAAAAAAGCTGTCTCTTTAAAAGAGAAATCAAAAAAAAGTGATACAGGTAGTAACTCTACCCATCATATTAAAGAGGAAGCTCATAAAATTATAGAGGATATAAAAAATATAAAGACAAAAAAAGATGATAAGACAGATTCTGATGTTGAAATTATAAAACCAGAAGAAAAGATACCTCTTGATGACTTTAAGGATTTTTAAGTTAAGTTTTTTTGATTTTTTGTGAGTATTCATTGAGCCAGATTTTTGGCAGGGGGTTAAAGTTTTTAATAGAGGGGTTTATGATTTTAAAAATCTTTTTAATATTTTTTGCTGTTGTTTTTCAAGTTTTATCAATTTATATTATTAAATTAGATTTTGCAATTTCACTTGTTTTCTGGGTTATTCCTTTAGTTATAATATTTTTTTCAAACAATAAAAATAAAAAAACTTTTCAAGAAGAGAAAGTAGAATTTTTAGTATCAACTTTAGAAAAATTGATTAATTCTTTTATTGAACTTCTTAATTCTCACAAAGGAGAATTGTTTGAAAATAAAGAAATAGATGGATTAATAGAAAAATGGAATATTTTACTACAAAAGTTAAAAATAACTTATAACGAAAAAAACAAGAATGAATTTGATATTTTATTACAGGATATTATAAATGGCAGTTTGAATTTTTTTAATAGGTGTCCATGGCGAAGTGAAGAAGTTTTAATAAGTGTATTTAGTAGTAGTAGTGATATAAAGAAATTTTCTTATTTAGTTTTTTTTATTAAGTTGTTTTCTGAATGGAGTAATTTAATATCTGAGAACTTTTTTAAAGATTTAAGAGATTTTACCCAGAATGTTGCTAAAATTAAGGCAATTACAGATGTTGATTTCTCTTTTATAAGTGGAATTATAGATGAATTTAAAGCGATGCAGATTCAAAATAAAAATTTTATTAGAGAACAAATAGGTAATTTTAACGCTTTTTTTGATAATATTATGACCAGTCTTGACCAATTTAATTTTTCTTTAGAAAAGTATGTATATATTTTTAATGAGATCAGTAAAATTTCTGATTCTCTCATAGAAATATCACAGGATACTAAAGTCCTTTCTTTAAATATGGCTGTTCAAGCAAGTAAAACTAAAGGTTCAAATGTATTCAATATTCTTTCAAGGGAGCAGCAAAAACTTTCAGATAAAATTGAGAATAATGTTAATATAATTGTAAAAAAAATTAAAGATTCGCTTAAAATAATTGAAAAAGAAAAAGAAGATTTATTTCTTAAAAATGATGAAATAACAAAAAAAGTGTCAATATTGAAAGAAACTTTTTTAAATTATGAGAAAGATATAGAAAAGCTCGATAATCTTTTAAATTTTTTATTTGAAAAATTGTATAAAAATAGTAAAGAAGTTTACGAAAATGTTAGTAGGATTTTTATTTCTTTACAGGGAATTAGTATAAATGAAGATGAACAGAAACATAAGGATGAAATAATCAAAAAATTAGCTATTGATTTTAAAGGGAGTATTATTAATTGTTTTGAACAGTTTAAAAAATTTAATATTAAAATTGATATAAATTTGGATGAAATTCCAGAGAAAGAGGAAATATTTGAAATAGTTAAGAAAATATATGGCATTTTTACTACAAAGAGAGAAAAGGAAGTTTTAAGAGAAGTATTAAAAAAGTATAATATTGATATAGGGCTTTCTGAAATTATTGATAAAGAAGAGACGAAAGATGATGTTATCATATTTTAATGTTTGATGTTATATCTAATCTAATCTAATCTATCCTTAGATGAGGTATTATGGAAAAAACAATACATCTTTCAGAGTTTTTATTTCAAAAGATTGTTTCTTTTTTTTATAAAGAATCAGGTATTCTTCTAAAAGACTACAAAAAGTATCTTGTTGAATATAGACTTTCAAAATTTGTAGGAAAAGATAAAGAGTTTTCATCATATGAGGAGTTTTATGAAGCACTTTTAAATGATAAGACTGGTGAGCTTAAAAAGGCTTTAGTTCAGGTTTTAACCACTAATTATACCTATTTTTTCCGTGAAGATGTTCATTTTGAGTTTGTAAAGAATTATTTGAAGGATAGGGCGGATACGGAAGCATATCTTAGAATATGGAGTGCAGCATGTTCTACTGGGGAAGAGGCTTATAGTATTGCTATAAGTTGTTTTGAAGCTTTGGGAAATCCATACGAATATGATTTAAAAATTCTTGCAACTGATATATCTTTGCCAGTTCTTAGAGTTGCGATTGACGGGGTCTATCATTATAGTAGAATGTCAAAAGGCACCTTAGATGATAAGATACTGAGAAAATATTTTATTTTTGATAAAGAAAATAAGGATTTTATTGTAAAACCTGAGGTTAAAAACCTTGTGAGCTTTAGATATTTGAATCTGATGGATGTTTATCCATTTCTGAGGAAGTTTGATATTGTATTTTTAAGGAATGTTTTAATATATTTTGATAACAATGAAAAAAAGTATATCCTTGACAAGATTTATGATGTAGTGAAAAATAGATGTTATCTGATATTAGGATTATCGGAGACTATCGTTGGTGTGAATCATAAATTTAAGTTACTTAAGAATTCTATTTATCTTAAGGAGTAGAGATGGAAACATTACAGGAATATTTTTTAAATCCGGGAGAGCTAATTTTTTCAAAAAAACAAATAGTTGTAAAAACAGTTTTAGGCAGCTGTGTAGCTGTTACGCTTTATGATAAAAAGAATAAATGGGGAGGAATGTGCCATTATTTACTTCCGGTTTCCCCATCGGATGAACACAACAGTACAAAATATGGAAATGTTGCTATATATACTCTTTTACACAAATTTATTAAAAATGGTGCAGAAAGAGATGATTTAGTTGCTACTATAATTGGAGGTGCTTTTATAATATTTGATGAAAAAGAAATATTTTTTATAGGTGATAGAAATGTAGATACTGCAACAGAGATTTTAAGAAGAGAGAAAGTAAATATAAAGCAAATGCATACTGGCGGTGAAAACGGAAGGAGAGTTGTATATAATACAGAAACTAACAGGATGATTATAGAAACGCTTGATAATATTACAATAGAGGATCTGTATAGAAAAGAGTGAATCAATTTAAAGTTATAAAGTTTTTTTAAG
>FWWM01004324.1_pt1 | contig 33225 bp, 23 predicted proteins | sample 2228351 | NCBI WGS metagenome assembly FWWM01 (sample SAMEA103939774, study PRJEB20133) | metagenome
TCAGCAAGGTTAGTGCCGTCTTGTCGCGCCAGATGCGCCAGTTCGCAAAGCCGGGCAACAATCTTGCGGGCGCGACGTTCTGCGTGGGGCGCATTTCCAGCCGCATGCGAAGCGAGTCCAGAAATGCTTCGCTGTCGTAAGGCGAGACGGCGTAGCTGCATTCCGGTGTCACGATGAGGATCTGATCTTCGAGTGGCTCTGTGGCGTAGAAGCGCACCTCGCCCAGCGCCGGATGGCGCCCTTTGCCGAACCACCACCCCGGCAGCGGCATGCGGAACATTCGCAGCTCGTCGGCGATGTCCTCTGCAGCGATCACCCGCTGCACGTCGCCCATCGGCACCACTTCGCGCAGTGCCCCCCAACGGATCACGAATGCGTTGCGGTCGAGCGAGTAGCTGGCGTAGGCCAACTGATACGTCTGGTAGCCCAACCAGCCCGCCAGCGCCAGCAGAGCCATTGCTGCAAGGGCAAACAGGAAGGTAACCCCGGAGAGGGGAATGAGCGCGGCCGCGGTGATGAATGCGATCGCGCCGAACACGGCTGCGACAGTGGCGATCACCCCGCTGGTGAACGCCAGCCGCGAGTCCACTTCGAATACGTTCATTGGCGAATGCGAGACTGGATGGCCGGCGTGTGCACGGCCGAGGTCAGTATACCTGCTTCACACACCCAGGCGGCTGCGATGAATGATCTCCTCGCTCGACTGCCTGGTCTTCGGCACGTAGCCGGGGATCGGCAGAATGCGTTCGTGCAGCACGTCCGTGATCCACTCCGGTTGTGGGAAGAAGAAATCCTCCAGCTCCGCCGGAGGCACGATCCAGTTGCGCGCGCCCAACACGGCGATCGGCCCGTCGAGTGCATCGAACGCCAGCTGCGTCAGGTTCGAAGCCACGGTGTGCGCGAACGAACCGCGCTCGCAAGCATCCGAAGCGATGATTGCCCGGCCGGTCTTGCGCACGGATGCGACCAGCGGCTCGTAGTCGAGCGGGGTGAGGAAGCGCAGGTCAATCACCTCGGCGCTGATGCCGTATTGCTCCAGCGCGCGGGCAGCCTCAAGTGCGACGTAGAGGGTAGCACCGATGGTGATGATCGTGACGTCGCTACCTGTGCGCCGCACCGCCGGCTGACCGAGCGGCACCTCGTAGTACTCGATCGGCACGCCGCCGGGCACGATCCTCTCCGGCTCGGGATAGAGCCGTTGCGACTCGAAGAACACAACTGGATTGGTGCTGCGCAACGCCAGGTTCAGCATCCCTTTGGCGTCGTAGGGGGTGGCCGGGAAGAAGACCTGAAGGCCGGGGATGTGAGCCACCAGCGCGCTCCAATCCTGCGAGTGCTGAGCCCCGTATTTGTTGCCCACCGACACGCGCAGCACGAGCGGCATCTGCAGGATGCCGCCGCTCATGGCCTGCCACTTGGCCATCTGGTTGAAGATCTCGTCGCCCGCGCGCCCCATGAAGTCGGCATACATCAGCTCGACCACGGCGCGACCACCGCTCAGCGCGTAGCCAACGCCCGTGCCGACGATGGCTGCCTCGCTGATCGGCGCGTTGAACAGCCGGTGATATGGCAGCGCCTCGGTCAGGCCACGGTATACGCCGAAAGCGCCGCCCCAGTCGCGGTTCTCCTCGCCATAGGCGATCATCGTTGGGTCCTCGTAGAAGCGATGCAACATCGCCTCGGTGAGTGCCTCGGCATACGTCAACGTCTTCAGCTTGGGATAGGGCTTGCCTTCTGGATCGAAGGCGAAGCGATGCTTCTCGGCCAGTTGTTTGAGCCGGCTCTGTTCACGAGGGATGAGCACCTCGGGACGGCGGGTGTCGTTCGGAGCAGGGCAGGGCACGTTGGAGAACATCAGCGCGCCGATTTCGTCGCCTCGCACGATCAGACGCGGCGAGAGGTCGAGCGAAGCGGCTGCTTCGAGCACGCGCCGTGTCCGCTGGCAGATTCGCTCGATGAGCGCCTCAAGCGCATTTGCGTCGGTGTGGCCGTTGACGAGCAGGTAATCGCGAAAGCCGAGCAGGGCGTCGTGCTGCTGCCAGAGTTTGACCTCATCCGCGTCACGATAGGAGGACGCATCCGACGGCGAATGGCCGGAGTAGCGGTAGGTCACCGTATCGAGCAAGACCGGCCCCCGGCCGGCCTCCAGCACCTTGCGCTTGCGGGCGATGGCGTCGGCCACGGCCAGTGGGTTGTAGCCGTCCACGCGCTCGGCATGCATGGCCTGTGGATTCACCCCCCATCCAACGCGCGCCAACACCTCAAAGCCCATCGTCTCGCCCTTTGGCTGGCCGCCCATGCCGTAGAAGTTGTTCATGAAGTTGAACAAGATGGGAGGATGGCCGCCGATTTCCTCGTCCCACAGCGTGTGGAACTGGTCCATGGCGGCGAAGTTCATCGCCTCCCATACCGGTCCGCAGCCCATGCTGGCATCGCCGATGTTGGCGATGACGATGCCTGGCTTGCGGTTCACGCGCTTGTAGAGCGCTGCGCCGGTTGCGATGTCGGCCGAGCCGCCGACGATGGCGTTGTTCGGCATCACGCCGAAGGGCGGAAAGAAGGCGTGCATGCTGCCACCCATGCCCCGGTTGAATCCGGTCGCGCGCCCGAAAATCTCGGCCAGCGTGCCATAGAGCACGTAGGTGATAGCGAGGTCCGAGAAGTCGTCCTCAGCGATCCGCTCGACCACGCGCAAGATTGCGCCGTCCAGGTATTGCTCCATCACGCCTTGCACCTCATCTTCGGATAGCTTGGCGATCGCGCTCAGGCATTTGGCGATGATTTCGCCGTGACTGCGGTGCGAGCCGAAGATCAGGTCGTCCGCCGTGAGGTGGTAGCACTGGCCGACGGCCGCCGCTTCCTGGCCGATGGACAGGTGCGCCGGTCCACGATGGTTGTAGCTCACGCCGGCGTAGCTGCCTTCCTTTTTGATCCTGTCCAGCATGGTCTCGAATTCGCGGATGATGACCATGTCGCGATACATGCGCACCAGGTTCGACGAGCCGTACAGCGCGGCTTCGGCGGCGGGATCGGACACGTAGGCGTTGAGCGGAATTTCAGGTGCGACCAGCACGCCTCGCGCGCGCGCTTCGGCCGGGTCAATCAAGATAGACTTGGGCATAGGAACCAATGAGGTAAAGGAGAGGGCTTCGAAGCTTCCGATGCTGCGGCCGCGTTTCACATCGCAAGCAGGAGTTCGAGCTGTGCCAGGTGGCGGGCCAGCCTTTGCAGGAACTTCGCCGCCGGTGCGCCATCTATGACCTGATGGTCAATGGTGAGCGATAGGCCGATGTGCGGCACGAAGTCGACCCCGGTGGTTTCTTCGGCGGCGACCGGTTTCAGGTTGATGTTGCCTACGCCGAGGATGGCTACCTGCGGCGGGTTCAAGATGGGTGTGAAGCTTTCGATCCCGAAGTGGCCCAGGTTCGTCACGGTGAAGGTGCCGCCCGTCAAGGCGTCTGGGGCCAGGCGACCGGCGCCGGCCTCGGCTGCCAGGACCCTGGCGGCGTCGGCCAATTGCTTCAGGCTCATGCGGTCGGCGTCGCGGATGACCGGCACGAGCAACCCGCGCGGTGTGTCCACGGCGAAGGCAAGGTGCATGCGCGCATGCTGCCGCAGCTCGCCATCCTCGAAGGTCGCGTTCAGCGCCGGGAATTGCGGCAGCGTGCGCGCCACGACGAACATCACGAGATCGTTGATGGTGATGTCGCGCAGGCCGAGCGATTCGTCGCTCGCCTTCAACTTCTCGCGGTAGGCCAGCAATGCGCGTGCGTCGGCGCTGGCCTGCAATGTCAACTGGGCGGTGGATTGCAGCGATGCGCGCATCCGCTCGGCGATCACTCGGCGCACGTTGGACAGGGGGATGGCCTGGTAAGCGCTGGAGCGCTCGGTGGGCCTGTCCGCATCTGTTGCGCCGGCGACCGGGATCAGGTCTTCCTTCGTGATGCGCCCGCCAGGGCTGCTGCCGCGCTCTGGGGCGACGAAGCCGCCGCGTTCGATCATCGCGCGCGCGACCGGCGTCATGCGCCTGGCCTCACCTGCCGACGTTGCCAGCCAGGCCTGCACGTCGCGCTCGATGATGCGCCCGCCAGGGCCGCTGCCTGTGATCTTCGCTGGATCCGCGCCGTAGGCCTGGGCCAGCTTCAACGCGCGCGGCGAGATGGCAGGCGGAGTCGGTTGTTCGCCGGCACTTTCACGCATCGCCGGCGGCCTTGCCTCGCCGTCGTCAACCAGTGCGATCGGCGTTTGCACCGGCACGTCGTCGCCGACCTGGGCGAGGTGCTGCAACAGCACGCCGCTGACCGTACTTGGCACGTCCATCGTGCTCTTGTCGGTCTCGACGGTGCAGATGGGTTCACCTGCTTCGACGTGATCGCCGGGCTGTTTGAGCCATGCGACGATGATCGAGCTTTCGACCGAGTTGCCCAGCTTGGGCAGAACAACCTGTGTCGCCATGCGAGTATTCCTTTGCCAATGCCTTCAATCCACGCTGCGAATCGAGCCCACGACGCACGGGGGCGTTTTGTGCCGGCGCGCGTTTTACTCCATCACGATGAGCACCTTCATTGCCCGGCCGCTGCGCATCAAGGCGACGCCCTGTGCCAGCTCGGCGAGCGGCAGCCGGTGTGTGACCAGCCGGCTCGGCGCGATCCGCCCACTCTCCAGGAGCGCAATCGTTTGCGCAAATGGGTGCAGCCCGACGAACGTGCCGATCACACTCAGGTCGCGACGGGTGATGGTGTATTGATTCACCGAAGGATGATCGTGCGGCCGCAGGCCGAACAGGATGACGCTGCCGCCGCGGCGGGCCAGGGTGATGGCGCTGTTGATCTGGTTGCCCACGGTGTCAATGACCAGGTCGCACCCAATGGTCGTCAGATCCATCACAGCCTGTTGCAGGTCGCGCTGCTGTGGATTGACCGGTATGATGCCGAGCACCTCCTCGACGAAGTCGAGCCGATAAGGCACGACGTCCGACATGATCACCCGGCCTGCGCCGTGGGCCCAGGCGACCATGGCGAACAGTGCGCCCATCGGCCCTGCGCCGATGATGCAGACGTTGTCGCCTGGATGGATCGGCGCTCGCGCCAATGCACCCACCACGCATGACAGCGGCTCGAACAGCGCTGCGTCCTCCGTCGCTACCCGGTCGCTAATTTTATAGAGCGCGCGCTCCGGTGCGAGCGTGTACGGCGCGAATGTGCCGTCGAGCGTGGTGCCAATGGTCTGATAGTTGGTGCACTGATTGTCCAGCCCACGCCGACAGTATTCGCACTTGCCGCAGGTCAGCCGCGGCGCGATGACGACGCGGTTGCCCGGTGCAAGTGACCGAACCGCCCGGCCGACTTCGACGACCTCGCCGACGCCCTCATGTCCGATCACGATACCGGGCCTGGCGTCGTGCGCCGGCGGCACGGCCAGGATGTTCAAATCCGTGCCGCAGATGCCGCTGGCGTGGATGCTCACCAACACGTCGTCGTCGCGAACCAGGCGGGGGATGGGACGATCTTCGTACTTCAATCGCCCTTCGCCAAGGAAGATGGGGACGCGCATCGTGTCTCCGCTGATGGTGGCCCTCGAACGAATGGACGGCCGGTGATGGTCGTCGCGCTCGTGGCTCACGTGCTTGTCTGTCGGTTCACGATCCGCCGACATGGGTCCAATCTGCGGATGTCAGAGACCGATACACGGCCTCGATCGTCCGCTGTGTGCGCAAGCCGTCATCCAACCCGGGCGCCGGCTCGTGGCCTTCCCAGATGGCTTTGAGAAAGCGGTACTGGCATTCGGCGTGTGCGCGCGGCACGCCGACCGGCGCGGTCCAGTCCGGCGCGAGCTGGCCGGCGTAGCGCCCCACCGTCTCGACGCGCACGAAGCCTTTGTGTGCGCTGCGCATGTCGTAGACGTAGAGCCAGTTTGGCTCTTCGAGCGTGAAGCGCAACGCGCCCTGGTCGCCGCGCACTTCGAACCAGATGTCGTTGGTCGCGCCGGTTGCCACGCGCGACATCTCCCACGTGCCCAGCGCGCCGCCTGGTGTGCGTAACTGGACGAAGGCCATGTCCTCGACGTCAACGGCTTCCATCTCGTCGCTGCCGGCGGACCTGGGGCGCTGCTTGTGCGGTGTGTCGGCCACCGCGCGCACTGCGGCGATGTCGCCGACCAGGTAATGCGTCAGGTCAACCAGGTGTGCGCCGCTGTCGATCAGGATGCCGCCGCCGGCCCGTGCTTTGCGCAGCCGCCACGCCATCGGTCGTCGCGGGTCCACGTAGCTGGCGCGGAAGTACCGTCCGTGAAAGCTGAAGACGCGCCCGACGAAGCCCTCCTCCATCAGGCGCCTGGCGTAGAGCACGCATGGGAAGAAGCGAAAGTTGAACGTCAGGCCGACCTTCACGTTCGCGGCGCGAACGGCCTCTGCAATGCGTCCGGCTTCCTCGAGTGTTCGCGCCAGCGGTTTCTCGCAGTACACGTGTTTGCCTGCCTGGGCGGCGGCAATCACGATCTCCGCGTGTGTGTCGTGCGGGGTGCACACGTCAACCACCTGCACGTCGTCACGATCGAGCAACAGCCGATAGTCGGTCACGGCGACGTCGCAGCCGATCTCTGCAGCAGCCGTTTGCGCGGTCTTCTCATGCGCCGTTGCCACGCCGACGATGCGAATGGCTTCGGCCGGCAGGCCATAGTGGAAGCCGACGTCGCGATAGGCCATGGCGTGTGCGCGGCCCATCGCGCCGTAACCGATCAACACGATTCCTGTGGTCATGGCAAATTCAAGGATCGAAGATGCAGGTGAGACGTCCCTCAACCGGCCCTCGCGACTTCCATGGCGGCGCGCAGGCGTTGCACCGCTGCCGTGATCTCGCCTGTGCCGGGCTTGAGCTTGCCGTTCGGCCCTTTGAGCAGCGGCGAGGAGAATTCGCCCACGGTCATGCCGGCGCGGATGAACTCGGCCACGTTGCCGGCATTCAACCCCCCATCTTCCATGATGTCCACCGCGTCGGCACGGCCGGCGGCCTCGACCATCTCGCGCATGCGTCGGATGTTCGTCACCATGATCGGATCCATCACGTGCGGGCTTTGTGCGCCTCGCAACGGCTTCCAGAACGGTGCGCGACACTCATACTCGATGATGTCCACCCAGTCCACATACTGCTCGAACGCGACGATCGGCGTCCCCTGCCACGCCCACACGCCGGTCTTCAGGCCGAGGTCCTTGATGTAGGTCAGATGCTGAGCGGTCATCTCGCCGGTCGTCTCCAACGGCAGCGTGATCAGGTTCACGCCGATGTCGGCCAGTTGCCTGTAGAGGTCCATCGTGGGCCGATACATCTGGAGCTGCACCTCGATCTCCAGGTCGGTGTGGGCGCGCACGGCTTCGACGATGTCAATGCCGCCGCGCGGCGCGGCAAAGTCCATATATTTGCCGTCACGCATCTCGATGTGGATCCAGTCCACGCCGGCAGCCGTCAATTCCTCGACCTGCGCGCCCAGCACGCCATAGTCGGCCCAGAACAAGCCGGCTGCAATCTTGCATCGCCTGGTCGGTTTCCCAATGACGTCTTTCATATCTGATTACTTCCTCAGTCTTCGTGTCTCGATTCCCGTTCGGCTTGCCACGCACATCCCAGGATGGCGCCGTCTTCGTGCAGCGCAGTCGCGACGATGCGCACGCGCGAGGCCACCGATCGAAAGGCATACTTCCAGACTGCCCGACGTGCCGGTTCGAGCAGCAGATCGCCTGCCCGCGACACACTGCCGCCGATCACGAACAGGTCTACGTCCATCAGCATGGCTGTGGTCGCGACAGCCGCGCCTAGCGCATCGCCCGCATCGGCCATCACCTGCAACGCGGCCTCATCGCCCGCCGAAGCGCGCTGCGCGATTGCTTCGCCGGAGAGGTGCTGGCCGGTCAGCCGCGCGTAGTGCGCTTCGATGGCCGGCCCGCCGGCAAATGCCTCCACGCAGCCGGGGATACCCGATGATCCGGGCGGCCCATGCCGCTCGATGGTGATGTGGCCGATCTCACCGGAGGCGTTGGTGCGCCCGCGATACAGCCGGCCGTCGAGGATGATGGCAGCGCCGATGCCCGTGCCGACGATTACATACACCAGGTCGCGCGCGTTCAGCTCGCGGCCCTTCCCAAAGTAAAACTCGCCCAGTGCGGCGGCTTTGGCGTCGTGTTCGAGGGTCACGGGGAGGTTCAGGTGCCCGGCCAGCATGTCGCGGAACGGCACGTTGTGCCAGCCCAGGTTCGGTGGATCGAGGATCAGGCCGGACGCGTGATCTACAGGCCCGGGCGTGCATACGCCGCAGGCGGTGATCGCCCCGTGAGGGAAGGCTGACCGCCAGGCTTCGATCACGGCGGCGATTCGTTCGGCGGCCGACTCAGGTCCCTGCGCGGCGTGAGTGGACAAGCGCTGACGGGCGACGATGCGTCCATCCGGGGTGACCAGGCCCATCGCGATCTTTGTTGCACCCAAGTCGATGCCGGCGATCCAGTGCGTCATACGTCTGGCTCTCCTGTGTGAGCCGATAGCTCACGTGCGTTGCACAACCCGCGAATATCGGGGAGAGGTGCGGATGTTGTCAAGTTGAACGGTGGACGGTGATCCGCTAATTTTCCGGGTATGCCCACGTTGGTGCGTCGGCCCAGATGTTGGCACGGTCGAAGGCGATGCGTCCGAGCAACCCGGCGTGGCTGACGCGCCGCAGGGCCTCGGCCACGCCGGCGCGCGTCGGCAGGCCGCGCACTCGCGCATCCAGCTCGATGGCATCCAGCGCCGTGTTCGTCGCATCGTAGGCCACGATCGAGCGCGGCCCCGGCAGTGGCCCCAGCGACAGCTCGGTGAATGCTGCCAGCGCCCGCCGGGCGGTTTCCAGCTCCGCTACCGGCGGCGCATCGGCGATGCATCGGCCAAACGGCCAACCCGTCGCTGCCCACGAAGGATCGAGCGCAACGCACGCCGTGCTGCTTGCGTTGCGCTGGCGCGCCGGCATAGTCGGCCCCATTCGGAAGACGAGCGGGTCGTTCGGCAGCGCGTTCGCAGGCACCGACGGCACGATCACGGGGAGGCCGGCCTGGGTATACACCGCCAGCGCGGCCAGCGTCGTCGAGGGGACGAGGTGCCCGATCACCGCCACGACCTCGGGGTCGAGTGCCACGTTGCGGGCGACCCGCGCAGCAGCCTCCGGGTCGCCGTCGTCGTTGTAGGCGATGAAGGTGACGCGCGCGGTGCTTCCTGCTGCGATCCGCGCACGGATGGCCAGCCGCATTGCCGGGAATGCCTCGTATCCCACCCGGCGCAGGTGGCCCTCGAACGGTGCAACCAGCGCGACTTTCACCACCGGTTGCGGCGCAGCGCATGCTGCCAGCAACGTGAGGAGCGAGGCGAGGAGCACTCTGATCATCATCGGTCGCTAGGGTTGTGGGACGTTCAAATCTTCCAGGCGCGCGCCGGCAACGCCTCGCAGCGTCGCTTCACCGGTCACCTGCAGGTCGGCCAGGCGATACCACACGATCTGCAGCGTGTATGGCTCGTTAGGCCGGAGCACGTCGCTCGCCGGCACACACCCGCTGTCGTAGATCAGTGAGCCGGTGGGCCATGACCATGTGGGAGCCAGGCCGGCCTGTGGCTGGCTATCTGCCTGTGCGAGGAGACGGCCGTCGCTGCCGAAGGCGCGCAGCGAAACCTGTAGCGCATCGGCGCGATTGACGTTCGACCGCGCGCGTCGCCACACCGGCTTGAAGCACACCTCGTGCGCCGAGGCGAAGAACCAGTCCACGTCGTGCAGGGCGATGCCGTTGTCGAAGATCACGTTCAGCCGGGGGGATGTCGTGTCCTTACGCCCGGCGGCGACGCGCGGCCCAAGCAGCGTGATCGCCGGTGCAGGTTTGCCGGCGATCATCGTCTGCAACGGTGTTCCCTCCGCTGCGAGCGGCGTCAGTGCGGCACCGCTGGCATCGGCCGCCGACAGCTTCAGGAGCAGCGGCCCAGGCAGCGTGTCCGTCAGGACGAAGTGTCGGCTGAGGCGCGGGTCGCCCGGTGTTTGCAGCCGCGCGTGGCGAAAGAGCCGAGTGAATTCACCACCCATCGGCAGCTCCTGGGTCACTGTGATCTGTGCAGGCGCCCGGTCGTCGCGCCAACGCAGCGCCAGGGTGAACGGGTCACCAGCGCGCAGCGTTTGGGGCTCGATGGAGGCTGCGATCAGTTCGTAGACATTGCCCGACCCCACGAATCGCACCGGGTCGCGATGCGGAAACGGGCGCCGGGCGTAGTCCAGCGTCTGCAAGGGTGAGGGCTCGATCTGCGCGGGCATCAGCCGCCCGATTGCTGCGACGACGATCGCTCCGCTTGCCACCGCCAGCGTCACGGCGGCGACGCGCCTTCGGGCTGCCGGCGAGGCATGCGCCATGCCGACGCCGAGCATGGCAACGACCACCAATGCAGCGATGAGCGAAATGCCTTCGCTCATGCGTTCCAGGGCTGTCCCTTCCCACCTCAGTTCGACGCGATGATTGCCCGGCGGCACGGGCAAGGTCAGCCAGCCCGATCCGGGGTGTGCGGTGGCATCCGCCGGCGCGTCGTTCAGCCTCGCCTGCCAGCCCGGCCAGTACAGCAACGGGAGAGCGACCTGCGTCGCCTGCGCTGCCGTGATGTGCCACACCTGTTGTATTGGCGAGGCCGACACCAGCTCCGACGATATGGCTTCGGGCGAAGGCCCGTCCTGGGCGACCAACGCCGTGCGTGTCAGGCCGAGCACGTCGGGGCCGGTGCGCGGCGTCGGTTGAGCAGTCGCCGGCAGGTATTCGTGGCGGATGGTCGTGCCGATGTTGCCGGTGTACCACTCATAGAGCTGGATGGTATCGGGGGTCACATCCTCGGCGCGTATGTTCAGGCGCTCGTTCGGCAGGCCGACCAGCGATGCCCATGCCAGCGCAATCGTCGCCGGCACTGCTCCGACAGATGCTGGCAGGCGGGTGATCGCTAGCGCGCCGATGCCGCCCGTCAACAGCGCGCCGAATGCCGCCTGCACCGACAGAAAGCGCCAGGGAAACTGCGTGAGTGGCAACAGCGGAGCTCGCTCCCAGATGAACGCCGAGAGCGGCGTGATCATGCATGTGCTGAGCGCGAACAATGCGCCGGTCAGCAGCAGCGAGAAATGCGACCGATCTGCGCGGCGGTTGCTCCACGCCCAGGCTGCCATCCCAAGGGCGATAAGGATCGTCTGCATCGCGCCCATCGCGAACGCTCCCAGGTCTTCGGCAACTGCGTAGTCGAAGGCGAGCCGGGCCTGCACGAGGTTCGTCGTGCGGAAGTGGTTGGCGAAATTGAAATAGCCGGTGGTCTGATCGCCCAATTGCACCTTCGCCGACTCGCTGAGTGCCGGAAGCCAGAACCATGCGCTGAGCGCGAGCGCCAGAGCGGCGGCGCCGGCCAGCAGCGCGATGCTTCGTAAACTTGCTGCGATGGGATTCGATGTTGCGCGCGCGTCGTGCAATGCCATCGCCAGCGCATAGAGGGCGGCAAACGGCGCGAAGATCAAAGCCGAAACGTTGTGGGTGACCACCAGCGCGGCCAATGTGAGCGATAGACCGATGAGAGCCGGCAGCGCAGCGAGGATGGGCGCGCCTCGGCCGATGTCCCGGGTCACCCGCCCGGTGCTCCACAGGATCAGCGGGTACCAGACGAACGCCCAGAACTCGGAGAGCGAATCGCCGCGCACGTACAGGTTCACCAGATGAAAGGGCGCAAGGGTGTAGGCTGCGCCCGCCAGGACGATGCCCCAGTTGCCTGCGCCCAACGCATCACGTGGCAGCACGTCTCGGGCGAGGAGCATCATGGCGCCGGCCGCAGCGAATACGCCAATGGTCTGCGTCAGCTTGATCGCCGTGAGCAGATCCACCCCGAGCACGTTCAGGCCGGCGGCGAGGTAGTAGGGCAGGGCAGCGTAGAAGTTGAAGAAAGGGTAGCCCAGGCCGAAGGCGGCATCCATCATCCAACGCGCCGGGAAGACACCGGCGCGCAGGTTGGTTGCCAGTTCATAGGTGCGGATGAGCAGAAAGGGGCTGTCGCCCCCGGCTCGCGTGTTGATGATGCCAGGTCCCAGCCAGAGGTTCGCCGATGCCAGCGCACAGATCAGCGCCAGGACGGCAAGCGAGGGAGTGCGCCCCATCGGCACCCTCACAATCGGCGCCGTTGCAGGATGGCCCAGGTGACGAAGCCCACAGTGCCGATCAGCAAGAGCGCGCCGCCGCCCAGCGAGAGCAGGCCGATGGTGGCGTCGCCGTCCAGCGACAGCAATGGCGGCCTTGGCGTCGGGGTTGCACTCACATCGTCGAAGCCGTCGCTGGTGCGCCGCAGCCCGAGCGAGAACTCGGATTTTGCGCCGCTCACCTGCAGGGTGTCATTCAACGGCGTGGTCGGCACGTACATGTCCATCGGCAACGCGCCGGCCACGGTGTAGGTCTGGTTGGGCAGGCTCTCGAAGCAATGAGGTTCGTCCACGCCGTTGGTGATGTAGGTAGCGATGATATTGCCGCCAGCGGTGATGGTGAACTGAATGTTCGGCACCAGGTCCTCGAAGTCATCGAGCTTTCCGTTGCCGTTATCGTCGAAGAAGGCCCGTACGCATACCTGGCCGACCGTCGGCGTTGCTTCGACAACCGGCGCGCTCGAGTCGGCTGTTTCCGGTGCCTGGCCGGCGTCTGCTGCCGACGCGTCCGTCGCCGCTTCGGTCGTCGCCTCGACTGTCGTTCCCGGCTTGATGATCAATGTCTGCCCGATCTGCAACATCTCTGGCCTCACGCCCGGGTTGTTTCTCAGCAGCTCGTCCACGGACACGCCGTATTTCAGCGCGATGCCGCTTAGCGTATCGCCTGACTGGACGGTGTGGGTGACGGGCTGGACCACCGCGGGTGCAGCAGGTTGTCCGGCTTCTTCAGCCGCTTCGCTGTTCTCGGGTTCGGGGGTTGGGGTGGCCGGCGCAAGGGCCGGGTCGGGGGTCGCTGTCGGCGGCGGAGCGACGTACTCGAGCAGGGCGTCGTCCCAGAACACCTCGTTGTGCCGCACGTTGTCCTTCATGGTCGTGTAGGTGTAGAGGATGACGATGGGCGAACGCACCTCGACCTCGACGCTGAACTGGACGAACTCATCCTTGGCTTCTTGCTCGGGTGACCAGATCACCTGGCCGTTCAACGGGCTTGGCTTGCCGTTGTCACCACCCAGCGGATCCACCCCCACCTTCACGCGGATGTCTCGCGAGGGTCGCGACGAGATCGGGCTTTCGTCGTTTGTGGACCACACCTGCCCCCAAATCGTGAAGCGCACCCGCGACCCAACCTGCACGTCGTTTACGACGCGGTAGATGCCACCGGCGAACGTCGCGTTCTCGGTCCAGATGCGCTGTGCGGATGCGCCACTGTGCACGCGGGTCGTCGTGCGATCGTACTGCGGCTGGAAGTTCACGCCGGGCGGATCGTTCTCGTTGCGGGGAATGAACCACGCGCCCCACCCAGCCGGCACGTTGCACACGCCCTGTCTGCAGCTCCCGGCGTCCTGAAAACCGCCCTCGAACCCTTCAGTCAAGATGGGTGCGCTGTCTTGACCGTAGGCGGATGCGACCACGCACAGGCAGATGATGATCGCGATGGACGCACGCACTGCTGCGTGCGCGGCACAGCTTCGAACGCTCATTGCTTATTGCGGAGCCGGAATGATAACTGAATCCGATGTCGGCTTGCCCTGTGTGTCGAGCACGTGAAGGCGGCGATTGTCCTCGCGCCGGTATACGCCGATGCTCACCACGTCGCCGGCCTGTGCGCCGCCGGTCACGGCCAGCACGTGCTCATCCACGATGCGGTCGCTCGTGCGCCAGACTGGCATGGGCAGGTAACCGTTGGCCGGGCTGCCGTCGGCCTGGACCAATGGTTGTGGTCGGCCATCGCGCAACCAGTGCACGAAGATAGCATAGTCCTCGGTGATCGCTTTGGAGGTGCTCCAGACCAGCGTTATTGTGTAGAAGTTCGCTGGTTGCAGCGCCGCTCGAATGGTGGCCGATTCAAGAGTGATGTCTTCCTCGAAACGCGCCTGCAAGCCGTTTGCCGCTGGCTGGCCGGCAGAAGGCGACGCATGCACACCAATGAATGCACGGCGCGGCGTGGGATCTCTGTCGCCTTGGGCGAGCGCCCCCTCGACCACGCTGAGCGTCGCCGGGGCCGGCAACGTCGCGCGCAGATTGCTCCAGTCGTGATTGGGGTCCACGATGAGCAAGACCGGCGTCCCCGGCTCGCTCGCGCGTGCCCACTCGCCGCGCTTTGTGCCTGATACGCTCACCCAACGCCCGTCGGCCAGGAACGTCAGCGATGGGTTGTCGTTGGCCAGGCGATCCTCGAGCCAGATGTTCGAGGGCGGCAAAGGCGGTTGGCTGCCGAACCCCGATGCATGGGCGTTGATCAGCCGCGCCAGCTGTACGTTGTGATCCTCCAGCCAGTAGCGCGTCAGAGCGCGGTTGACGTAGTCGTTGAAGTAGTCGTTCACCGTGCCGATAGTGCTCAGGGCGAGCAGCAACGCTGCGACGAATGCAGGCGGGCTGATGGCGCGGCGCAGGAAGGTTGTCAGGCCGGCAAGCACGCCGCGTCGCGATAGCCAGGCTAGCGCTGCCTCCATGCCGACGGCAGCGATGATGCAGGCGGCCGGCAGGGCGCCGATGGCGCGTAGGAAGTGTGGCGTGTCCTCGGCCAGCATAGTCGGGATGAGCATCACGACCAGCCACAGCAGCACGAATTGCGGCGCGACGTTGGTTTCGACCCCCAGAATTTCGGTGCCGAAGCGCGATTGCCAGCTCCGCAGCCAGCGCCAGCCACATATCACGAGCCCGAGCACGAATGCCGGCGCCAGCCACCCATCGAAGACCGGCCGCAGCGAGAGGTTGTGCCGCCAGATGCGATCGCCCTGAAAGACGAACATGCCGGCTGCCTTGCCGATGTTGGCGACTAGCGCGCCGCCCAGGTCACCGCCGTTGATGTTGGGGTTGAGGATGGAGACCTGCCCGACGCGGCTGAAATATACATCCGCGTGTTGAGTGAGCCAGAGCAACATCGGGGCGAGCACGATCAGTCCGGCGACGATGAAGGCCAGCACCGACAGGTTGCGCCGTCGGACCGAAGCCTCGCCATGTCGCACGAACAGCTCTCGTCGGAGGCCCACCCAGAGGCTGAGGCCATACAGCGCGACCAGCAGCAGGACAAGCTGGGCCGAGGTATAGGTGTAGAAAGCGAGCCCGAAGGCGGCGCCGGCCAGGGCCGCATAGACGATGCGTGGGCGTAGCTCGTTCGTGCGCAGCCCGGCGAAGATGAACGCCATCATCGCGCACATCACCAGCGGCAGGGTGATGGCTCGAAAGGCCACCCGGCTGATGGCCAGGTGCCAGAAGGTGATGGCGAGAATCGCGGCGCTCAAGGCGCCGATGCGTGGCGAGAACATGGTGCGCCCGGCGAAGTAGATCGCGACCAGGGTCGTCGTGCCGATGAACGCCGAGGCGATGCGCAGCGCTTCGGGCGTGCGCCCGAACAGCGCGATGCTGGCAGCGAGCGCATACATGAACAATCCCTCGCGGCCGTTGTTTGCAGGGAAGTAGACTGCGAAGTTGCCTTCCAGCACGCTCAGCGCATCCAGGCCGTAGTAACCCTCGTCCCGATACAGGCCGGGCGGTAGCTCGCCGATGCGGTAGAAGCGCAGCGCTGCTCCGATTGCGACAATCAAGACCAGCGGTAGCAAGCCGGCGATCCAGCGGTTGCGCATGAGTTGAAGGTGCAAAGCGGCGCGATTGTAGCCCAGCGCACTCTGCGGCGTGCGTTGCGCTACGGCCGCTCATGTTCCTCTGAACCTCGGATGTATATTTCCGTGCTTGTGGGCAGGGAAGGTGGGATATGGACCTGAAGATCTCTGACGAAGTGCGCCAGGCGCAGCGCGCATTCTCGTTTGCGGGTGATCGGCATCACGACGTCGGCGTGCTGTGTCTGCATGGGTTTACCGGCTCGCCTGCGGAGATGCGCCCGTTGGGCGAGTATCTGGCTACCCTGGGTTTTGCAGTCGAGGGGCCACTGCTGCCGAAGCACGGCGGTATGCCGCATGAACTCAAAGGTGCGACGTGGCGCAGCTGGGTGGCCTGCGCACACGACGCGCTGAACGGGCTCGCCGGCCGCTGCTCGCAAGTTTTTATCGCCGGCCTTTCGATGGGCGGTTTGATCGCGTTGCACCTCGCCGCCAGCGAATGCCATCGCGCAACCTGCAACGGCAAACCCTCCCCGCTGCACGGCATCATCGTCATGGCTGCACCGACCTCGGTCAATGACTCGCGCACCCGGCTCGTGCGCTTCGCGCGCTACTTCGTGCCCTATTACTATCCGTTGAAGGGCGCGAACTTCGGCGACCCGAACTTTCGCGCCGGCATTCGGCAGCGCCTGGGTGTGAATAACGACGAGCTCGACCTGGATGATCCGCGGGTTCAGAAGCAGATCGTCGAAAGTGTGCGCATTCCGGTTGGCGCGATTCACGAGCTGCTCGAACTCAATCGGCTGGTCATGCGCGAGCTGCCGCACGTGACCACGCCTGCCCTCTTCATCCAGGGGCGCAAGGACCGGGTGATCGCGATGGACAGCGCCGATGTCATCGCGTCGCGCATCGGCTCGAAGGACAAGCGCGTGGTATGGTACGAAAATAGCGGCCATGCGTTGCCGCTGGAGCCTGACGCGCCGGCGATGTTCGAAGAGATCGGCGCGTTCATCCATACCCATAGTGCGACGAAGCGATGAGTCGGCGAGTCGAGTATCTGCTCAAGGCGATCGTGCTGGCAGCGTCGGGCCTGATGTTCTACGCCAAGATCAGCGACGGCACGCTTGCGTTCTACATCAACCAGCGCTTCGCCTGGTTGTCGCTGATGGCGGTGCTCATCTACCTGTCACTGGCGTTGACGATGGTCTACAAGGCCGGTCAGCACCGCCAGCGCCGCAAACCGCTCAGCGACCTGGGCGAGTTCGAAGTGATCCCCCTTCAGGCGCGCAACCCGCGCAAGCTGCATTCGCATCGTGCGTCGTGGCTGGCCATTGGCCTGCTCATGCTACCGGCCTTGTTTGGCTTCTTCACCCCTGCGCGCCCGCTCGGCGCGAGCGCCATCGAGAGCCGGGGCATCGGCCTGGCCGCGCCCGGTCGTTCCGGGACGGTGACGCAGGCCCAGCGCGTCGCCACCGGCCCGAAGAACATCCTGGATTGGCTGCGCGAGTTTTCGCGCTCAGCCGACCTGAGCGCTTTCGAGGGCAAAGAGGTGGATGTGATCGGCTTCGTCTACAAGGATCCGCGCGCCAGGCCAGACGAGTTTTGGGTCTCGCGCTTTGCTGTGAGCTGCTGCGTAGCCGATGCGACGGCGTTGGGCTTGCTGGTGCAAACGGCGGAGGCCGAGTCACTGGAGCCCGATCGCTGGGTGCGGGTGGTCGGCAGGCTGAAGGTGGGCGAGTTCGCCGGCGAAAGCATCCCGGTCATCGTTGCCGAACGCGTGGAACCTACGCAACAACCCGCACAGCCTTACCTCTACCCGTAGCTCGCGCCGGTGTTTCAACGACCTGCTTTGCCCCATCGCGCGAAGCTGCACTCTGGGCGCCTGTCGCTATAATCTCGACGAATGAAACGGCGCAGTCGTTATGAGCTGCCGACCCGGCCTCACCGCCCGCTGCCGACGCTGCGACCTCGCACACTGAGGCGTTCTTCCCCTGGGTTGTCGCGCTATCTGGCTCACTTCTTCATGCTCGTGATCCTGATTGGCGCGGGCTTGCTGGCCAGCGCGCGGCTAATCACCTCGGCCGAATCGGGACAGAAGAGCGCCGTTTCACCCGCCTTGCCCGGCGTGCAGGAGATCAACCGAACCATCCGCGCCACGGCTGAGCCGGCCATCATCGGCGGGTTCCCAGAAGCCAACCCCGACCTGATCCAGCGCGAATTTGTGCTGCCCGGCAGCGGACCAGGCGCGGCAGCCCAGGCGACGCAAAAGGAGCCGCGCCAGCTCAATACCTATTCGGTGGTGGCGGGCGACACGATCTTCGGCATTGCGCTCAAGTTCGGCCTGACGCCGGAGACGATCCTGTGGTCGAACTACAAGACGCTGAAGGACAACCCGGACCTGCTCAGCATCGGTCAGCAACTCATCATCCCGCCCGAGAATGGATTGATCGTGGATGTGGAGGCCGGCGATACGATTGATGGGTTGGCGCGGCGCTTCCGCGTCCCCCCTGAACGCATCGTGAATGAACCGATCAACGGCCTACGCGATATCAACCAGCCGCTCAGCATCGGTCAAATCATCTATGTGCCGGGTGGCGAGCGCGAAACGGTGGTCTGGCAGGTGCCCAAGCCGGTCGAAGTGCGGCGCACGACGACCGGTGTGCGCGTCTATCGCGTGGGGGTGTGTGGTGAGGTGGCCATCCCACCGCTGGGCACGGGCGCGTTTGTCTGGCCGGCCAATCGGCGCTATCTGTCGGGATACAACTTCAGCAATGTGCATCCCGGCCTGGACATCGCGGGTCGCCTGGGCGAGCCGATCTATGCTTCGGACGCCGGCACGGTGATCTACGCCGGGTATTCGTTGAATGCAGCCGGGCGGCCAGTGGGTTACGGCCAGTATGTCGTGCTGGATCACGGCAATGGTTACCAGACGCTCTACGCCCACGCCAGCCAGCTCTACGTGCGGTGTGGTCAGCAGGTGCAGCGCGGCGCGGTGATTGCTGCTATCGGCTCCGTCGGGCGCTCGACCGGCCCGCATCTGCACTACGAAATCCGTTACGGTGGTCGCGCGGTCAATCCATGGTCGCTGTTGCCGTGACGACGGTAGAATAACGGCCTTTCGGGTCACCCTCCGAGTTACCCGTCACCGGATCATCGGTGAGTGGTTCTGCGGAGGGTGATTCGTGCATCGTGCATCATGGGTTCAAGTCGAAACGAGATCGCTGAACGGCGCTCACTCGTCGCCCACACGCAGCGCTTGGCGCGCATGGCCTACACGCGTGCGGCCAGGGCGGTGTCGGCTTCGCAGGAATTGCTGAGCTCGGAGGACGGGCGCTGGCGTGCGCTCATCGTCATCGGGCGCTTTACAGCACACAGCGCAATCGTCTTCGTGCTCGCGCTGGCTGTGATCTTGGCTGGCCTCAACGCAGGAGCGGCCGGCCGCAGCAGCGCCGTTGCGGTTGCCGTGCCCACGGCAAACGGCGCCGCTCAGAGTGTCGGCCGTTCGCCGGTCATCCTCCTGACGAACAACGCCATGGCCTCGCCGGCGCACTTCCAGGTCGTCGGCGCCGGGGATCAGAACGCGTCGCTGATTGTGCGCGATGTCGTGTTTGCCGTCACCAAGCCATCCGAAGCGCGGACCGGCATCATCACATACACCGTCAAGCCCGGCGACAATGTCGAGACGATCGCGCAGCGCTTCGGCTTGTTGCCCACCACCATCGTGTGGTCGAATCGCGATGTGGAGGACAACCCCGACGTGCTGCGCGTCGGTCAGGTGCTCAACATCCTGCCGACCGATGGCATCCTGTACACGGTGGAGGCCAACGACACTCTGTCGAGCATCGCCGAGCGTTTCAAGGCCGACGTGGACGACATCTTGAATTCGCCGCTGAACAACCTGACATCCGGAGCCAATTTGCTGCCGGGGATGCGAATCGTGGTGCCCGGCGGCGTCAAACCGTTCGTTCCGCGGGTGGTCCAGGTTGATGTCCGGCGCGCGCCGTCCAGTGGTTCGGGCTACACAGGGCCCGCGCCTCGATTCACGTCATGCGGTACGTTCGCCTGGCCGACGCGCGGATACATCTCGCAGGGCTTCCGCTACTACCATCGCGCCATTGACATCGCCAACGCCATCGGCGTTCCGGTCTATGCATCCGATGGTGGCTATGTGACCTATGCCGGCTGGAGCAACGTCGGTTACGGATACATGGTGCAGATTGACCATGGGAATGGCTTCTCCACCCTGTATGCACACCTCAGCCAGTGGTATGTGGATCCGGGTCAGGCTGTCTCACGCGGACAGATCATCGGGGCGATGGGCAGCACCGGCAACTCGACCGGTCCACACCTGCATTTCGAAATTCGCTACGGCGGTGTGCCGCAGAACCCGTTGGTCTATCTGCAGTAGCGCTGACTTTGCCGATGAAGATGCCAGTGGCGCGCGATTCCACTGTACTCCGCTACAATTCGGCGTCATACCCAAGCTGGTGTCCGTGTATCAATCAGGCCTATGACAACCGACTCTGGAAAGCTCCCTCGCATCATCGCTGCAATTCATCTGTTGCCCTCTCGAGAATCGTTTCGACCTGACTTCCAGCCCCTGAACAAGATCATTGATCACGCGCTGATCCATGCGCAGATCGCCTACGATGGCGGTGTGCGCGCGTTCTACTTCCAGGATGTGAACGATACGCCGGTCGGTCCCACCGTGGCCGAGCACACCGTGTCGCACATGACGACGATCGGCAGGGAGCTCCGGCGCGCCTTCCCCGACGTGGCCTTGGGCGTGTGTTTGATGCAGAACAGCGGCAAAGAATCCATCGAGATCGCACACGCGATCGACGCCCAGTTCGTGCGCATCAAGGTCTACGTCGGTGCGATGGTGAAGGTCGAAGGGATCGTGCAAGGCGTGGCCTACGAAACCATCCGGACGCGGCATCATCTGAATGCACAGCACATCAAAATCCTGGCCGACGTGTACGACCGGTTGGGTGAGCCGTTGGCGCCGATCCCGCTGCCGGACATGTGTCGTCAAGCCGTCGAGTTCGGCCGGGCCGACGGTCTGATCCTGACCGGCAGGACGCCCGAACAGTCCATCCGCATGTTCGACGAAGTCAAACCGCTCAAGCTCCCGGTCCCGCTGATTCTGGGCGGTGACGCCTCGGCGCAGGCGATGAAGTTCTTCGTCAACCGGGCCGACCATTTCATCGTGCACGCTGCGTTCATCCGCCGTGGCCTCCCGCCGCGCAACGGCGTTCCGGTGGAGTGGGACGTCGAAAAGGTCAGGGAGCTGGTCGCATTGGCGAAATGAAACGCTGAAGACGTGGGCCGGGCTCTCGACGCTCGACTGTTGTGTTGCGGCGGGCTGCGCACCGACTACATCATCACGGCCCAGGGCGAAGTGCGCCTGATGGAGATGGGTGGCAACGCACTCTATGCCGCCGCAGGTGCGAAGGTGTGGCTGGAGCACATCGCCATCCTCGCCCGAGTCGGCGAAAGCTATCCGCTCGGCTGGCTGGACGACCTGCGCGCCTTTGGCTTCGACACGCGCGGCATACGTCAGGTGCCCGGCCCTCAGGATCACCGCACGTTCTACGCCTATCTCGACGAGGATACCCGCGTGGACACCGATCCGGCCAGGCACTTCGCCCGCCTGGGCTTCGAGCTGCCGGCTGCGCTGCACGACTACGTTCACTCCACGCTGGGCCAGGACGACCCCCATCACTACGAGCCGCTCGCTTTCACGCCCGAGGACCTCGATCTATACTTCGCAGCAGCGCCCTGGGCGGATGACCTTCCGCCTCCCTCCTCCGATCTGCGCGTCCAGTCCGGAGCTGGGCGTCGCGCGTTCGCCACTGGCCTGCACATCGCCCCCAGCAGCATCCGCACGCAGCGCTATCTACCCGAGGCAGCCCGTCGGCATGGCGTGCGCATCGTCAGCGTAGATCCAGGTGAGCGCGCGATGCAGCCAGCGCTCATGCCGTACGTAGAAGAGATGCTGGCGCAGGCAGATATCTTCTTGCCGAGCGATCAGGAAGCCGAAAGCTTGTTTCGCGAAGAGCCGGCCGAGATGGATGCCCGGCAGTGCGTCGAATGGTTCGCTGCGCGTGGCCCGAGCGTGGTGGTGCTCAAGCTTGGCGCCGAGGGCGTGTTGGTGCACGAACGCGGCAGCGATCGGTGCTGGCACGTGCCCGCGCTGCCGGTTCGCGTCGTGGACGTGACCGGCGCAGGCGATGCGTTCTGCGGCGGCTTCATGGCCGATTTCATCAAGCACGGCGACCCGGTGCGCGCCGCCATCACTGGCACGGTGTCGGCCTCGCTCGCCGTCCAGGATTACGGTCCCCTTGCCATCCTAGACGCAACCGAGGATGAGGTAGATCACCGCGCATCGCTCCTCCGGGCTTATGTGACCGCAATTTAGATCCCGCCCCACCGGGTCAGCTGAGGGTATTGCTCTGGCTTCAACTCCAAATGCCTCGAACATGAGTTTCTGGACGGACTCTCGATGTCGGACCAGGTTGCAATTTAGTTGCCTGACTTTGTAATCCTTGCATCGTCAGGTTGCCGGGAGTTCGTCCGCTGCCGAAACTGGCGCCGCGCCCGGCGTGCTGAGCCCCGCATCTCACGCCTGGCTGCGAGTCCGTTGAGAAAATTCATAGGCACGTCGCTTGCGCGTCAGATGAATCTTGTTGCAGGTATGCAATTCGGCCATCGCCGGCCGCTATCTGTCTCGGCTGATTCGTCTGCCGGGCAACCAGCAAAATTGTGCCCATTTCGCTATCCTGACGCACGTATTCCATATCTGCTTGAGCGCGAAAGGAGGCTTTAGATGCTCAGGAAGTTTGACGATAAGCTGCATGAGTTTGCGGATCGCCTGTTCGAGGCGTTGGGTTATCACCGGCATCCCCCGCCGGTGCGACTGACCCGCATCGTCATCGTGCGCGTGCCCGATCCCGACCGCCCATCGCCGATGAGCCTGGCGCCGTCCCGGATGCAGCCGAGCGCGCTGCTTCCTCGTCGGCGCTTCTGATCACTGTGAGACCCTCGCGTGGCTTGCGGCAGGTGCTCCGATGCAGACTCGCCTCGCGACATCAGGTGAAGATCAGGCCGATGGGAGGGCGGCCTCGATCTTTGCTGGAAGCCCCGTCGGGGTAGGCCAAGGCATCGCCTTAGCCTACCCCGAACGCCTCATAAGTTTGTGAATAGAATCGGTCGTGCGCGTAGTTGCCCCTGACTGCTCGGCGGTGTGACCCCGCCACTGTGAATGTGGATCTCCGGCTGATCGAGCGGCCGGACGAAGCGTGGACCCTACCCCTGCCGGCCCTGCGCTATCATCTGGCGCATGACGGCGCAAATGCATCCTCTGCAGACCCTCGCCCGCGCGGAGCGACTCGCTCCCAACCTCGTTGCATGGCGCCGTGCCATCCACCGCCACCCCGAGCTGGGCTTCCGTGAGTTCGAAACTGCCCGGCTCGTTGCCCAGGCGTTGACGGCGATGGGAATCGAGTTTCGCGCCGGGGTGGGTCGAACCGGCATCGTCGCCGACATTGCGTCTGGCAAACCCGGCCGCTGGGTTGCCCTACGCGCAGACATGGACGCCCTGCCGATCCACGAAGAGAACGATTCCCCCTATCGCTCGCGCGTGCCCGGAGTGATGCACGCGTGTGGGCACGACGCGCATACTGCGATGCTCCTCGGAGTCGCGGCACTGTTCGCCCAGCAGCCGCCGGTTGCCGGCGGTGTGCGCTTCATCTTTCAACCTTGTGAGGAGGACGCTGACGAGGAGGGTCTGAGTGGCGCACAGCGCATGGTCGCCGAAGGCGCCATGGATGGCGTGAGCGCCGTGCTTGCCTTGCATGTGACGCCTTTGCTGCCGGTGGGCAAAGTCGGCTACGACGCGGCGATTTCCGCCAGCGTGGACGATTTCATCCTCACTCTGCGAGGGCCGGGCGGGCATGCCGCCAACCCCAACCTGACCGTGGATACCGTGATGGTGCTCGGCCAGGTGATCAATGCGCTCTATATGGGCGTTCCACGCGCGGTTGATCCGATGCAGCCGGCCGTGCTGACGATTGGCTCGATCAGCGGGGGACAGGCCAACAACGTGATTCCCTCCGAGATCCGGTTGACCGGTACGCTGCGCGCGCGCAGCGCCGAGGCTCGCCAATCGGCCCTGTGTGCATGCGACCGCGCCGTTGCGCTGGCGCGAGCGTTGGGTGCCGAGGCAGAATGGTGCTGGCGGCAGCCGTCGCATCCGCTCTCGCTCAACGACGCCGCTGCGCTCGACGCATTGATCCGGAGCGCGCGCAGTTTGCTCGGCCCAGACTGTGTCGCCGACGATCGCGGGCTGGGATTGGGCGGCGAGGACTTCACCTACTTTGCTCAGAAGGCGCCCGGCGCGATGCTCTACCTCGGCGCGCGGGTCGAGGGACATGGCGAATGGCACACGCCTACCTTCGACGTGGACGAGCGTGCGCTTCCCATCGGCGCCGCGATCCTGTATGAAGCTGTTGACTTGCTGATGACATGATGCGCGATGCTTTCGCTCTTGACCGTCCGACGACATCGTGGATTCGTTTAGATCATCGAACGCACAAAAGGGAATTCATCCATGACGCAAATGACTGGCCAACATGGCCCATCCGTGCCCGATCGCGCATCGGCCGAACAACCCTCGATGGCGCCCATCGCGCTGGCAGCCGGAGCCGGGGCACTCCTGGGGGTGGCCCTGGCGGTGACCGTCTGGTCGCGCAACTACGTCAACCACAACGTGCCGCTGACTGCGGCACTGGATGGCGAGCTAGTGCGCTTCCGCGGCAGGCGGGCGGGACATCTGGCGTATTACGCGGCTGGACCGATCCGTCGGGGCGTGCCGCCGTTGGTGATGCTCCACTCCATCAACGCCGCGGCCTCGTCGTTCGAGATGAAGCCACTCTACGATCACTATGCCCAGTCGCGGCGCGTCATTGCGCTCGATCTGCCCGGATATGGGTTCTCCGATCGTAGTGATCGAACTTACACACCGGCTTTGTTCAGAGACGCTGTCCTCGACCTGGTGGAACAGGAGTTGGAAGGCTCGGTCGTGGACGCGGTAGCGCTGTCACTGAGCAGTGAGTTCCTAGCGCTGGCAGCGCAGGCTCGCCCACTGCTCTTCCGTTCCTTGACCTTCCTCTCGGCGACCGGCTTCAGCCGGCGTAGCATGTCGCTCCGTCCGAACGAGCTGCTGTTCAACTTGCTGCGGGTGCCGGTCTGGCGTCGCACGATCTACGACCTGCTCACATCGCGGCCCAGCTTGAGGTTGTTCCTGCAGTTCAGCCTGTGCACCCGCCTCGGTCGCGCGCTGGTGGACTACGCCTATGCGACCAGCCACCAGCCGCAGGCCGAGAACGCGCCCTACGCCTTCATTACATTCAAGCTCTTCACCCCGACCATCCTTCAGGTCTATCGCGCGTTGCCGCAGCCTTGCCTCGCGGTGTTCGGCCAGGATCCCTTCGCCCGTTCTGATTTAGCAGGCGAATTGCGCGACAAACCGAACTGGCGCATCCACTCCCTGGAGAGCGCCGGCGCGCTGGTGCACTGGGATGAGCCGCGCGCCGTCATCGCCTTGATGGATGCGCATCTCGCAGCGAAGTAGCGCTGCCGGACAGATCGGCCGGGGGAGCCACTCAGGCCGGCACAGGCTCACTCACCGGGCGCTCGGTCGGTGGCGTGGCGGAGCGGTTGACCAGGGGCGCATACATCTCCTCCACGTACTGTTTGAGCATGCGGCGCGTGCTGAAGCGCGGGGCGACCGTGGCGATGGAGGCCTTGGCCCGCCTCAGCCAGCCGTGCGGGATGCCGTCATCGTCGGTGTCGTAGTAGAGCGGGATGATCTCGTTCTCCAGCGTGTTGAACAGCGACTCGCAATCTACGCGATCCTGTTCTTCCAGGTCGTCGTAGGCTCGATCCTGTCCGATGGACCAGCCGTTCGTCCCGTCGTATGCCTCGCGCCACCAGCCGTCGAGCACGCTGAAGTTGATCGCCCCGTTGAGGGCGGCCTTCATGCCGCTCGTGCCGCTGGCCTCGTAGGGTCGGCGCGGTGTGTTCATCCACACATCCACGCCCTGCACCAGGTAGCGGGCGACGTTGATGTCGTAGTCCTCGATGAACACCATGCGCCCGGCTGTATCGGCGTTCTTGATCACGCGATAGAGTTCCTGGATCAGGCGCTTGCCGGGCTCGTCGTTGGGATGCGCTTTGCCGGCGTAGATGATCTGAACCGGGCGGGCAGGGTTGTTGATGACGCGCAGCAGACGCGGGATGTCACGCAAGATGAGCGAGGCGCGCTTGTAGGTGGCGAACCGGCGCGCGAAGCCGATGGTCAATGCGTTGGGATCAATCATCACCCCGCTGGCGATCGTCTGCACCGGATGCTGGCTGTGTGTGATCCACTTGGCGCGGGCACGCTCGCGCATGAACTGGGCCAGTTTGCGCTTGAGATGTTTGCGCACCGCCCACAGCTCGTCGTCGGGAATCTCGTAGACGAGCTGCCAGGTGGCCGGATTGTCCAGGCGCGCATACCAGCCGGCGCCGAGGTACTCATCGAACAGTCGGCGCATCCGCCGCGCCAGCCAGGTGGCCGTGTGGATGCCGTTGGTGATGTGCGAGATCGGCACCGGCTGATTTGGATACATCCACTGCCACATCGCGCGTGAGACTTCGCCGTGCAGGGCGCTCACGCCGTTAGCCTTGGCCGACATGCGCAGCGCAAGCGGCGTCATGCCGAAGGCGCCTTCATCGTCGGCCAGGGCCAAGAACGCTTCGCGGGTCAGCCCCAACTCCTGCCACAGGCCGTCCAGTTGCTGGGCCACCTGCCACTTGGGGAAGCGGTCGTTGCCGGCAGGCACGGGCGTGTGCGTGGTGAACACGGTGCTCTGGCGGACCTTCTCCCTGGCCTTTTCGAAGCTCATGCCCTGCCGGACCAGCTCGCGGGTGCGCTCGAGGGTGCTGAACGCGGAGTGCCCCTCATTCATGTGCCAGACGGCCGGGTTGATCTTCAGCGCGCGCAGTGCGCGCACGCCACCGACGCCGAGCACCATCTCCTGATTGATGCGGGTGTCGGGATCGGGGCTATACAGGCGCTGAGTAAGCACGCGGTCCTGCGGCGTGTTCTCGGGCAGATCGGTGTCGATCAGGTAGAGTGGCACGCGGCCCACCTGCGCCTTCCACAGGTTGAAGTACACGCAGCGCCCCGGCAGCTCGACGCACAGCACCAGCGGGTCGCCGGCGGCGTCGTGCACCTGGATGATCGGCAACTGGTCGAAGTCCAAATGCTCGTAGTCGGCCTCTTGCCAACCGTCCTCGGTGATGCGCTGGCGGAAGTAGCCCTGCAAGTAGAGGAAGCCGACGCCGACCATAGGCACGCCCATGTCGCTGGCTTCCTTCAGGTGGTCGGCCGCCAATACACCGAGGCCGCCGGCATACATCGGCAACGCCTCGGTCAGGCCGAATTCGAAGGAGAAGTAGGCGACTGGCCCCTTGCGCGCCGGCCACGCGCCGGCATAGCTTTGGAACCAGGATTTGTCGTTCCCGTTTTCACGGCCGCTCATGTAGGCTGTGAAGTCGGCGACGGCGCGGTCGTAGGAGTCCAGCAACCGCCTGTCCTTCATCGCCTCCGCGAGCGCCTTGTTCGGCACGCGATGCAGGAACTTGACCGGGTTGTGATACACCTCCTCCCACAACACGGGGTCGATTCGCTGAAAGATGCGTTGGACCTCCGGGTGCCACGTCCACCACAGGTTGTAGGCAATCTCGCCCAGTTTCTGAATGCGTTTCGGCAACAGGCTACAGAGCGATTCGACGACGACCTCTGACACAGATTCCTCCACTTTTGATTCCTCTTTTCTCACCGCAACCCACAGGTCTGGCTGCATGCACCGATGCGCGATGACACAGTGTGAGTCGGCGCTCGAGTCGTAGCCCGTGGGCGATTTGCGGAAAGTAAACTAGTAAAGCTTCAAGCCATTATAGTCTGCGCTCCCAGGATGCAAGTCGATGCCTGGATAAAGATCGGCCGGCCGCATATAATGACGCGGATGCGAATCGCAATAGCGGCCGACCACGCCGGATTTTCGCTCAAGGCCTCACTCGTAGAACTCCTCAAGCAAGATGGTCACGAGGTGCTCGATCTGGGCGCTTTCAACGCCGAACGATCGGACTACCCAGATTTTGCCCGAGCCGTCGGCGAAGCCTTGCAGCGCGGCCTGGCGGAGCGGGGCGTGCTCATCTGTGGCAGCGGCGTGGGCGTTTGCATTGCCGCGAACAAGATGAGAGGGATCCGCGCCTGCGTGTGCCACGATACCTACTCCGCCCACCAGGGGGTGGAGCACGACGACATGAATGTGATCGTGCTCGGCGCGCGAGTGATTGGCATCGCGCTGGCCTCCGAAATCGTGCGCACCTTCCTGAAGGCCCGTTTCAGCAATGACGTCGAACGCTACGTCGCCCGCTTGAAGAAAGTCGAGCAGATGGAGCGTGAATCGTGTGAATGACGGTTGGTGGGTGCGCGGCGGATGGCGCGAGGCGCTACACGCCTGGCGCGCCCTTGCCTTTCTCCAAATGCCATGACCAGCAAGAATGGAAACCCAAACGTCGAAGTGCGAAAGTATGGCCAGAGTTTCTGGTACGACAACATCCAGCGCAGCATCATCGCCTCCGGTGAGATGCAGGCGCTGATTGACGACTATGGTGTCCTCGGCCTGACTTCGAACCCGTCCATCTTCGAGAAGGCGATCACCGGCAGCACCGACTACGACGATGACATCGTTGACCTGGTGCGGCGCGGCGCCGATACCAACGCCATCTACGAGGCGCTCGCCATCGCCGACATCCGGTCGGCCGCCGACCTGCTCGAGCCGATCTACGAGCAGACCAACGGCCTGGATGGCTACGTCAGCCTGGAGGTCTCGCCGTTGTTGGCGCACGACTACGAGGGCACGGTGAACGAGGCCCGCCGTCTGTTCGCGCTGGTGGGGCGTAAGAACCTGATGGTCAAAGTGCCGGCCACGCCGGCTGGCATCCCGGCTATCCAGACGCTCATCGCCGAGGGGATCAACATCAACGTAACGCTGATCTTCTCGCTCGACGGCTACGAAGCCGTGGCGCGCGCCTACCTGGCCGGCTTGCGCGAGCGCGCCATGAAGGGGCAGTCGCTCGACGTTGCTTCAGTGGCTTCTTTCTTCGTCAGCCGCGTGGATACGCTGGTGGACAAGCTGCTCGACGAGAAGATCGCCGCCGTGCCCGAGCACGATTCGGACCAGCGCGAGCGGCTGCAGGCCCTCAAAGGCAAGGCAGCGATCGCCAATGCCAAGCTGGCCTACGACGTTTTCGGGCGCATCTTCTCCGAGCCGGAGTTCAAGGCGTTGGCCGACCAGGGTGCGCGTGTGCAGCGCGTGCTTTGGGCCAGCACCAGCACCAAGAACCCAGCCTACAAGGACACCTACTACGTCGAGGCGCTCATCGGTGAGCACACCGTGAACACGCTGCCGCCGGCCACCTTGAAGGCCTTTCGTGACCACGGCATCGTCGCACCGACGCTGCGCGAAGGCCTCGACGAGGCCAAGCAGACCATCGAAGCGCTCGAGGCAGCCGGCATCTCGATGGAGCAGGTGTGGCAAAAGTTGCAGGACGATGGCGTCAAGTTGTTCGCCGACGCGTTCGAGTCTTTGCTGAAGGGCATCGAGAACAAACGCGCGGCCATCCTCGCCCGTGGCGAGGCATCGGGCGTCGCGTCGGCGCTCGGCTATGTCGAAGAGCTGGTGAAGATGAAAGCCGCCTCGCGGGTGTGGCAGCGCGACGCTTCGCTGTGGACGACGGCGCCGGAGCACATCAAGGTGATCAGCAACCGCCTGGGCTGGTTGTCGGTGATCGAGACGATGCCGCCCCGCGTGGATGAGCTGAACGCCTTCCGCGAGCAGGTGCAGAGCATGGGCATGACCGATGCCGTCGTACTGGGCATGGGTGGCAGTTCGCTGGCTCCGGACGTGATGCGCATCACCTTCGCCGCGCCATCCGAAGGCGGGAGTGGCTTGCGGTTGCATGTCCTGGACACCACCGACCCGACGACGGTGCTGAACCTGGAACGCCGGCTCGACATCAGGAAGACGCTATTCATTGTCGCCAGCAAATCGGGTGGCACGCTGGAGGTGAATGCTTTCTACAAGTACTTCCGCGCGAAGGTGGACGAGGTCGCGGGTGACGAGGCCGGCAAGCAGTTCATCGCCATCACCGACGCCGGCACCGCGCTGCAGCGCATGGCGGCCGACGAAGGATTCGGCAAAGTGTTCATCAACCCGGCTGACATCGGCGGGCGCTATTCCGCGTTGTCCTACTTCGGCCTGGTGCCGGCCGCTTTGCAGGGCATCGACGTTGCCAGGCTGCTCGAGCGCGGGGCGCAAATGGCGAACTGGTGCAAGCCGGATAGTGCCACCAACCCCGGCCTCTATCTTGGCGCGCTCATGGGCGGGCTTGCCCTGGGCGGGCGCGACAAGGTCACCTTCATCCTCTCGCCGGGCATCGAAGCCTTCGGGTACTGGGTGGAGCAACTGATTGCCGAGAGCACCGGCAAGCAGGAACGGGGCATCGTGCCGGTCGAGGGCGACCTGAGCGCCGATGGCGAGCCGGTGACGCTTCGTGACACCGCGCGTGGCAAATCGGGCGTGGCCGCGCTCAGCACGGATCGCTTCTTCGTGTATATGAAGCTGGCCGGGGACGATGCCTACGATCGTTTCGTCGCCGGTCTGGCCAAAGCCGGCTTGCCCGTGCTCACCCTGACGCTGCAGGACGTCTACGACCTGGGCGCGGAGTACTTCCGCTGGGAATTCGCCACGGCCATCGCCGGCGTGGTGATCGGTGTGAACCCGTTCGACGAACCGAACGTGACGGAGAGCAAGCTCAACACCAAGCGGCTGCTCGACGAGTTCGAGCAGAGCGGGGCTTTCAGCAACGAGTTGACCAGCCGGTCAGCCAACGGTCAGCTCAACAAGTTCCTGCGCCAGGCCAAGCCCGGCGACTACATCGCCATCCAGGCTTACCTGCCATATTCCGAACCGGTGGCCCGACAGCTCACCCGCCTGCGCCACCTCATTCGTGAGAAGACTGGCGTGCCGGTCACCGTCGGTTACGGGCCGCGCTTCCTGCATAGCACCGGCCAGTTGCACAAGGGTGGGGCGAACAACGTCGTGGCGCTGCAACTGACCTACGATCCGGAAGAAGACGCGTTGATTGCAGGCGAGCCGTTCTCGTTCGGCACGCTCATCCGCGCGCAGGCGCTGGGCGACTTCGAATCGCTGCGGGCGCACCAGCGGCGCGTCCTGCGGCTGCACCTGGGCTCCGACCTCAAAGCGGCGCTGGACAAGGTGATCCGGGTGGTCAGTGGCGGCACGCGCCGGTCGAGCGCGACGAGCAAGGCGGCGAAGACGACGCGCTCCGGGACGAAGCGAGCCGCCGGCTCGAGGCGCGCCGGAGCGCAGACGCGCGCTTCGGCCGGCCCAACGCCGCTCGAAGGGCGCAGCAAGCCCGCGAAGCGCATCGCGTAACATACACTTCACAAAGACGCTTTACAACACAGGAAAAGAAAGGGAGCTAACGACATGCAAATAGGATTGTTCGGTTTGGGGCGAATGGGCGCCAACATGGCGCGGCGCTGGCATCGCGAAGGTCACGAAGTCATCGTGTGCAATCGCAGCCCGAAACCGATTGACGACTTGAAGGCCGAGGGCCTGCGCGGGGTATATACCATCGAGGAACTGGTAGCTGCGCTCACCCCGCCGCGGGCGATCTGGATCATGATCCCCGCCGGCCCGACGACCGACGCGATGATTCAGAAGTTGCTCGACCTGCTGGAACCCGGCGACGCGATCGTGGACGGCGGTAATTCCAACTGGCGGGATTCCAAGCGACACTACGTCGAATGCCAGGCCAGGGGAATCCACTTCATGGATCAAGGCACTAGCGGTGGCATCTGGGGTCTGGAGAATGGCTACTGCCTGATGATCGGCGGTGACGAGGCCACCTTCAAACGGTTGGAGCCGGCCTTCAAGTCGCTGGCGCCCGACGGCAAGTACTACCTGCACTGCGGTCCGGCCGGTGCCGGCCACTTCGTCAAGATGGTGCACAACGGCGTCGAATACGGCATGATGCAGGCATTTGCCGAGGGCTTCGAGATCATGGAGAAGAGCGAGTTCGACCTGAAGCTGGATCAGGTCGCCGAGGTATGGCGCAAGGGCAGCGTGGTACGGTCCTGGTTGCTCGACCTGCTGGCCGAGGCGCTCAAGGACGACCCCAGGCTGCAAGGCGTAAAGGGCTACGTCGAAGATTCCGGCGAGGGCCGCTGGACGGTTCAGGCCGCCATTGACGAAGACGTGCCGGCGCCGGTGATTGCCCTCTCGCTGTTCCAACGGTTTGCCTCGCGTCAAGAAGAATCCTTCGCCGCGAAAGTCACCGCCATGATGCGCAAGGGGTTTGGCGGCCATGCGATCAAGACGAACTGAAAAGCCAAAGATCGCCTGCAGCCTTTTCCCGATGCCGAATTGCGACACCCAGTCGCTGAATTTCGGCATCTGACACCCGACATCATCTGATGAACCATCCAAAGAGACCCGAGCCGTGCATCATGGTCATCTTCGGTGCATCGGGCGACCTGACGCAGCGCAAACTCATCCCGGCCCTCTACAGCCTGATGTGCGATGGTCTGTTGCCCGACGAGTTCGCCATGATCGGCTTTGCCCGCAAGCACAAGACCAACGAGTCCTTCCGCGAGGAGATGCGCCTCGCGTGCGAGGAGTTCGCGCGGTCGAAGCCGATCAACGAGGCGGTTTGGGAAAAGTTCGCCCGCAGCCTGCATTACCAGCAGGGTGACTACAACACGGCCGCCGACTACGAGGTGCTGTGCAGGCGGTTAGAGGCGATCGAGCAGGCGCACAGCAGCGGTGCCAACCGGCTGTTCTACGTCGCCACGCCGCCGGAGGTCTATCCCACCATCATCGAGAACGTCGGCACGGTGTTGTGCACCGGCGCAGCCGGCAGCGACAGCCACTGGGCGCGCATCATCATCGAGAAGCCGTTCGGCCACGACCTACAGTCGGCCCGTGAGCTGAATGAGCACGTGCACCGCTTCTTCCGGGAAGATCAGGTCTATCGCATTGACCACTACCTGGGCAAGGAGACCGTCCAGAACATCTTCGTCTTCCGCTTCGCCAATGGCATCTTCGAACCCATCTGGGATCGGCGCTACGTGGACAACGTGCAGATCACGGTGGCCGAGAGCATCGGCATCGGCAACCGCGGTTCGTACTACGAGAAGGCCGGCGTCATCCGCGACATCGTGCAGAACCACCTGTTGCAACTCCTGGCGCTGACGGCCATGGAGCCGCCGGCCGAGTTCAGCGCCGATGCTGTGCGCAACGAGAAGGTGAAGGTA
>FWWM01004322.1_pt1 | contig 33220 bp, 31 predicted proteins | sample 2228351 | NCBI WGS metagenome assembly FWWM01 (sample SAMEA103939774, study PRJEB20133) | metagenome
AAATAAAAAAACCCGCCGAGCGAACGCTCTTCGGGGGACAGATACGGGAACAGTACGGGCAATCAGCCCGCCTGCAACGGCAACCAAACGAGAGAGCGCGCTTCGCGCGTCGCCTGCATTGCCCATATCTGGATCTTCTTTACATCCGGACTGTAACCGTCGGCCCCGGAGTTGCGCCGGATCCTGCGTGCCTCTCAACACGCTCGTGGGCTATACCACCGATCGGGAATTTCACCCTGCCCCGAAGATCGTTTGTCGTCTGTGATGATAGCATCAATCGCGCGCAGGTGTCAAGGCTGGTTGGTTCAGAAAGGATAACCTGGCGGTTGCGATAGTCGGTCACACGGCATGAGGAAGCGACATTTTGACGACTGGCGCTGTTGCTGGTATGCTAGCGAAAGATGAAGGATACGTGTCGAGCAATGTGCACAGGCCTATGACCACTATTCTGGACGAATTGCGCTGGCGCGGATTGTTGTACGAGAGCAGCGAAGGTCTCGAAGACACGCTGCGGCGCGAGCGCGTGACCCTCTACATCGGCTTCGATCCCAGCGCCGACAGTCTCCACATCGGGCATCTCCTGCCGCTGCTCACGCTGGCCCGCTTCCAGCGCTGGGGCCACATTCCGATTGCGCTGGCCGGCGGCGGCACCGGTCTGATCGGCGATCCAAGTGGCAAGACGCAGGAACGTCCGCTGCTGAGCAAGGAGCAGGTTGCCGCGAACGTGGAAGCGATCAAGCGGCAGCTCGCCCAGTTCCTCGATTTCAATGCCGGTGACCATTCGGCGCTCCTGCTCAACAATGCCGACTGGCTCACCCGCATCTCGCTGATCGATTTCCTGCGCGATGTTGGCAAGCATCTGACGGTGAATTACATGCTGGCGAAAGATTCGGTGCGTTCGCGCATGGCGAGTGAAACCGGCATTTCATTCACCGAATTCAGCTACATGCTCTTGCAGGCTTACGATTTTGCCTATCTCTTCGAGCATTACGGCTGCAAACTTCAGGCTGGCGGCAGCGACCAGTGGGGCAATATCACCGCCGGTATCGAGCTGATCCGCCGCTCGTTCGGGCAGCGCGCCTATGGGCTGGTCTATCCGCTGGTGACCAAAGCCGACGGCACCAAGTTCGGCAAGACCGAGTCGGGCGCGGTCTGGCTCGACCCGCAGCGCACCTCGCCCTACCGCTTCTACCAGTTCTGGTACAACGTCGATGATGCCGATGTCGGCAAGTACCTGAAGTACTTCACCTGGCTGAGCGCCGACGAAATTGCCGATCTTGAGCAGATCACGGCCCAGCATCCCGAACGCCGCGCCGCGCAGCAGCGCCTGGCCCGCGAAGTGACCCGCATGGTGCACGGCGAAACTGCGCTGGCCCGCGCCGAAGAGGCGTCGCAGGCCTTGTTCGGCGGCGCCTTGACCAGCCTTAGCGCCAGCGATGTCGCCGACATCTTCAATGATGTGCCATCGACGACGCTGCCACGCCACGACTTCGCCGCTGAAGGGGTGGCGCTGATCGATGCGCTCATCCGCTGCGGCATCGCCACTTCGCGCAGCGATGCGCGGCGCGCGATTGAAGGCGGCGGCATCTACGTCAACAATGTCCAGAGCGCCGATGTCTCCCGTCGCCTGACGCTGGGCGATAGTATCGATGGGCAGTTCATCGTGTTGCGCAAAGGGCGCAGGCAGTATCATCTCATCCGGCTGGCGTGAAGGGGTGGGAGTCGCTTCGCTGCGCATCACATGCTATCCGGCATGCCAGCCCCCGTAGCAATGTGCGCAGTGCAACCCAGCCTCGCATGGCGTCGTCCTCCGGCGCGAAATGGGAGGGGCAACCCGCCGGGTTGTCCTTCCATCATCATTCCACAATCCAGATAACCCTGCGCAGATATTGGTTATCTCCACAGTTCCACTTGCCAATCTTCCCCTGACAACTGACAGAAGCACATTCCCTACAAGCAGGTGAATCTGCGAGCAAATCTGTGCCCTGTCACGCTATCATGGAAGCGTCGGCTCGTCCACTTGTCGCGCTTACGGCCTGACGCAATCGGTTTCAGAATGAGCAGGGAGGAAAATGATGCCCGGTCGTAACCTTACTCGGCTGATGGTGGTAGTGACGATCTTGATCCTGCCGGCAACGATTGCGCTGGCCTTCGATCCCACTGCGCAGAACTCTTCATTGCTGCTCGATGAAGCCCTGACGGTCTACTATGGCAATCTGGCGCGCCGGAATCACAATTTGCCGCCATTGCGCTGGAATCGCGAGCTTACCCACGCGGCGCGCTGGTTTGCCTGGGATTCGGTGGAGCGGCGGAGCGTGCCATACTGTGGCCATCAAGACACAAACGGGCAGTGGCCGAGCGATCGCGCGCCATTGTTCGGCTATCTGGGCCGCAGCGGTGCCGAAAACGCCTTTTGCGGCTATGTCACGCCACAAGACGCGATCAATGGCTGGATGGACAGTCCAGGGCATCGCGCAAATTTGCTTAACGCCGGGCATCGCGAGATTGGGCTGGGCTACTACCGTCGGCAGAGCGATGGCCGGGGCTACATCGCCCAGATGTTCGGCAATGATCCGGCGTATGCGCCGGTGATCATCGAGCACGAAGCGCCGACGACCCTGAATCCAGACGTTGCCCTGTACATCTATCAGCGGGAAGAACAGAGCAGTTTTACCGCGCTCAGGCCGGCGACCGCGATGATGATCGCGAGCAACCCCTGCTTCATCGGCGCAAGCTGGCAGCCGTTTACTACCGAGACCAGGTATCGATTGCCTGAAGGTGAGGGCTGGCGCACCGTGTATGTGAAGACGCGCGATGCCGTGGGCGCAACCCAGGTTGTGAGCGATACGATCTATCTCGGCGCGCAGCTTCCGGCTGCTGAACTGTCGGCGACGCTCAGCGACCGTCAGCCCGCCGTGACTCTATCTGGCCTCAGTCACCCGTCGTTCACCCAGGCGCAGTTCAGTCTGGGCTGGCTGGTCGATGAGACCTATCCGACCTTTCGTCTGCTCTGGGGCGCCGGCGGGCGCGTGACCGATACAGCCGCCTGGGGTGGTTACGCCTTCCGCCTCGGTCTGGCGAACATGGAGAGTTCGGCCTGGGTGTATGAGTACCGACCAACCATGCTTGCCGATCAACCACTGGTGGCTTATGTGCGCCTCAAGATTGCCGACAATACCAGCCCAGCGGAGGTGGCCCGCTTCAGTGTCATAAGCGGCGATCTGGAATATGGTCCCCTCCGACTGCGGGGGAATGATTTTGTCGCTCCCGGCCAGTATCAGGAATTTGCCCTGCCCTTCACTTACCGCCGCGGAGATGATTTCCTGACTTTCCAATTCTGGCGCAGCGGCGCTACCGAGGTCTTCATCGATGCCGTCACCATCTTCACTGCGCCGCAGCCGCTTACCGATCCGATCACGATTGCGGTTCCCGGCGGCAATTATCGTGGGCAGGGGGTGTGGGTGCGATACACCGATGGCGCATCGTTCACCGCGTTTGAGGAGGCGCCTTCAGTCCCGCCCATCAGGCCGCAGACGTTTCTTGCGCAACGCGATGCTGCGGCCCCGATTGCGCGCGCCATTGCCTCGCCCTGCGCTCTGCCGAACCTGACAGTGACCCAAACCGAACCGTGGCTGACGGGGAGCAGCGATCATGGTATATTGAGATTGAGTATCGATCATCGCGGCCTGAACAGCGGCGTCTACGAGGGGACGATCACCTTTGCTGCGCCGCCGACCGATGGTCGGCTGACCATTCCGGTGCGGTTGCTGGTGGTCGAACAGCTTTACACGACCTTTGTGCCTCTGGCAGGACGGTGATACCGATGCGACGATGGTTTGTTCTCTGGCTGGCGCTGCTCGGCGGTTGTGCGCTGGCAAGCGCTCCTGCCGCCCCTTCATCCGCTCCGGTCATTATCGATCCACCGGCAGCGCTGAGCGATTTTCGCCTGCCGGCCAGCGCTGGCGGCGAGCTGAGCCTGAGCGATCTGCGCGGGCAGCCTGTCTTGCTCTACTTTGGCTTCACCCGCTGCCCCGACTATTGTCCGATCACGCTCAGCGAATTTCGACGCGCCCGTGAGGCGCTCGGCCCGGACGGCGAGCGGGTGCATTTCGTGTTGATCAGCGTCGATCCGGCCAACGATACCCCTGAGGCGCTGGCAACATACCTGAGCGGTTTTGGCGCTGGCTTTATCGGCTTGCAGGGCAACGACGCCACCCTGCGCCGGATCAGCAAAGAGTATGGCCTGACCTACAGTTCCGGCAGCGGTCACCAACACGGCAGTCACGGCGGTCATGGCGTGGTTCACAGCACCGCGAGCTATCTGATCGATCAAAACGGCAGGCTGCGGGTCGTTTATCCTTATGGCACCGCTGCCGATGTCTATGCGCGTGACATTCGCGCCCTGCTGAACGAAATGCCATGAATCGTTACCTGACTCGCCGCTCAATGCTTGCGTTAGGTCTGGCTGCGCTTTGCAATCAGATCACGCGCGGCCAGGAGCCGGAGCATACTACCATCTACCTGCCGTATCTTGAACGGTCGCCGCTGCCGGGCACGCTGCTCGGCCCTCCTACCGGCACGGCGGCAGCGGCCATCGCCTGGCTGGCGCCGCGCAGCACCGCCTACACCCCCTACGATGTCGGCGTGATCGTCAATGGGTACGCCGAAATTGGCGATGCTGCCGGCCTCGACTGGTTCCTGGCGATTGCTCAGTGCGCGCATGAAACCGGTCATCTGACCTCGTGGTGGTGCCAGCGTCCGCGGCGTAATCCGGCAGGGATCGGGGTGACCGGCGAAACGCGCGAAGGAACGCCTGATCAACCTCCTGGCCCCGATTGGGCGTGGGACGAAAGCATCCAGCGCTGGCGAGCCGGTCTCAGTTTTGCCTCGTGGGTAGGAGAGTCGATCCCGGCTCATCTGGGACGGTTGCTGGCGTATGCTTTGCCTGAAGGCGCGGGCACGCCTTATCAGCAGCAGTTGATCGATTACGCCCTTTCCCGGCGTCCGCTGCCTGCCCATCTGCGTGGCATGGCGGTCACGATCATAGATCTCAACGGGCGCTGGGCGGTGCCAGGCGCGACTTACGGGCAAAGCATTCTCACTCTGGCCGAGCGGATGCGCAACGCGGTTGGCGAATGACAACTCTGGCTCTGCGTTTGTTATTTGCCAAAAGGGCGCATTGCAATGCCGGAAATCAAGATGATGCCGCGCGCAGATTGATCCTTGACTCCGAGTATGGCGAGCGCGTATAATAAGACTGTGTTAAGAGCGGCTAAACTCCAGATGCGGAGGCCGGCAATGAAATCATCCGCAACAATCTGGCAGAGGTGCGAATAGGGCGGTACAGGCTGATGCCTGTAACCGCCCTTGATGTTTTCAGGGTGTGAGACGAAGGAGGTCTCCTATGCACTCGGACCTGATCGGCAAGATCGAGAAAGCGCGTCGCTATGCAGAAGAGCCGGAGCGGATCAAGTTTAGTGATCTGCGGGCTACGTTCCACGGCGGCAATAGCGACCATGAAATCTCGCTCCACGACGGCCAGTGGGCCTGTACCTGCTCGTTTTTCAAGACGTGGGGCACCTGCGCCCACATTATGGCGATGCAGCGCATTCTGCATCCAATGCTCACCGAAGAGGCGCGCCATGCCGATCTGGCAGTGCCCGTGCCTGATCTCAGTTCGTGATTGACGGTGAAACGCGCATCTGGTTGACTCCAACACGCGGTGCAGCGATACTGAGAGCGGGGCGAGCGAGGCCCCGCTCTTGATTTGCATGCGAGGATGTATGGCACCGCTGATCATTGCTCACCGCGGCGCATCAGCCGAGGCGCCCGAAAATACCCTGGCGGCATTTGCGCTGGCGCACCGTCAACAGGCCGATATGATCGAACTCGATCTGCAACTGACTGCCGATGGCGAGATTGTGGTCTTTCACGACAATGACACGGCACGCTGGAATGGCCGCGCCGATCCGGTCGCGCGTCTGACGCTGGCTGAGTTGCGCCGGCTCGACATCGGCGGCGAGCGAGCGCCAACGCTGGCCGAAACACTTGATTGGGCGCGCAGCGTCGGTATGCCGCTTAATTTGGAACTGAAACGTCCCGGCATGGCCGCCCGCTGCGCGCAGTTGGTACATGAACACCGAATGGCCGATCAGGTGATCGTTTCGTCATTTTACGAACAGGCGCTGCATGAATTGCGCGCAGTAGCCCCTGCGGTTGCCCGCGGCTATCTGATGGGTATTCGCTCATACCGCCCTGATATTCGCTGGCGCGAATTCTGGCCGTTTGGCGCCCTGCGCCGAATTGCCGCTGCCGCCTGGCATCCGTATCAAGGTCTGCCCGGTCTGGATTGGGTCATCCCCAGAGTATTGCAGGCAGGGTATCAGGTTAATGTCTGGACGGTCGATGATCCGGTGCGGCTGCGTCAACTGGCGGCGCTTGGGGTAAGCGGGCTGATCACCAACACGCCTGCTGCCGCCCGCGCCGCGCTCACGTAGAGGATGGCGGGTTGAAACGACGCATCTGGTTGGCGCTGCGAGGCATTGTGCCGTTGATTGGGGTGCTGGCGCTCCTTATAGGGGCGCCAGCAATGCTGGCCTGGTTGTGGAGCGGCGGCCCGTTTGGCTGGCCGCACCTGTTGATTGGGGTGGGGGTTGCCGTAGCGCTGATCGTGATCGGAGGGTTGATCCTCGGCTGGGCGTTAGGTCGGCGGCTGAAAGGGGACTAGGCTCGATCAATGTGGCGCTCGAACGCGATCAGGCGCGGCACAATCGCCCGGCGCAGCTCAACATACTGATTCGATAGCCAGCGTCCTGGTCCGCGCAGATGCGGCACGGGCGCTCTGCGCAGCCAGCGCAGGGTGAAGCGAGCGATCAGATGGAAACGGCGCAACAAGCGGTCACGCCGACCCAGCAGGATGATTGCCAGCACGTAGCCGGGCCAGCCGGGAACAATCGGAAAGAGCGATCCAAGCAGGCCGAGCGCCAGAAAGAGAAAACCAAGCACACGCCGTATGGTGGGGTTAAGACGGAGAAACCGAAGTATCATTCGCATCATCATGTATCCTGAGCGTGTGTCGGGCGAGTGAGCCTTATCTCATCGTTATGTAAGATCATTATACAGGTTATACGCACGAAAGTGTAACTATCCAGGCTGACACCATGCTGAATCATTGCTGATATACTGTCATCTTGCGTAGAGGAAAAATCCACCTTCTGACCGTTCAGTGAGGGTATCATGAGCGAGCAATCGTGGTGGCAACGGATACGCGCTGCGATCGAGCGCGAGTATGAGCGTCGCATCCGCCGGGCCAGTCTGCTGGGGGAGTTTAGCCCGGCAACCGATCATCATCACCATCATGGCCAGCATGCCGAGCCAGGTCAGCCTGCCGAAGAGGAAGATGGCGCGGTGATCGTCAATGTGCCGCGCGGCACCCGCATTGACCGTTCGTAGACGATGATGCCAGCCGACACGTGAACGCCGGAAAAAGAGCGCGAAAGAGAGACGTTGCCATGCAACGTCTCTCCTCAGATGTTTCCCCGGGTGTGCTGTCAGGACGTGTCCGGCGATGCGTCGCCCCATCCTCTGCTCAGGCGCGCGATGTTGCGCTGGGTTGGCGGAGCAGGCGCGTCAATCAGCGCTATCCTACAGATTCCCCCGCCTGGCCTGCTCGCGCTCTATCGCCTCGAACAGCGCCTTGAAGTTGCCTTTGCCGAAGCCGCGACTGCCCTTGCGCTGAATGATCTCGATAAAGAGCGTTGGTCGATCCTGGAGGGGCTGGCTGAAGATTTGCAGCAGATAGCCCTCCTCATCGCGATCAACCAGAATCCCGCGCTCCTGCAAGGCCTGACGACTCTCATCAATCTTGCCTACGCGCGCTTCGAGATCGTCGTAGTAGGCATCGGGCACCGAGATAAAAGGAATGCCAGCCGCGCGCAGGGCATCCACCGTTGCGCAGATGTCGCCGGTCGCCAGCGCAATATGCTGCACGCCTGGCCCGCCGTAATACTCTAGATACTCCTGGATCTGGCTCTTGCGCCGACCTTCGGCAGGCTCATTGATCGGGAACTTGATCCGGCCACTCCCGTTCTGCATCACCTTCGACATCAGCGCGCTGTATTCGGTGCTGATGTCGTGATCGTCGAAGTGAATGAGCTGGCTAAAACCGAGCACATCGCGATAGTAATTCACCCACTGATTCATCGCGCCCAGTTCGACGTTGCCGACGATGTGGTCAATCGCTGCAATCCCGGTTTCGGGCACCGGAATATGCTGATCGATCGGCTTGAAGCCGGGAAGAAAGACGCCCTGATAATCGTCGCGCTCGATGAAGGTATGCACAGTGTCGCCGTAGGTTGCAATCGTGGCCTTGACGACGCGGCCATGTTCATCGACGCACTCAGTGGGCGGTTGCACTGGAATGCCGCCGCGCGCAACCGCAGTTTCGTAGGCTGCCACTGCGTCATGGACTCGCAACGCAATGTCTTTGACGCCGTCGCCATGATGGGCAATGTGTTGAGCGATCGGATGGTTGGGCAGGAGCGGCGCCGTTAGCACGAAACGCACCTTGCGTCGTTCGAGCACATAGCTGGCTCGATCCCGTACCCCGGTTTCGAGACCGGCATACGCTACCGGGCGCAGGCCAAGAGTCGTGCGATAGAAGTGCGCAGCCTGACGCGCATTGCTGACGTAAAACTCAACATAATCAATACCCTGAAAATCGAGCGGATCGCGCGTTTGCATCGGATACCTCCACCGGCCAGGTGATGCGTCCACCTGGCGCCAAGATGACAGATGACGCTCGATGTGAACGTGGACGCATCACGCTCACTCGAGTGGTTCGGCCTTAGCCCAGAGATGCTCGAAGGCGCTTTGCAGAAACGTTGCGAAACTGGGATGGGTGACGCATAACGCCGTCATGCTCAGGGTTCCGGTCAGCGGGTCTTGCAACGAGAGCAGCGCGGCGCGCTGGTCGTAGAGATTGACCTTCAGCGGCAGCGTTTCAACCACCCGCGCCTGCTGTCCCCAGCGCCGAAATTGATCGATCCAGTCACGCAGTTCGGGATCGGCAAGATGATGTCGTTCATAGAGAGTGCGATAGCCAACTCCACGCTGGAGAGGGTTGATCACTTCGGCAAAATTGCTCGTCTGATCACCGAGTAAGGGCAGTTTGAAACAGACGCAGATTTCACGCTCGGCATGGCTGGCCAGCGCTATTGCGCGTTCGACCACCAGCCGCCGGTCGAGCAAGACATCGACATAATCGAGGGGGTCGATCTGATGGTGACCAGCGCGGAAGAGTGGCGCCAGCGTCGCCAGCAGTGTTTGCGCGCTGGCGGTCAGGGATGCCTGCTCGGATTCAAACTGACGGCGCCGTTCATCGATCAGCGCAGGCAGCGCCGTGGCCGGTTCAACGGCGACGTAGCGGCGCTGCCCGTCAATGTGACGCTCGATGGCCATGCCGCGCGCGCAGAGTGAGGCGAGCACGTCGTAAATGCGCTGCCGGGGAATGCCGGCTCGCGCGGCGGCCTGGGCCGGGGTGAAACTCCGGTGTTCGAGCAGAGTCAGATAGGTCGCGGCTTCGTAGCGGGTCAACCCCAGCGCCATCAATTGCTCAAGCGTCTGATCATTCATCGATCTAATATTGATTGTCACCACTTATCAGTGGTGTCTATTATACCGTGTTTCAATCCGGTTGGCAAGGCGTGGTATGCTGAGGGCTGGATATGGTGTGGGGCTAGCTTGATCCTGGACAGCAGGATCGCGCTTTTCGTAGTCAGGCAATCAGATGGAAGATGTCATTGATAGGTTGAAGTCTATTAGGAAATATCTGCTTTCACTGTTGGCCATCATTGTTCTGGTGGCGATTGTTGTGGTCTTTGTCCCGATCCCTTTGCCGGAAGAAGCTGATTTTCTGGTCTTTTATATAACATATCAAGCATTGCGTAGCGGTATTCCGCTCTATGATTACCTTAATCAGTTTGAATGGGTGCGCAGTAATATTTTAATAGATGTTAAGTTTTTGCCGTTCCCTTATCCGCCCTGGTACGCATTTCTGACTTTTCCACTGGCATTTCTTTCTCAAGAAGTAGCTGCGCGGCTGTGGTTTTGCGTCAACCTGATCATGATAACTGGAACGATCTGGCTCTTGGGTCGTCACCTGTCACCTCGCATGTTACTGCTCAGTGTGATTGCAGCGGTCGTTTTTGTGCCGTCGTTTTCGATATTGATCATCGGCCAGTATTCTTTACCGGTATTTTTTGGCATCGCTTTATTCATCTGGTCAACGCAGCAGCGCTTTCCGCCAGGAATTGCGCTTGCGCTGGGATTAATGACCTTTAAGCCTCATCTCGGTTTTATACCGGCTTTCTTTAGCGCTGGATGGTTGATCTATCATTATCGCGATCCTATCGTCCGCCAAACATTCCTTTGGTCAGGCGTGGTTGCTGTATTGTTCATCATGAGTGGTTTTGCGCTCGATCCGCGCTGGCCAATCAGTTATCCAGAGTCGCTGTTTCGTTACCGTAACGTGCAGGGCGTCAGCGAGTGCCGCTTGTGCGCCAGTTTTCCGGTAGCGGTTATGAGACTGATAACGGGTTATGCCAGTACCTCACAGGCTGTGCCGATCAGTATCGGGTTAGGATTAGGATTGCTGGCAGTAGTGTTACGCGATTTTCGACGGTATCTGACAGATGTGTCGTTGTTTATGTCCTTTGCCGTTATCACAACCTTGCTGATTAATCCCTATTTGCACAATTATGATTATGTGCTCTTGCTTATTCCGTTAACGTTATATATCAGGCAATCCAATTCTTTTAGAGAGAATGCGATCTTGTTTGCTGTCTATCTTCTGCCTTTTAGTTTACTGTTTTTAGGGCGAGCAGGTGATCCGTTGCTCATTGTTGCGACTGTCATCATGCTGGTATTTCTCTGGCAGAAGACTCGTTCTCCTGGGTCTGGTGTTGGGTAGACGCCATTGGCAAGTGTTCTCAACCGATATAATGGGGTTGTATCGAGTATGCACGGCGCGTCGCTGCGTCGCGAGATCGTGTCGCCATGTGGTATGTCACGCCATACACTCTACTACCGCTTGCCGCAGTGACGATATCTGGTCTCGCGATCGGGCAGGCCTGGTCGTACCGCCATTTGCTGACAGCGCGGGTCTTTATCGGTCTGATGCTGAGCATCATCTGGTGGTCGCTCTGCAATGCGCTTGAACTGGCCAATGCCACTGTTTCGGGCAAGATGTTGCTCATCACCCTGCAACACGTGAGCGTGGTCAGCGTGCCGGTGCTCTGGCTGCTGTTTGCCTTGAGCTACGCAAACCACGACTATCTCCTGAAACGCGAGTTGCTGATTGGGCTGGTCGCGGTGCAGGGTTTGATCTTGCTGGGCGCCTGGACGAATGAGTGGCATCGGTTGATGTGGCCGCGCGTTGAGTTAGTCTACACCGCCCACGGTCTGTGGGTGCTGACCGGCCCTAACGGCCCATTGTGGTATGTTGGCATTGCTACCGGTTACAGTATGGTGCTGGTTGGTTCTGCGGTGATGCTCGATCAGGCGCGGCGTAGCCGCGCGCTGTACCGCTCGCAGGCGTTGAGCCTGCTGATCGGCGCGTTATTGCCGTGGGTCTCCAGTATCCTGTTTGTGCTGGGGCGCAGCCCGATCCCATCCATCGATACCACGCCGGTCGCCTTCGCGCTCAGCGGCATCGCCTTCACGATCGCGATGCGACGCTACCGCGCTCTCGATCTCGTGCCAACCGCGCGCGAGACGATTGTCGATCAGATGCCGGATGCCATGATTGTGGTCGATCAGTCTGATCGAATCCTCGACGCCAATCCGGCTGCGCAGACACTGACTGCCGCGCCAATGAAACCCGGCGCAGCGCTTGCCGATGTCGGACTGGGCTGGCTGGTCGAGCAGGCGCGGGATCGCTTTGAAGGGCAATTCGAGGTGCGTCAGTCCCGCGCTGACGGAGATGTTGTCTACGACCTGCGCTGTACTGTGTTGCGCGATCGGCGGGGCGCTCCGGTTGGCCGGATCTTCGTGTTGCGGGATGTTACCCTGTTCAAACAAGCGGCCCAGGCGTTGCAAGAGGCGAAAGAAGCAGCCGAAGCGGCTAATCAGGCCAAGAGCGCTTTTCTGGCCGCAATGAGCCACGAGTTGCGCACTCCATTGACCGCGATCTTGGGCTACAGCGAGTTTGCCCACGAGCTGCTGCTGGCCCAGGAGCAGCGCGAATTGGCCCGTGATCTCGAGCGGGTTATTGTGGCCGGACGCCATCTATTGGCGCTGATCAACGATATTCTCGATTTTGCCCGGATCGAGGCGAATGCCATGCCAATCTACCCGGAACCGATCCATCTGCCCTCATTGTTGGATGATGCGGTGATGACAGCGCAAGCGCTGGCTCGGCGAAATCACAATACCCTCACCCTTGAGATTGAACCGGATCTGCCCATGATTGTCGCCGATCCGATCCGGTTGCGACAGATTGTGTTCAATCTGCTCAGCAATGCCTGCAAGTTTACCGAGCGTGGTCAGATTCATGTGCGCTGTTACCGTCCCCGATCAGATATGGTGCAGATCGATGTGCGCGATACCGGGATCGGGATTGACGCCGAGCAGTTGGAGCGATTGTTTCAGCCGTTTGTCCAGGTTGATAGCAGCTCAACCCGCCGCTACAGCGGCACTGGCCTCGGCCTGGCGATCAGTCTGCGGCTGTGCCAGGCAATGGGCGGTGAGATCACGGTGGTCAGCGAACCGAAACGCGGTTCGACGTTCAGCGTGCGGTTGCCCCTGGTTACCACCGATCGTCAGTTGGGGTCAGCGGTAACCGGGCAGTCGTAAGGCTGTGGTACAACAGTGCCACGGCTGTGGCCGGATCGCCAACGCCGATCTCGCTGACCGGCAAACCGGCGCAGGCGGTTGCAATGTGGCCGGGAATGCCTGCCGCTGCCAGCGCCTGCGCGCCGTCGATCGCCGACAGGCAACGTAACCAGCTACGCTGCCCCGGCGCTGGCCGACAATGACCGATCAGGGTCGGCTGCGCCGGATTGGTCTGCTGTTCGACCCACAACCGTCCCTCGTCGTCGAGGTAGCCACAGGCCGGATCGAGCACGGTGAGACCGATTGTGTCGGCTGCTGCGCAGATCTGTCTGGCCAGCGACGCCGACAGTCCGAGCAGCAAGGCAGCGCGGTCGTGGCAGGCAAGGCAGGTCGCGGCCAGCGGATGGCGTTCGTGAGCAATGGCGAGCCAGCGCGCCAGCGGTCTGATCAGGTTGCGCTCGCAGACGGCCATCTCGCGTAACAGGCCGGGCGCGGCAAATGCCAGCCCCTGCCGCCGCCCGCTTGCCGCCATCGCCACGCTTGCCCCATCGGTTCCCAACATGTGTTCAGCATGGGCATGCCAGCGCCATTCGCCGCCTGCCTGATCGATGCTCGCCTGAACAATCTCGATGCGGAGCGCGGCACGGTCTGTCGCTATCGGCGGTAGGCTCAATTGCAGCGGCGTGTCGCTCGCGATTTCCAGCGGCAAACCGAGAAACGCATACCAGTGCCGGTGCGGCAGCGTTCGGTTGATCGGCGGAATGAGCATGGTATCTCCAATATGCAAAGCATCCTGATCGATATGGTACAATACATCGTAGGCATCTTATGCAAATCTGAGCATCAATCTGGCAGGAGTTATTGTGGAATATCAGCCCGATGTGAAGCGCATCACTGGCGAAGGCGGCGTGATTGCGCGTGTGGCCGCGCACAGCCTCGCCGAGCAGATCGGTCTGCGCCCCGGTGATACCATCGTCGCGGTTGACGGCCAGCGTCTGCGTGATGTGATCGATTATCGGTTCGCAATTGCCGAAGAGCGCGTGACCCTGTCGATCCGCGCCGGTGACGGGCGTGAATATACGGTCACCATCGACAAAGACCCCGATGACGATCTGGGCATTGAGTTCACCGAACCGCTGTTTGATCGTCTGCGCACCTGCAACAATAAGTGCCCGTTCTGTTTTCTTACTCAAATGCCAAAGGGTTTTCGCAAAACCCTCTACCTCAAAGACGACGACTACCGCCTGTCGTTTCTCTATGCCAATTTTGTCACCTTTACCAATCTGACCGAAGCCGATTGGGAACGGATCGAGCGCCAGCGGCTCTCGCCGTTGCATATCAGTGTGCATGCGACCGATCCCTTCTGGCGCGCCATTATGCTCGGCAAGCGCGATGTGCCTGATGTGCGTGAGCAGATCCGCCGGCTTGGCCGGGCCGGTATCCGCGTTCATACCCAGATCGTGGCCTGCCCGCAGGTGAACGATGGCGAGGTGCTGCGCCAGAGTATCGAAGATTTGATCGCACTCCATCCAATTGTCGAGTCAATTGCCGTGGTGCCGGTTGGATTGACGAAGTTTCGCTTCGAGGGCAAAGCCCCCAAGACGATTCGCGCCGCAATCCAGGTGCATGAGGCTCCAGAATGGATCGATACCAACTGGGAGCGGCAGCCATTGTGGGAAGACCCAACCGCTGCTACTCCGCTGCACGATCCTGATCTGGGCTTCTGTTCGCGGTTGGGCGCCGTGACCGACATTCCGCTGCGTTGCTACACGCCAGCGGAGGCTGCGGCAGTGCTCGATCTGATCGAACCGTACCGCGCGCGGTGCTATGAACAGTTTGGCCTCCATCTGGTCTACGCCTCCGATGAGTTTTACCTGCTCGCCGGTCGCCCGGTGCCGCCTGCCGAAGCCTACGATGATATGCCGCAGTATAGCAATGGCGTGGGCATGGTGCGCGACTTTCTCGATGGCTGGATGCGTGCCCGTCGCCGGTTGCCCGCCCGCGTAGCTCAGCCGGTGAAACTGGCGCTGGTCTGCGGCACGCTGGTGGCGCCGCTGTTCGAGCAGGTCGTGACCCGCCTGAATCGTATCGAGGAGCTATCGGCGCAGGTCGTGCCGGTCGTGAACCAGTTTTTCGGCGAAACTGTGACCGTAAGCGGCTTGCTCACCGCGCAAGACGTGATCCCGGCTCTACGCGCATCTGGGTGCGATCGCGCGTTACTTCCGCGGGTGATGTTCGACTATACCGGTGAACGAACGATTGACGACTACTCGCCCGCTCAGATTGCTGCCGAAGCGGGGATGCCGGTAGCGCTGGCCGGTGATGCCGATGAACTGGCTCGCTATGTGCGGGCGCTGACCCGGCGCGACTGAGATGGAGGAGGTATGGCAGGCCCAGAAGCGCGATTGCACCGCTATCTGGAAGTCATCCAACGGGCAAACCAGATCGCTTCCAGCACCCAGCTCGATGATCTGCTCGATCGCCTGCTCGATCTGATCATTGAGATTACCGAGTCTGAAGCCGGAACGCTGTACCTGTACGATCCGGCCACCGATGAACTGATCTTCAAGGTGGTCAAGGGTAGTCCTGCCGGTCAGGCCCTGCTCGGTCGGCGTCTGCCTGCCGATTCCGGTATCGCCGGCTATGCCCTTCAGCAACAGCAACCGATCTTTGTGCCTGATGTGACCAGCGATCCGCGCTGGAACCGCTCGCTCGGCGAGATGGGGGCGTTGCATCTGCGCACAATGTTCTGCGTGCCGTTGTTGCTCCGCGGCGAACCGGTGGGGGTTGTGCAGGTCTTCAATCTACCGCCGGAAGCCATAGACGAACAAGACGAACTGGCGCTGGTCGAATTGCTTACCTCGCGGCTGGTCACCGAAGTCGAGAAGGCCCGCCTGCTTGCCGAAACGCAGCAGCGCGAGCGTCGCCAGCAGGCGATGGTCGAGATTGTCACCCATCTCACCGCTACGCTTGAACGCGATGAGCTGCTGCGCCGGATCATGAACTATGCCTGTGAGCTGCTAGAGGTGGAAGCTGCCTCGATCTGGCTGATCGATCGGGAACGCAACGATCTTGTGCTTCACGTCGCCGGCGGCGAACATCGCGAACGGGTCGAAGCGTTGCGGGTGCCGCGCGGGCAGGGCATCATTGGTCACGTGATTGAGACGGGCGAAACGGTAATTGTCAATGATGTGCTGAATGATCGGCGCTTTTACCAGGATCTCGACCGCCAGAGCGGATTTCATACCCGCTCGATCCTCTGTGTACCGCTGCGCGCCCCGCGGATCGTGCTTGGCGGCGAACGCGGTGAGGTGGAAGGAATGATTATCGGGGGCGCACAGGCGCTCAATCCCCACCATGGCCGCATCTTTTCGGCTGAGGATGTCACCCTGTTCCAGACGCTGGCGTCGCAGGCCGCGACCGTGATCCGGCTGGCCGAACTCTACCGCGAGACTGATATGCTCTTTACCCGGATCATCGATGCCATTACCGGCGCAATCGATCTGAAAGATCCGTATACTCGCGGCCATAGTCAGCGCGTCAGCGACTTCTCGGTTGCGATCGGCCAGGAGTTGGGTCTGCCGCGTGAACAGCTCTACCGGTTGCGCGTGGCGAGTAAATTGCACGATGTGGGCAAGATTCGCGTGCCCGATAGCATTCTCAAAAAGCCGGGTCGTCTTGATGAAGCGGAGTTTGCTGAGATGCGCCGCCATCCGACGTATGGCGTCGAGTTTCTGCGCGACAATGGCCTGATGGAACTCGACCTGCTGCGCGATTCGTGGCCGGCGCTTGCCCAACATCATGAGCGACTGGATGGACGTGGCTATCCGCTGGGCCTGGCCGGTGACGAGATATCGCTGTTTGGGCGCATTGTCGCTGTGGCCGATGTGTTCGATGCTCTGACCAGCCATCGCCCCTATCGCCCCCCGATGCCGATCGAACAGGTCTTTGCGCTGCTGCGTCAGGGCGCCGGCGCCGAGTTTGATCCTGATTGTGTTGAAGCGCTGATTCGGGCGCGGGAAAAGGGCAACATTTTGATCCAGGATGAACGAGAGCCGAGGGCGTCAGCGCCTGTGATGGAGAATTGACCATGCGCGTGCTGTTGATCGATAACTACGATTCATTTACGTACAACCTGTATCAGTATTTGAGTGAACTGGGCGCCACAGTTGAGGTCGCGCGCAACGATCAGATATCGGTGGGCGAGGCAGCGGCGCGCCGTCCTGACCGTATCGTGATCAGCCCTGGCCCCTGCACTCCCGCCGAAGCCGGGATCAGTATCGATGTCATTCGCGAACTGGGCAGCCAGATCCCGATTCTGGGCGTCTGTTTGGGTCATCAGGCGATCGGCGCCGCGTATGGCGGCGCAGTCGTGCGCGCTCCGCTGGTGATGCACGGCAAGCTATCGCCGATTTACCATCGGGGGCAGGGGGTTTTCGCCGGGTTACCGTCGCCGTTTCTGGCGACGCGCTACCATTCGCTGATCGTGCGCCGCGAAGACCTGCCGGCAGAACTTGAAGTGACAGCCTGGACGGAAGATGGGATCATTATGGGTCTGCGCCACCGTTCCTTGCCGGTAGAGGGCGTTCAGTTCCACCCCGAATCGATCATGACCGAGGGCGGCAAACAGATGCTGGCCAACTTTCTGGCCGGGGTCAGCGTGGCGGCGCCAGCGTAAGCGGCGCTACGCTACTGGTGGGTGCGCCGGGGGCGCGATCCGGTCGAGTTCTGCAAGGCCGTCACGCGCCTCGGCTCGCGAGAGGCCAGCCTGCTGTAGTTCATCATCGCTGCGCTCCAGCATCCGCAAATAGAAGGCGCGCGCTGTTGCCAGCCAGCGCAGGGGTTCGCGGGCCAGCAGCTCGTGCAACACATCTTCGCTGCGGGCAAGGTCGCCGATGCGCTCGCACAGAGTCAGCAATGCGGCCAGTGTGGGCGTTGGAATGTCGTAATCGCGCAGTAACGCCAGCAGGTCGGTATACGCGGGCGCGTATTCCGGCAAGGGTTCAGGGGCTGCCAGCCCGCACTCAACCACGACCTGCAACGCCAGCAACGCGCGCTGGGCGGCAGCATCGGCAGCGTCGTCATCTGCCAGCAGGCGGGCCTCCGTCGCCAGCAATGCCGCCAGATACGCCCCTTCCCACCACCAGTCTATCCCCTGACTGTGGAAACGCAGCAGCGCCAGCAATTGCTGATCGCTCATCCTGCCTACCTGCTCGCTGCCCAGCCCTAACCGATCACGATAGGCATTGTCAATCGCCATCCGCAGCAGCGGCGATTTGCCGTCGCGATACAGGCCGAGCAGATGGCGGATAATCGCGCCAAACTGTTCGATCATGCGCAAGATGTAATCATCGCGATACATGCTTTCACCGTACCCGATCGCGCGCAGGATGTCAAATCGCATGGCGTTTGGGCGAGCGACACCCTCACCTGCTCAAGCGTGAACGCCAACGCTTACTGGCGAAGCGACTGACCAGGGCCGCTGCGCGGCAAGTGGAGACTTTTGCAACCGCCTCTGCCATGCGCTGCTGCTTAATCGCAGATGCGCGTTCTGCGCCCTGCTGAAACAAGGCTGGCGCAATCTGTCTCTCGGCAGCGAATGCCGTGTTGGTATCGCCAATACTGCTGCTGGTTGCAGCATTCTGATGCAAGGCTTATGGTATGATACATTGCGCAGAGGACTGGCTAGAGGAGGACTACATGGAGCCGCAGTTCTTGGGAAAGGTCGCCCTGGTTACCGGCGCGGCATCCGGGATCGGGCGCGCCTCGGCGCTGGCGTTTGCGCGCGAAGGGGCAAAGGTGGTGGTCGCTGACGTCAATGTTGCCGCTGGTGAAGAGACGGTTGCGCTCTGTCGCGCGGAAAATACCGATGCTTTCTTCGTGCGCTGCGATGTCTCGCAGGCCAGTGAGGTCGAGCGTCTGATTGAGCAGGCGGTCGATACGTTTGGCCGCATCGATGTCGCTCACAACAACGCCGGCATCGAGGGGGTGCAGGCTATGCTGGTCGATTACCCCGAAGAGGTGTGGGATCGGGTGATCGATATCAACCTGAAAGGCGTCTGGTTGTGCATGAAGTATGAGATCCGGCAGATGCTGCGTCAGGGCGGCGGCGCGATTGTCAACACCTCATCGGTGGCCGGGTTGTCGGGATCGCGCGGCGTGTCGGCTTACGTCGCCAGCAAGCATGGCATTGTCGGCATTACCCGCGCTGCCGCGCTTGAATATGCTCGCAACGGCATCCGGGTCAATGCAATCTGTCCGGGAACCATCCACACCGCAATGATTGATCGCTTCACTCAGGGCGATCCGCAGGTGCTGGCTGAGTTCGCTGAGGGCGAGCCGATTGGACGACTGGGATCGCCCGAAGAAGTGGCCAATGCAGTGGTCTGGCTGTGCTCTGATAAGGCGTCGTTTGTTACCGGCGCTACGCTGGCGATCGATGGCGGTCGCCTGGCCTGATGTATTGTGGTGAGTAGCGACGCCTCGCTACTCACCGCCGCCTGCTATGGCTTTCACCGAACAGTCTCCCTACGCTGCAATCTATGCCGTTGTGCAGCAGATTCCGCGCGGTCGGGTGAGCACGTATGGCCAGATTGCCGCGCTCGCCGGCCTGCCCGGTCAGGCCCGGATGGTGGGGTACGCGCTCCACGCTCTGCTTCAGCGCACTGATATTCCATGGTGGCGGGTGATCAACCGTCATGGGCGCATCAGCAACATCTACGCCGCCGATGAACAACGCGCCCGCCTGCGCGCCGAGGGGGTGGAAGTCGATGACCAGTATCTGATCGACCTCAACCGATTTGGCTGGGACGGCGTTTCCTGATTGATCGCCTGAGAATCGTTGCGCGGTTGCGCCCTTCCCCATCCCATGATTAAAGCAACCACAATTCCTGCCTGGCGCTGGCTCATCCCGCTCTATGTTGCCGGAGTGGTCGTCTTTTCCGACATGTACCTGATCCAGCCGGTCTTGCCGCAGTTGTCAGCTACCTTCGCGATCGCTCCCGCGACTGCCGGGCTAAGTGTATCGGTGGTGGTCATGATGATCGCCATCGGTTCGCTGGCAGTGGGGCCGTTAAGTGATCGACTGGGGCGGCAACCGGTAATGGTTGGCAGTTGCCTGCTCTTGAGTATCCCTACCCTGTTATGCGCGCTGGCGCCCTCGTTCGAGCTGTTGCTCGGCTGGCGCGCCTTGCAGGGTCTCTGCATCCCTGGGTTAACGGCGGTGGCTGTCGCCTACCTCGGTGATCGGTTACCCGCTCCTGAACTGGGGCGCGCAGTCGGCGGCTGGATTGCCGCCAACGTCGCTGGCGGGTTGATCGGGCGCGTTGCGGGTGGCCTGATCAGCGATGCCTTCGGCTGGCCAACCAGTTTTGTCGTGTTTGCCGGTTTGACGCTGATGTCCGGGATCGGTCTGGCTATGACGCTGCCGCGCGACCGGGTGACCGCAACCGGCGGCTGGCAACAGGCCTACAGCGCGATGCTGACCCATCTTGCTAATCGTTACCTGCGCGGCGCATATTTGATTGGCGGATCGCTCTTTTTCGGCTTCCTTGGCATCTTCACCTATCTACCCTACTACCTGACTGCGCCGCCGTTTCAGTTGCCGCCGACTATCATTGCGCTCGCCTACGTGAGCTATCTGGCCGGCGTGATCGTCTCGCCCTGGGCCGGCGCCCTTTCAGCTCGATACGCTCGTCAGCGTCTCATCATCACTGGCTTGCTGATCGCTATGGCGGGAGTCGGTCTTACCCTCATCCCCATGCTGCCGCTGATCGCCCTTGGGTTGTGGGTGCTTTGCAGTGGGATGTTTATCGCCCAGGCGGTCGCGCCGGCGCTGGTCAACCAACTGGCTGCTCACGCGAAAGGGGCGGCCAGTGCGCTCTACCTGGTTGCCTACTATGTGGGGGGAACCCTGGGCGGCGTCCTGCCTGGTCTGGGCTGGCAGGTGGCCGGATGGGCAGGCGTGTCGGCTATCTGCCTGGGCATGCTGGCGCTGGCCTTGCTGGCCGCGCTCCGTCTCGGCGCAACAGCCGCTCGGCGCTGAGGGGCGCGACGACTCACGCTCCGTCAGCGCCGCAACCAACCGTTTCAGGCCAGAAACTCGCGCAGCAGACGATGGAAGCGCTCGGCGGCTTCGATCATCGGGAAGTGGCCGCAATTGGGAATGATCTCCAGCCGGGCATGCGGCAGCGCCCGCTTTGCTTCATAGGCATATTTCACCGGAAAGAGGCGATCCTCCTTCCCCCAGATGATCATGGTCGGTTGCTTCATCTCGGCCAGTCGGGGCCACAACCCGCTTCCGCGCAGATCGTTGGCGTCGAAGAAGCGACTCAGTGAGACCATTGTGTGCCGGATGGCCGGATCACGCAGCGTAGCCGTGCCCCGCGCCACCAGTTCGGGCGTGACATAGCGGTCGGGATCGGCAAAGGCGGTGCGCAGTTGCATGCGCACGACGGCAGGCAGAGCCGATAGCGCTACAATCGCCTCGCCCAGAAATGGCAATGAACCACCTTTGCGCATAAAGAGCGGCAACTGCATGAAGCCCTCGCTATCGGCAATCACCAGTCGCTCGACCCGCTGTGGGTAGAGGATGGTAGTCGCCAATGCGTGCTTGCCACCCATCGAATGCCCCACCACTGCTGCCCGCTCGACGCCAAATGCCGTGAGCACCCCGGCATTTAGATCGGCATACCGCCGGAGTGAATAGGCAGATCCCCCCGGTTTATCGGATGCGCCGAAACCCAGTGCGTCGGGCGCGATGGCCTGGTAACCGGCAGCAGCCAGAATCTTCATGGTTGGAATCCAGTCGTCGGCGCTGACCACAAAGCCGTGCAACAGGAGCGCTGCCGGCCCCTGCCCGGCAGACAACACCCGGAGTCGGTAGCCATTTACCGTTATTGTCTGCTCGGTGATGGTATCGTCTGACACTGCTTGCATCGCCTGCTTCCCCCTTATTTGATGTGGCGGATCTGTCGCCGTCCGCAGTCAGCACAATTCTTACTGTAGCATTGGCCCGAACGCCGCTGATGATAAGATGGGTTAACGAAAGGTGTGAGTCGGCTCACTGGATGGCGATGATCGCGGTTATGGTACAATACGGCGACGGCGCGCTGCCTGGATATATCCAGCAACGTTCAGTGGCAGCGTCTGACCGAATCAGGCCTATCGGTTCACAACAGTACCTGTTCATCTCATGATCTCTCGCCAGTTCGCGTTTGGCGCAATCTTATTCTCGTTTATTGTTGGCGCAGCCGGAATCTTCTTCTTCATCAGCCAACGCCTCGATCGATGCGCTGCGCCGCCCTTCATCGAGACAAATCTGCTTCCTAACGCTACATTTGCCATTCCCGGCCCGGTTGCCGGTCTGCCCGAAGGCTGGGGCCGTGGCGCCGGCGGAGTGGAATTGCGTGGCCCGGCTGTTGATGGTCAGGGATTTGATCTCGATGGCGACGGGCGCGCGTTGCAATTGATCGGCATCGCCAACTATGCAATCACCCCTCCGGTTAGGGTGCAGGCCAATGTCACGTATTGTTTTACCGTCGCAGCGCTGACCGACTCGCTGCTGCGTTCCCCAACCCGGGTCAGGCTGGTCTTCGAGTGGTATGACGCGCAGGGCAGCCTGCGCGAGCAGGCAAGCACGCCGTGGCAGCCAGTCGCCTTGTGGACGCCGGAACGACCGCCGGCGGGCTGGGCTGTCATCGGCGGTTCAGCGCGCGCGCCTGCCGACGCCACGATGCTGCGCGTGCGGATCGAACCGGCTTCGGATGACCGCATCTACCTCGATATGCCACGGTTGCAGCGCGGCGGTCATACCCTGACTCTGGCCCAACCGCCGGCGCCGGCGTCACCGCTGCTGATCGCGCCCTGGCCAGAGGGGTATCGCGCCGCAGTTGCCTTCACCTTTGATTGGGAAACTGCAATGGGCGGCTTGATCCATTCGCGCTCGGTCGATGATCCGCGCGCTGATGAAGATCCGGTGCAGCGCGGTCTGCGCATGCGCGCAGGCGTGCTGAACAGTATGGCCATCTTTGAACGGTATCATGTGCGCGCCACCTACTATGCTACCGGCTATAATTTCCTCATGGGCAATCGCGAACAACGGCGGTTTATGGGCGATCCGGTCTTCTCCTGGGCGTCAGCCGCCAATGGCTGGCGCAGTGATCGCTGGACGACGCGCCCCTGGTTTAGTGATGATCCCTACGGCACGGTTGAGACCCATCCGGCCTGGTATTTCGGCGATCAGATCGAGCCGTTGCTGGCTGCCGGTCACGACATCCAGAGCCATACCTTCAGCCATCTCTACGGCGGTTATGCCGACGCAGCAACATGGCGCGCCGACATCGAAACCTGGAACATGGTTGCCGCCGAACGCGGCGTTGGCCATGCGCGATCGCTGGCCTTTCCCTGGAGCAGCAGCGCCGGGATGAGCGACGCCAGTTGGGATGTGATCGAGCAGGCCGGCATTCGTTCCGTGACCCGTCTGAGCGATTATGGCCCCTACAACCTCTTTCCAACCGATGGGCGCGGCCTGATCCGCGATCCCGACTGCCGCTGGCTGCCCGGACGCGAGGGGCGGCTGATCGCCTGTCCTGACTTCTACCTGACCCCAGCCCGCGCTGAGCTGGCCATTGTCCAGATTGATCAGACGGTAGCCTACGGCGGCATGATCGATATCTGGGCCCACACCGAAGAGGTGACCAGCGCGGCCCAACAGGCGGCGTGGGAAGATGTGGTATCCTACACAGTCAGGCGCGGCGACATTTGGGTCGCGCCGCTGCGCGAGATCGCCGAATGGCAGATTGCGCGTCGCGCACTACAGATCACAACTCTGACCGACTCAGCTCTGCCTGCCGGGCGCGCTTCCGGCAGCGCGGCGCAGCGGTATCAGATCTGGAACCAATCATCGTATCCGCTCACCGGCTTGATGGTCGCGGTGCCATCGACGACAGTTGATGTTGCGATCAACAATGACATTGTGCCGCGTGAGCACTGGCGAGCGAGTGGATGGATCCGGCTCGATCTGGCCGCCGGTCAAGCTATTGAGGTGGCATTGTGGCCGACACGATCAAGCAGCCGCTAGAACGGGCAACCGGCTGGCGCGCGATTGGTGATGCGCTTGCAGCGCAGCGAGGCTTGTTACGGTTATATCAGTGGCTCTGGTTAGCGCTCTGCATCGTCGGCGCGATCAGCGTGGCGTTACCGCCCATTCTCACCCGCCCCATCATCTATGACGCGCAGGCTGTGGTGCAGTTCGATACTGCCCGCTATGGCCCGATCTATCAGCCCGTTGCCCCCAATCTCACCGGCATGGACATTGCCATCGCTGACGCCACTGAGGCGTTGCGACTCAATGCGCTGGCTCGCGCCGATGTGCGCTTTGGATTGCCCGATTTTCGGGTGGAGTATCGGCTGGCCGAGCCGGGCGAAGTGGTCGTGCATGGTATTGCCGGCACTGCTGCCGAGGCAAAAGCGTTGGCCGACGCGGGCGCTGAAGAGCTGGTGCGGCAGATACGCGCGGCAGGCGGGCGCGAGATTCTGCGCAATATGCTGGGCTGGCAACTCTGGCAGGCGCTCAACGGCGAACCGCCTGCTCCTGATGATCCCTTCGCCAGCCTGTTGCGCGAGATTCTGCGCCTGGAGGCGTTACCCCTCTCGCGCCCGATCGAACCGTTCAGTACGCCTCGTTCGCTGAACGGTCTGTCCAGGGAAGAAATCAGCGATGTGGCGCGCGCGCTTGAGTCGCGCTACGATCTCTGGCGCTTTGCGATTAATACCCGGAATGCTACCCTTGATGCCCTTTGCGACAGCGCCGGGTTGCCCACCGCAGCGCGCGAGGAAGCGCTGCGCGCGTGTGCGGCAACCAACGCGGCAGCGGCAGCCGAACTCGCTGCGCGTGACCGCGCGATCGCCCAGTTGCGCGCGATTGAGGCGGCAATTACCTACATGATCCGTGAGGCGGGCGCTCGCTTCAACGCCGATCAGGTCGGCGCAGCCTATCGCATTGCGGCAGTATTGCCGGCTGCGCCGGAACCGCGCTACGAATTGCCCCTGATTGCGCTGGCGGCGCTGGTGGGAACAGCCCTGGGTTTGGGCGGAGTCGTGCTTGATCGCAGCGCCGGCGTCTTGCCCAAGCTCCAGGAGCTGTGGCAGTATCGCGAGTTGATCCGCAATCTGATTTTGCGCGACTTGCGCGCTCGTTACAAAGGCAGCACCCTTGGTTATCTCTGGACGCAGATCGCCCCGCTGGGCATGATGATGGTCTATGTCGTCGTTTTCAGTTTGCTGCTGCCGAACGGGATCGCGATGTTTCCCGTATTTATCATTGTCGGCCTGCTGCCATGGAATTACACTGCCGAAGCGGTGCTCAACGGCACCCGGAGCATCATCGACAATGCCGCGCTGGTCAAGAAGGTCTACTTCCCACGTGAAGTGCTGCCGTTAGTCGCTGTCGGCTCCAGTCTGCTCAACTTCATCCTCTCGCTGCCGATGATGCTGCTCGTGATCGTAGTCGTGCAACTGATCACCATCGGGCGGCTCAATCTAAGCTGGAGCATTGCCTATCTACCCGTGATCATGGCGTTGCAGACCATCTTCCTGGCCGGGCTGGCCCTGTTGCTCGGCGCCGGCGCCGTCTTCTTCCGCGATGTGGTGCATCTGATTGGGATCGTGATCAACATCTGGTTTTTCCTGACCCCGATCATCTATCCGCTGAGCACGATCAGTGAGGGGTTGGCAGCCCGCATTATTCGCTGGCTCAATCCGCTGGCCTCCATTATCGAGTTTTACCGCGAGATCATCTACGGGAATGTGGTGCCGGTCGGCTTGATTCCAACGCCGGGGGTGCCCGCGCTCAGCGCGATGTTGCGCGTTGGCGTGACCGGCCTGATCGTGCTGGCGATCGGCTATTGGGTCTTCCAGCGCGTCAGCCGTCACTTTGGTGAAGAGCTATGAGTATTGTGATCGAATTCGATCAGGTCTCACGCCAGTTTGTCCGGCGGCAGCAGGCGTCAACCATCCAGGAGCGATTTATCGGTCTGCTCCGAGGAATGCCGCCGGCAGAAGCGTTTTGGGCGGTGCGCGACATCAGCTTTGCCGTCGAAGCAGGGCAGAGCATCGGTCTGGTCGGTCATAACGGCGCCGGCAAGAGCACCGTCCTGAAGTTAATGACCCGCGTTCTGGAACCAACCAGCGGGCAGGTGAAGACCAAGGGCCGCATTGCCGCGCTGCTGGAATTGGGCAGCGGCTTCCATCCAGAGCTGAGCGGACGCGAAAATGTCTTCCTCTACGGCTCGCTCATGGGTTTCAGCCGCAAAGAGATGATCCGCAAACTGCCTGAGATCATCGAGTTTTCGGAAATTGGCGCCTTCCTCGATACCGAAGTCAAGCACTACTCTTCGGGCATGTATACCCGATTGGCGTTTGCTGTTGCCACTGCGGTTGACCCTGACATCCTGATCACCGACGAAGTGCTGGCGGTTGGCGATGAAGCGTTTCAGCGCAAATGCATCGACCGCATCTACGGCTTCCGCCGCGCCGGCAAGACCATCGTCTTCGTCTCGCACGCGCTCGATGTGGTGCGCTCGCTCTGCGATGTCGCCGTCTGGCTCGACCACGGTGAAATGAAAGCCTTCGGCCCATCCGGCGAAGTGGTTGACGCCTACCTGGCAGCCGTGAATGAACGGGAACGGGAGGAGTTTGAGCGGCAAGTCGGCGAGAGCGAGATTGATGAAGATCGGCGACAACGGATGCGACGAGGCTCACGGGAGGTGGAAATTACCCGCGTTCAGCTTCTCGATTGCCATGGGAATGAGCGGGTTACCTTCCGCACGCTTGAGCCGCTAACTATTCGCATCCATTATGTCGCCCACGAGCGGATCGAGCGACCGGTCTTCGGGGTGGGAATCAACCACGACAGTGGCCCATGGCTGACCGGCCCAAACACCGGTTTCGATAAATACCATATTCCCTTCATCGAAGGCGCAGGGATCATCGACTACCATATTCCGCGCCTGCCTCTGCTCAGCGGGCGCTATCTGGTCAGTGCCTCAGCGACTGATAGCACCCAGTTGCACGAGTTTGATGTGCATGATCGTATGTACCCATTGGTGGTTCACAGTGAAGGATTGAGCCAGCGCTACGGCTGGTTCTTTTTTGATGGTACCTGGAGCTGGCACGGATGACATCGTTGCTTGTCATCAGCCATGATGTGGTCGGGCAGCGCATGGCTGGTCCGGGCATTCGGATGTGGGAGCTGGCGCGCGCGCTGGCGGGCGTGATGCCGGTAACGCTGATTGCGCCGCGACCAATCGATCTGCTCCCGCCGGCAGGATTGGCTTGTGGTCATTACGCCTGGGGCGATGCAGCCAGTCTGATGCCGTATCTCGCGACGGCCTCGGCGGTGCTGGCAAATGGTTACGTTGCCGCCGCGCATCCTGAACTGCTCGACTATCATGGCCGTCTCATCATCGATCTCTACGATCCGATAGCGTTCGAGAATCTCGAACTCTTCCGCCGCCAACCTCTTCATCAACGCCAGACTCTGGCAGAACGCGATGTGACGCTGTTGCGGTTGCTGATCGAGCGCGGCGATCACTTTCTCTGCGCCACCGAGCGCCAGCGCGATCTGTACATTGGCGCGCTGCTGGCGATGGGGCGGATCACGCCTGGCATTATTGATAACGATCCGCTGCTGCAGAACCTGATCATGGTCGTGCCCTTCGGGGTGAGTGATGAACCGCCGCAGCCGAGCGGGCAACCTGCGCTGCGCGGCGCGCTTGATGATCTCGGTCCTCAGCATCACATCATTCTCTGGAGTGGCGGTCTCTGGGATTGGATGGATCCCCAGACGCTCGCGCGCGCGATGCCGGCAGTGCTGACCGCTGTGCCAGAGGCGCGGCTGGTCTTTTTAGCCGGACGTCATCCGGGGGCAGTGGCCGAGATGGCAACCCCGGTCGTTACGCGCCAACTGGCCGCGGATTTGGGCTTGCTGGGACGTGGCATCCATTTCTACGACGACTGGATTCCGTATGAACGGCGGGCCGATTTCCTGCTCGAAGCGGCGGTTATGGTATCATTGCATCGCGAACATCTCGAGACACGCTACGCGGCGGTGCGTTCGCGTGTGCTCGATCATTTTTGGGCCGGAAAGGCCAGCGTGCTAAGCGCTGGTGATGCTGCTGCCGATCTGATCATCAGGCATCAGGCCGGCGAAGTGGTGCCGATCGGTGATGCAGACTCGGTAGCTGAGGCGCTGATTCGATTACTCCTCGATCCGCAGCGTCGAGAAACGCAAAGCGCTAATGCAAGAGCGCTTGGTCAGCGCTTACGCTGGTCGCAGGTGGCGCAGCCTGTCAGAGCTATGTTGAACACGCTCGGGGAAAAAGGACATCCGCTTATGACAACACCTGATAGACAACGAGCAGATACATTGCAGCGGGTACGGAATGATGCGATTAGAGTTCAGGAGCAGAGCTGGCGACTGGCATCGCCGCCAGTGTCGAATCTGATCTGGCAGTGGATCTGGAAAAAGATCTGGTTGCCGCTCGTCAGTCCACAACGCGATCACAATGCGGCAATCTTGCGTTCGGTATATGCGCTTTCCGAACAGATTGATTACACGACCCAGTCAATCTTTCATCTTGCTCACCAGATTGATCAGCGCATACGAGATCTGGAGCGACGCCAGCAGGAGCTGGTCGAGCGGCAACAGGTGCTGGCCGAGCGGCAACAGGTGCTGGCCGAGCGGCAACAGGTGCTGGCCGAGCGGCAACAAGAGCTGGCCGAGCGGCAACAAGAGCTGGCCGAGCGGCAACAATGGTTAGAGCTGCGGGTGACCAATCTTGAGGATGGTGTGCAGGATCATAATCGTCGCCAGGTCGCGGAAGTTCATCAGATTGGTCAGCAGATACGCGATTTTGCTGATCAACTGATTGGTTTGGAAACAAGCATGATTCAGATCATGGCTCATATCGGTGAAGTGCCGTCATTGCCGCCCCGCAAAGAACAATAGTTGTTATGCGTACCGTCGCGATTGTCTTGAGTTGGAATGCGGTTGATGCCACGCTGGCCTGTCTGGAGTCGCTCCATCGTCAGTCAATCCCAGTTGAAGTGTTGGTTGTCGATAATGCCTCACAAGATGGAACACCTGCTCGTGTCGCCGCGCAATATCCCCATGTGCGCCTGATTTGTAACCAGCGGAACCTGGGTTTTGCCGGTGGCATGAATACTGCTATTCGGGCATTGCTCGCCGAAGCGGAACCGCCTGATGCTGTGGTGCTGCTCAATCAGGATACGATGCTCGATGAGCAGTGTATCGAGCACTTTATCGCCCCGTTGCAGGCTGATGAACAGGTGGCGGCAGTGGGGGCAAAAATTTGCTATCCGGATGGCACGATCCAGCACGCTGGCGTCACGCTCGAATGGCCGCGCGCGATTGTGCAACATATCGGCTGGCATGAACCCGACACGGGTCAGTACGATGAGTTGGTTGAGCTTGAGTGGGTGACCGGCGCCGCGCTGGCGCTGCGACTGCGCGCGCTTGATCCGGTTCAACCGCTCGACGAGGGGTTTGCCCCGGCCTATTTTGAGGACATCGATCTCTGTCAGCGGCTGCGTCGAGCAGGCTGGAAAATTGTCTACAATCCGGCAGCAACCCTGACCCATCACGAATCGCTCTCACTGCGCGACGAGCTTCAGCGCAGTTGTTATTACAATCGTGGTCGTTTGCGGTTTGTGTTAAAACACTTCTCGATGGCTTCCCTGATCGACGAATTTTTGCCCGCAGAGCTGAGCCATGCGCAACGTCATGCCCTGTGGCCGGTTGAAGGTCAGGCGTTGCGCTGGGCATACGCCGAGACATTGCTCAATTACAGCTCGATACTCGCTGCCCGTCGCCAATTGGATCCGAACTTTGCTGCGGCTGATGAAGATCGTCTGGGCGAACTGATGCAACGGTTACTGTCCACTCATGCCATGACCTGCTGGCGCAATGCGCATCAGCGCGCTGATTGGATGTTCAATCATTAAAAGATGATTCTATGGAAACACAATCGTTGTACGGTGTGGAATATACCTTGCTTGAGCCATTGCCGGCACAGCTTGCCCAGGATGAGCAGTTGCTCATCGGGTTGCAATTGCGCAACAGTGGTTTGACTCCATGGATGACGAGCGGTTGTCTAGTGCTGATCGTGGTGCGCTGGACGACTCCTGACGGGCAGGTTGTGCGTGAATTGCCCTGGCAGCCCTTGCCGCATCCGGTGCCTGTCGGTGAATGTGTCACCGTCGAACTGAGCGTGGTTACCGATTTACCGCCTGCGTCGTATCTGCTGACGGTTGAACTGGTTGAAGATCAGGTGGCCTGGTTCCGTGATCGTGAAGTGCCTCCATTCACTCATCCGATCACTGTGGTGTTCTCAGATGCGCCCCGGATTACGATTCTGAATGGTAACTGCCTTGCCAACGATGCAGTCGGGACGCACGTTGCCTCGCAAGTTCGCGCGTTAGCCGCGGCAGGATTTCGGCCTCTGTTACTGACCGCATTTATTGACCAACAATTGCCGCGCCAATTGCGCCGCTTTATGGTTGCGGTCAATCCGCATCACATCCTGCAACCAGATGAACAGAGTCGCTTCGCAGCCCAGCATTTTCGCCGATCGGCAGCGGTGATCGTGAACTATTCGTCATACTACGATCTGGTTGAATTGATTCGAGCCGCGCGAGCGCCCGTGCTGTTTGATTACCATGGCATTACGCCACCTGCAATCTGGGGCATTGGCAATCCGGGCTACGAAGATGTTATGCGTGGGGTGGCTAATTTGCCGCTCGCGCGATTTGCCGATTATGCGGTCGCTCATAGTCAGTATATGGTTGATGAACTGGTAGCGACCGGATTGGTAGCTCCAAGTCGCGCCAGTGTCCAACCATACCCGGTCGTTACACGGGCGGCGTATGCCGAACCGCCCGATCCAGCGCTTCAGAACCAGTATCAACTTCACGGCAAAACGGTGTTGTTGTACGTGGGCCGTATGGCACGGAACAAGCGTGTTCATATCCTTGTCGAAGCGCTTCCCTTGATCCGCCAATCGTATCCTGAAGCGGTATTATTGCTGGTAGGTGAAACTGCTCATGTCTATGCTGGCTATGTCGCTGAAGTTAAAGCGCGCGCGACAGAACTTGGCATAACTGACGCGGTGATTTTTACCGGCCCTCAATCGCGCGAAAAGATCAGCGATTTTTATCGACTGTGTGATGTGTATGTCACTGCCAGCATTCATGAAGGCTTCTGCATGCCGGTCATTGAAGCTATGGCATTGGGTAAGCCGGTGGTTGCCGCCGCAGCGACGGCGCTGCCTGATACCGTAGGCGATGCTGGCTTGCTGTTCACGCCTGATGACCCGATTGATCTGGCGCAACAGGTTATTAAGGTATTGACGGCGCGCAATGGCGCGTATCCCGACATGGCGCTCGATCTGGCTCAGGCCCGGCAGATGTTGTCTCATCGCCCCATTGCATTTGTGACCCCGCGCTATGGTCGTGATGTGCTTGGGGGAGCCGAACGCGGCGCGCAGGCATGGGCTGAGCAACTTGCAGCGCGCGGGCTGAAGGTCGAGGTGTTGACAACCAATGCGGTCGATCTGATTGGCTGGCAAACTGGCTCCCTGCCGGAAACAGAGGAGATCAATGGGGTCGTTGTGCGACGCTTTCCTGTCGATCTCGTCCACCCAGGCGGTTTTCATGAGGTGCAGATGAAAGCGGCGCGTGGTGAAACAATTACTCGGCAGGATGAAGAGCGCTTTATGCAGCATAACCTGCGCAGCCGAGCGCTCGAGGCGTATATTGCCGATCACCGTGATCACTATGCAGCGTTTATCTTCACCCCCTATCTCTTCGGCACAGCTTATTACGCTGCCCAGCAGGCTGGTGATCGCGCATTCCATATCCCCTGCCTGCACGATGAACCAGCCGCGCAGTTTAGCGTCTTCCGGGAAATGCTCGAAGAGGCTCGTGGCATCTTCTTTAATTCGCCAGCAGAAGAGCAATTGGCTCGCGTCAAACTAAAGCTGGCTAACCCGTGGACAGCAGTCTTTGGTTATGGGTTTGAAGAGCAGCCGTTGCAAGGTGATCCCGCGCGCTTTCGCGCGCGCACTGGTGTGCAGTCGCCGTTTTTGCTCTACAGCGGTCGGCTGGAAGAGGCCAAGAACGTGCCTCTCCTGGTGGAATGGTTTGTCGCTTTCAAAGACGCGCATCCTGAGAGTGAGTTGATGTTGGTTCTAGCCGGTAAAGGTGATTTGTCTCTGCCAGATCGGCCCGATATTGTGCGCATCGGCATGATTGTTGATCGTCAGGAGCTGGCCGATGCCTACGCTTCCTGTCTGGCCCTCTGTCAGCTCTCGCTGAACGAGAGTTTTTCAATTGTGATGATGGAAGCCTGGCAGCAGCGTCGTCCGGTGATTGTTCACGCCGATTGCGCTGTGACTAGTGATCATGTTGCCCGCAGCGGCGGTGGCTATGTCTGCCGGTCGAGCGCTGAGTTTAGCGCCGTGATTGAGCGGTTGATAGCGGCGCCCGCTGAGGCGGTAGCGTATGGTGAACGGGGATACCATTACGTCAGTGAACAATTTGGCTGGAACACCCTGGTTGAACGGTTTATCGTCACGCTGGCTACATGGCTCCAGCCCCGACCGTTGTTGGCTGAGCTGGCGCAGCGTGGGATTCGCCGCGCGCTCAATTTTACCTACGGTCGATTTGAAGCCCATCTGATCGGCCTGCTGCGCCAGATGCTGGCCCAGTATCCCGATTGGCGCCTGATCGATCAAGTGTATAGCCAGATGGCGCAGGTTACTGCGCAGAATGGGCGCGCCGAACACGATCATCTGTCCTCGACGAGGTCGTTGACTCAGTGGTTTCGTCAGGTAGTGCGCCGTGCTCGACCGCAATCTCACGTGTCAGTTGCAACTCCTGTAGCTAACCTTGTGATAATGGTGGAAATCATTGCTGGTCTGCTTGATCTCCTCGCGCAGTCACGTCACGATCAACGGCGTCTGGAACGCGAGTTGATCCGTTTGCGCGATCAGTTGACTGCGGCGCAATCGCCTGATACCAGTTCTCGCTGAGCCAATCATATCACTTCAGTATATCGGTCGCGGTTGTTCGTGGTTTCAGGGAAGGGTGCAGGAAAAGCTGCGCCCTTCCCTGTTGTTTATTCATTGCCAATAGTATCGGCGTCATCCAGATTGTTCTTGATAGGCGAGTCTCATTGTCAAGGTTAGACACGTTCACGAAATTTCCTTCCTGCTCGGTCAGAAGCGGGGTATCGTGAGGGCGTGCTGGCACCCGCAGCATGTCTCTCCTGACAGCGAGAAGTATGTTGTGAGGCGATTTGGGTCTATTA
>FWWM01000849.1_pt1 | contig 33213 bp, 37 predicted proteins | sample 2228351 | NCBI WGS metagenome assembly FWWM01 (sample SAMEA103939774, study PRJEB20133) | metagenome
TAAAGGTGAAATAATATTGGGTGTAGTAAATGATCCTTTTAAAAAAGAGATTTTTACTGCGATAAAAGGCGAAGGGGCATTCCTAAATAATCGATTGATAAAGGTATCATCAATAAGTTCATTGAAGGAAGGCTTAATAACTACAGGGTTTCCATTCAGAAGTAAAAAATTTATAGATTTATATCTTAAACTCTTCAAAGAAATTTTTAACAATGCAAGCGACCTGAGAAGGGCAGGTTCAGCAGCCCTTGATCTCGCCTATGTTGCGTGCGGTAGATGTGAAGGTTTTTTTGAATTGGGTCTGAGCCCGTGGGACATAGCAGCAGGTGAAATCTTGATAAGAGAAGCTGGTGGAGTTATTACAGATTTTGCTGGAGGAGAGGATCACTTAAAGACAGGGAATGTTGTTGCAGGTAATCCTTTTATACATAAAAAATTATTAAAGAAAGTTAGAAGAGTTTTTTCAGGAATCATAGATAGTTAGTTTTAACACTCAGATTAAAGTAGTTTTCCATCTTTGCTTTTGACAGAAAAAACTTTCCAGTGCTACAATAAGCCTTACATAAGAGGTCATGGATTTAAAGAAGATAGAGAGAGGTATCAGACTTGTTCTTGAGGGTATAGGGGAAGATCCGGAGCGTCCTGGCATAAAAGATACGCCTGAACGTGTTGCTCGGATGTATGAAGAGATTTTTATTGGTCTAAAAACACCTACTGAGGAACTTCTCAGGGCTATAGAGGGCGAAAGCCACGATGAATTAGTTATGTTGAAAGATATTCCCTTTTATTCAATGTGTGAACATCATCTCTTACCATTTATAGGGAAAGCTCATGTTGCTTATATTCCTTCGGGAGGAAAAATAGTTGGATTGAGTGAACTTGCAAAGGCGGTCGAAGTCCTTGCTAAAAGACCACAGGTTCAAGAACGCCTAACAGCACAACTTGCTGATCTTATTATGGAACGACTAAAACCCAAAGGTGCCATGGTTATTATAGATGCGGAACATCTTTGCATCAGCATGCGAGGGATTAAAAAGCCTGGAACGCGGACGGTTACCTCAGCAGTTAGAGGTATATTCAGGACAAAACAGTCTACCAGAGAAGAATTACTCGAATTGATCAAAAGGAGGGAATAGAAGTTAATAATCTTGAACTTCTCTTTTCAAAATTTAATTCGGATATTTGCATAATGGTATATTTTTTTAAAAGAGAGGAGGATAACAATGTCTGCAACATTAATAAAAGGATCTGAAATATCTAAACAGATAAAAGAGGAAATGAAAAAAGAAATATCCATGTTAAAAGAAAGATATAACCTGGTTCCAGGCTTAGCTACCGTTTTAGTTGGTGAGGACGAAGCCTCTAAGGTTTATGTTGGCGCAAAAGAGAAAGCCTGTAAAGAGTTGGGTATTTACTCAGAGAGAATAGATTTGCCTGCTGATACAAAAGAAGAAGACCTTTTGTCATTGATTAAAAAACTCAATGATAACAATAAAATTCACGGAATACTTGTTCAATTGCCTTTACCTAAGCACATTAACGAGACAAATATACTTTATGCCATTCTTCCAGAAAAAGATGTAGACGGGTTTCATCCCGTAAATGTTGGTAAAATGATGCTCGGACAGCCCTGTTTTTTGCCGTGTACTCCACATGGGATTCAAGAACTTTTGAGGAGATCGGGCATTCAAACAGATGGTGCGGATGTTGTGGTTGTTGGTCGTAGTAATATAGTGGGCAAACCTATTGCTAATATGTTATTACAAAAAAAAGGCGGAAATGCTACTGTTACAATTTGTCATACAGGAACAAAGGATATTGCTTCTCATACGAGAAGAGCAGATATATTAATTGTAGCTGTAGGGAAACCGAAGATGATTACAGCAGATATGGTTAAAGATGGTGTTGTGGTTATAGACGTTGGTGTTAATAGATTGGAAACAGGTCTTGTTGGTGATGTGGATTTCGAAAGCGTAAAAGAAAAAGCAAAGGCAATAACGCCCGTTCCAGGTGGAGTGGGACCAATGACGATTACAATGCTTATGTACAATACTGTTCAAGCTGCTAAGATGTTGGCAGGTATAACTGGCAATTAAAACCAGATTTTTACATAATATATTTAATAAAGTATTTTTTATAAAAAAGGAGGATATTATCAATGAGCATCAGCATAATGCCACCCTGCCAGGCAGCTTGTCCTATACATACAGACGTGCGAGGCTACGTTTCTGCAATTGCGAGAGGAGATGTAGAAACGGCTATAAAAATAATCCGCCAAGTAAATCCTTTTCCAGCTGTTTGTGGAAGGATATGTACTCGTGTATGTGAGACTGCTTGCAGACGAGGACAAGTAGATGAGCCAATAGCTATAGGAGCATTAAAACGATTTGCTTCTGATCAAACAAAAGGCTTAAAGTTTTCTAAGCCCCCAGGACCATATTACAACGAAAGAATTGCAATAATAGGTAGTGGTCCAGCGGGGTTAACAGCGGCACATGACTTGGCATTATTAGGGTATAAGGTTACTGTTTTTGAAGCACAAAAAGAACTCGGTGGCATGTTAATTAGTGGGATACCCGAATATAGACTTCCAAAAAGTATAGTCAAAGATGATATCGATTTTATTCTTTCTATGGGTGTAGATGCAAAGACAGGTATGGCACTTGGAAAAGATTTTAGTATAGATGATCTTCTTAAAGAGTATCAGGCGGTATTTTTGGCATTAGGAAGTGAAAGAAGTCTATATCCAAAATGTAAAGGGATAGAATTACCTGGAATAATAACGGCTGTCGAATTTTTAAAAAATGTAAGTCGTGGAGAACGACCTTATCTCGGTGAAAATATAGTAATAATTGGTGGAGGTCATACTGCGATTGATGCTGCTCGAACATGCATCAGGCTGGGAGCAAAGAATGTATCTATTGTTTATCGAAGGACATTAAAGGAGATGCCCGCTGGTAGAGAAGAAGTAGAGGAAGCGGAGGCTGAAGGGGTAAAATTTTATTTCCTTGCGGCGCCGATTGAATTTTTGGGTACAGGAAAGGTTGAAGCTGTCCGTTGTGTAAAAATGCAACTTGATAAAAAATCTGGTTCTAAACGTGGTGCATTAATTCGAGTAGAAGATTCTGAATTTGATATAAAAGCTGATGCAGTAATTCTCGCCATAGGATATGAGCCAAAAGTAGATACAATCAAGGATATAGAACTGATATTAGGAAAGGGTGGCACCATAGTTGTTAAGGATGAATCAGGCACAACTAATATAAAGGGAGTTTTTGCAGGTGGGGATGTTGTGAGTGGACCAATGACCGTTGTTCAGGCAATAGCTTCGGGAAAAAGGGGTGCAGATGCCATACATCGTTATTTAAGAAAGCTCCCACCTAAAGAGATTGAAGAACCAACTATAATCAGACCACTTGATGAAAAGATTGTAGACCTTATCGTGAAGACATTGAGACAGAAAATGCCTTCTCTACCCGTTCAGGAAAGAATCAAGACATTTGACGAGGTTAATATTGGATTTACATGGGAGCAGGCTTTAACAGAAGCTCAAAGATGTTTGAACTGTGGTGCTGGAGCGGTCATCTCAGACGAATGTGTTGCATGTTTTAACTGTGTTCTTGTGTGTCCATACGGGGTGCCTGTAGCGGGTGAAGAAAAGGCTAAAATTGACATCAGTCAATGCCAAGCCTGTGGAATATGTGCATCTGAGTGTCCCGCTTCTGCAATTGATGTAAAAATAGAAACAAAAGCAAAAAGCCGCGAAAAACTTGAGGAAGCTTTAAAGATTGCTAAGAAAGAGTCCCCTGAAAATTTCGTAATCGAATTTCACTGTGAATTTCAGGAATCCAAGGCAGCATCAGATGAGAAGGCTGGAATTTACAAAATTGGTAAACCTTGTATGGCAAGGGTAGACGTTGCACAACTTTTACGTCCTTTTGAATCTGGTGCAAATGCTGTGCACATTAATAAATGTGAATATCATGAATGCCGTTTTAAAGGTTGTGAGGAATGGATACTTAAACATGTTGAGGGTGCAAAAAGGATCTTAGAAGAGATCGGGTTGGATTCTGAAAAACTAAAAGTAGTTTACGGAAACAAGAATAAAAAATAGAAATAAAAAAGAAGGTGATTTAAATGATTGTTGCAGATATTAAGCCCTTAACAGAAATCAAAGAAATGCTTAAAAATTATAGAAGGATTTTAGTATTGGGATGTGGAACCTGCGTGGCTGTGTGTTTAACAGGTGGCAAGAGACAGGTTGAACTATTAGCTTCCGCCCTTCGTATGATTAAGAAGGAAGAAGAAAAAGATTTTATTATAGGAGAAAAAACAATAGCACGACAATGTGAACCAAGATTTATAGACCAGATAAAGGATGAGGTTGCGAGTTACGAGGTTATTCTTTCAATGGGTTGTGGAGCAGGCGTTCAAGAGATTATTGACAGATTAGGGACAATTTCTGTTTTACCGGCGATGAATACAATGTTTATAGGTTCAGCCGATGGGAATGGAAATTTTTTAGAAATGTGCGCTGCATGTGGTGATTGCATTTTATTTTTTACTGGAGGAATTTGTCCGCTTGCTAGATGCCCAAAGGGTTTATTGAATGGACCATGTGGTGGAACAAAGAATGGAAAATGTGAGGTAAGTTCCGATATCCCTTGTGCATGGGTATTAATATACGAACGTATGAAAGAACTCGGTCGCCTTGATGAACTTAAAAAAGAAATCGATGCAAAAGATTGGTCGAAAACCCGAAGACCCGGGATGTTTACTGCAAAGGAAAAAATGGGTGCTGAAAGGGTTTCTTAGAAGCCTACATAATTTTTTATGAAAAATAAATTTGCTATTTCAATCATAGGCGCTGGACCTGTTGGTACTGCGTTTGGATATTTACTTAAAAACAAGGGATATACAATCGCAGGAATTGCCAGTCGAACCTTAGAGTCTGCCAAAAAAGCAAGAGAATTTATAGGGGAAGGCGATGTTTCGATAGATTTAATAACGATAGCCAAAAAAGCTGATATAGTATTTTTGACCACTTCTGATAATGCGATTAAAGAAGTGTGTGATAAAATTGCTGCCGGTGAAGGATTCAGGGAAGATGGGTTCGTATTTCATACCAGTGGTGCTTTATCGTCTGCGATTTTGGAATCTGCAAAAACGGTGGGTGCTAATGTTGGTTCCTTACATCCACTTCAGAGTCTTCCGAATGTGAAAGAGGCGGTACAGAATCTACCTGGTTCATATTTTTGTATTGAAGGAGATGTCAAAGCTATTTCAGTTGCAAAAGAAATAGTTAGGGCCCTTGAAGGAAAAGAGATAACCTTAAACATCGATAAAAAAGCCCTTTATCATGCAGGAGCTGCTGTGGTGTCTAATTTTCTTGTAGCTACAATAGATTTTGGTTTAGAGCTTCATGCATCAGCAGGAATCAGCAGGAAAGATTCCCTTAATGCACTTATGCCTTTAATAAAAGGGACTTTAAAAAATATTGAGAATATTGGTATACCTGCTGCCCTAACCGGTCCTATCGCAAGAGGAGATACTAATATAATCGAGGAGCATCTTAACGCGATATCTAAGGAGAGACAGGATTTGATGAATTTATACGTCGAACTTGGAAAGCATACAATTAATGTAGCGAGAGCAAAAGGCACTCTAAAGCAAGATTCTGCTGACACGATTATTTCTTTATTTAATAAATATAAAAGGGATTGAGAATATAGATGAAAGTTCTTGTTGTTGACAGTGGTGGTCGTGGACACGCCATCGCCTGGCAGTTTAAAAACGACCCCAATGTAAGGGAAGTTATTTGCGCTCCTGGTAACGCAGGTATCGCTCAAGAGATAAGATGTGAAAACGCAAGAAAGAATGAGGAGATCCTTGAACTTGCAAAGAATGAAAAGGTTGATCTCGTTTTTATTGGTCCAGAGAGCCCTTTGACAAACGGGATTGTTGATATGTTTGAGGCAGAAAAAATACCAGTTGTTGGTCCGGTTAAGAGGGCAAGCATTCTTGAAGGTAGTAAGGCTTACACAAAATTGTTATGCAGAGAGATAGGTGTTCCTGTTGCAGAGTTTGAAGTTTTTGAGAGTCCAGATGAGGCGAAAGATTATATTGAGTACGTAAAATATCAGGTAGTTGTGAAAGCTGATGGACTTGCCCAGGGTAAAGGGTCTATAGTTTGTAATAATATAAGGGAGGCAAAAGAGGCAGTAGATAAACTGATGATCGATAAAATTTTTGGTGCTGCAGGGAATAAGGTTGTCATAGAGAAAAGGCTATACGGTAAAGAGATATCTTTTTTTGTTATTACGGATGGGGAGACAGTTGTGCCAATGCCTGTTGCACAAGATTATAAACGGGCTTACGATAATGACGAAGGTCCAAATACAGGAGGAATGGGAGCATATTCACCTCATAGTCTCGAAAGTGAAGAACTTGCTCATCTAATTTGTAATAATGTGGCTATCCCTCTAATAAACGGATTCAGGGAAAAAGAAGGGATACCATATAAAGGCATTTTATATTTGGGACTCATGATAGTGGATAAAATACCTTATCTCTTAGAAGCAAATGTTCGTCTTGGTGATCCCGAAGCAGAAGTAATACTACCAAGATTAATCACGCCAATAACCGACATAAGTCTTCAGATAATTAACGGCATTCTTCGCGAAAAGGAAGTAAAATGGAGTAATGACTTTTATTGTGATGTGGTAGCTGCAGTTGGCAGAACAAAACAGGTAAAAAATGGAAAAAGCAAAGGCTGGTATCCTGGATATCCTTTCCGGTATGGAAAAGGTTATCCTATTTATGGTCTTGAGAATATTAATGATCCCAACTGCAAAATATTCTTCGCAGGGGTAAGTTTTTCAGAAAAAAAAGGCTTGGTTACTGATGGGGGTAGAGTTTTGCATGTGGTCGGAAGGGGAAAAAATTTACAAGAAGCTTGCTCTGTTGCATATAAAAATATAGATAAAATACATTTTGAAGGCATAAGGTACAGAAAAGATATAGGTAAATAGTATTTTACTTAATTTTCCTTTACAAAGGAGGCTAAAATGTCATTCCGAGATGTCCTAAATTCTGGTGAATTTGCTATAACTGCAGAGATAGGCCCTCCAAAAGGAACTGATATCCAGGAGATGCTTCATCATATTAAATTGCTTAAAGGTAAAATACATGCTGCTAATGTAACGGATAATCAATCAGCTGTTATGAGAATTTGTTCTATGGCTGTGTGCAAGATTGTTCTTGATCATGGTCTTGAGCCAATATTACAGATGACATGCCGTGATAGAAATAGAATAGGATTGCAGTCCGATCTTTTAGGTGCACATATTCTTGGATTGAGAAATGTTCTTTGCATGACAGGGGACTATGTTTCGGCCGGTGACCATAAAGAAGCAAAGCCAGTCTATGATGTTGAATCTGTCCAGCTTCTCAAGATTGTTGATAATCTCAATAATGGCAAAGATATGGCGGGGAATGAACTCAAAGGTTCAACAGAATTTTACATGGGGGCTGTGGTGACACCTGAGGCTGATCCGATAGAACCGCAGTTAATAAAATTTGAGAAAAAAGTAAATGCAGGAGCAAAATTTTTTCAGACACAGGCTATTTATGATATAGAGAGATTTAAGGATTTTATGAAATTTGCGAGGAATTTTCCTGTAAAAATACTTGCCGGGATAGTAGTTTTAAAATCTGCAGGTATGGCAAGTTTTATGAACAAAAATGTGCCTGGAATAAGGGTACCAAAGGATTTGATCGAAGAACTGAAGGCTGCCGGGAAGGAAAAAGCCCTTGACACAGGTCTTAATATAGCCGCCAGACATATTAAACAACTCAAAGAAGAAAAGATATGTGACGGTGTACATATAATGGCTATAGGTATGGAAGACAAGGTTCCAATTATAATGGAAAGAGCAGGGCTTATCTAATTTCACCGAGGAGAAAGAATTTTATGAGAAAGAAAAAGAAGGTTCCAATAGATACACGTCGATGGTTTAGATATCAATTTTTTGGTAGTGCAACTATTACCATTCCTAAAGAAGATATTACTGTTGATACAACAATAGCAAATATATCATTTTCAGGTATAGGTTTATATTCAACGATCCCCTTAGGTAAGGGAAAAAAGGTAAAGATAAAAATTACATTTATCGATAAAAAAGGTAAGATTTGCGAGGATTCTACAGAAGGCAAAGTTGATTGGCAAAAGAAATTTAAAAAAATATATCTGATAGGAATTATTTTTGATGAGGAGTTAAATACAAGAAATCAGCCAAGACTTTTAGAGCATTTAATGTGGCTTATAGAGACATATAACTGGCCTCAACCATTTAAAGATAGACGGATTGCAGTAATATAATATTAAGATGGATTACGATGATCTTATTCATGAACTTATAACAGAACATTTAAGAAAAAAACTATCCAGCGAGTTTAAAGAGATAGGTATAAACAAAATTGGTGAGCAAAAGGTTCAATATCAAGGTCTTTATCCTGATATGATATTGGGGAATCATGGAATAATTCTTCTTCTTATAGAAGTTGAAACAAAAAAGAGCATCTCTGACAAACAGGCAGAAAGATGGAAAACACTATCGATGCTCGGCCCTAAACTTATTTTGATCGTGCCAAAAGATGAAAAATTAAAAGTCACTGAACTTTTGTGGGCAAAGGGACTTTCGGATAAAGTTTCCATAGGTACTTATGAAATATCAGTAAAGATGCCTTAACCCAAAAATGCGTTATTCGGGTTAACTTAAATAATATTATTCATAAAAAATTTGGCAGATGCTGTTTAAATTCTTTCGAAGAAAGAATTTCCCTCGGCTCGATGTATATCGAGCCGAAAATTAACGTCCGTGTGAAAGTCGGAGACTTTTTGGTAACAGTTGAGCGACGATACCGCATCTGACAAGTATCTATAAATTTATGAATAAAGTTGACTATAGATTAGCGAGTAATTCTTTTTCTCTTTTCTTCATTTTCTTCTTGTCATACGTACCTCTTTCGTGATCATAACCGATAAGATGGAGAAGGCCGTGGACAAGGAGTCTTTTTAACTCTTCATTGAATGTTAGACTATGTTCTTTTGCCTGTCTCTGTGTCTGGTGAAGATTAATGACTATATCACCAAGAATCGGAGAGGTTTGATTATTGAAAGTTGATAATTTTGTTCGAGTGCCTTTTTTAAATAAAATTAATCTCGAAACTTCTAACTGGGGAAACGAAAGGACATCTGTAATCCTATCAATTCCTCTATATTTTCGGTTCAACATCCTCATTCTTCTATCATTAACGAAAAGGACACTAAGTTCAGCGTTGTTCAGACCGAGCAGATGCAATGCCTTCTTTAGTAGGTTTATTATTCTCTGTTGATTTACCTTTATAAGCCTTTGCTGATTCTTTATATATATATTCATCTGTTGTAAAATCAAAGCCTGGATAATCAATACGTTTATGAAAAATACCTGTCAAGATATATGAGAAGCGTTTCTTTATTTCGTGAATATCCTTTAGAGTAAGTTCGCATTCATCTAATTGTCCATCGAGAAATATATGATTTATTATTTTATCAACAAGTGACGAGATTCGGGCAGGGGTAGGGTCTGTAAGAACTTTTGAAGCAGCTTCAACCGCATCTGCCATCATTACAAGAGCAGCGACTCGCGTTTGTGGTTTCGGACCGGGGTATCTAAAGTCTTCTTCAAGGGGGATACCATTTTCTGTTTTCTCTTTCGCCTTTTGATAAAAATAACTTACAAGCATAGTACCATGATGTTGCTCGATGATATCGATGATAGGTTCTGGCAGTTTATATTGTTTAGCAATTTCGACTCCTTCCTTTACATGATTTACAATTATCATACTACTCATGTGTGGGGTTAATTTTTCATGTTTACTAAGAGAGCCGCCCTGATTTTCTATAAAATAGTCAGGCATTTTTATCTTCCCGATATCATGGTAATATGCACTAACTCTGGCGAGAAGCGGATTTGCGCCGACTGCTTCAGCAGCAGATTCTACAAGATTACCTACAATAACACTATGGTGATAAGTCCCGGGCGCAGTCACCATAAGATTTTTCATGATAGGCTGATCAAGGTCGAGAAATTCGAGCAGACTTATATCGGTGTAAACCTTGAATGAATATTCTATCAGAGGTAGAAGGAGGGAGACAATTGCTGTTACAGCAATACCCCCAAGAGCAGCAAACATTATAGAAGATGTGGCTTTCGCTGTAAAAAGTTCACCTCTAAATAGAAGTATAAATATCACAGTAAGAACATTCGCAATAATTACATATCCACCACCCTTAAGTAGAGAAGCCCTCTTTTTACATCTGATTACACTAAATGCAGCTGTAATGCTTCCAACAAAAGCATATATTGTGAATGAGGCATCACGAAGCCATAAACCTGTCAAAAGGCTGATTGTAAATGAAAAAGTAATGGCAGTATGGAAATCGAAAAGAAGCGAAACAAGCATTGCTCCTGCGGCGATTGGTATTCCGAAAAAGGAGCTATCTAAGGTTTTATATTCGAGTCCTTTTGAGAGGGTTAATAAAAGATATCCAAACAATCTTCCTATAAGAAGTGTGCCTATGAGCAACAATCCTAAGAGAAGAAGCATATTATATTTCTTTAGATAGGCAGGCTTATATCTTAATATATCCCTATAAAGGAGAAGAATGAGCAGGCATGAAATAAAAAATCCACCTATTATTTGTTCTGCAACAAATTGTTTTTGTATACATAAAGCACTGATAAATCCACATAGTATAAAGAAATAAATCCTTATCAATCTGTCTCTTTTAGAATTTTTAAGTAATGATATGTTTTCTCCTCTCCAAATCTTTTCATTGAGTTTTTTGAGGAAATTAGATTTGTTATTCGGTTGCCCGTTTTTCGTATCTTTCATAGGCTTTCACTATCTCTTGCACGAGCTTATGCCTGACAACATCTTTTTCAGAAAAGTATATAAATTTAATGCCTTCAATATTACTGAGTATTTTTTCAGCCTCTATAAGACCCGAGAGCTTTCCATGGGGGAGATCAATTTGAGTTACATCACCTGTTATAACAGTTTTAGAATTAAACCCTAATCGTGTAAGATACATCTTCATTTGTTCGGATGTTGTATTTTGAGCTTCATCAAGTATAATAAAAGAGTCATTGAGGGTTCTACCTCTCATGAAAGCGAGTGGTGCTATTTCGATTATCCCGCGTTCTATCAGTTTGCCTGCCTTTTCTGCATCCATCATGTCCAGAAGCGCATCATAAAGGGGGCGGAGATATGGATTAAATTTTTCGTATATATCACCAGGCAGAAATCCTATCTTTTCTCCTGCCTCAACAGCAGGTCTTGCAAGTACAATTCTGCTGACCTGTTTTTTAAGAAATGCATTAATTGCCATAGCCATGGCAAGATAGGTTTTTCCTGTACCGGCTGGTCCTATACCAATCACTATATCATAATTTTTTATAGCTTCAATGTAATCTCTTTGCGTTTCTGTTTTAGGCACTATAAATCTTTTTTTAGAAGAGACAGGTATGTTATTTAAAAACAAATCTTTTATTGATACATAAACGTCAGATTTTGCAGAAGACCTTAGGGCAAAACGTATATCATCTGGGTTAAGAGTATAGCCACTTGCGCTTATAGCACGTATATCTTCTATAAGCTTCTCAGCCTTTTCTACTGATTTTTCATCTCCCTGCAAAAAGATTTTATTTCCCCTTTGAGAAACGGTAATCCCCAGCGTTTCTTCTATGGCTTTAAGATTTTTGTCAAGTCCCCCGTACAATAAGTTATACTCTTTTTCTATATCTAATTCTATTTCTACTGTTAACGTATTTCCCCCTGATTAGAATTATTTATTTAAAAGTAACGAAAGAATTTAAACCTTCCAGCTTTCTGATTTTGGCAGATAAAATATCTGCGTCTTTTCTATTGTAAAAGTCACCTACCCTAACCTTATATATTATCTCCTCTTTTTTTGTTTTTCCTTGAGTAATAAATGCGTTGTATCCCTTTTTTATTAATTTTTCTTTTAAAATATCGGCTTCGCTGCTGTTTCTAAAAGCACCTACTTGAACACAGTATCTCAGCGACTTATGTGTTTTTATAGACTCGAGATCATTTTTTTGAGTTTTTGGTGTTTTTTCTTGTGTATCTTCGGGTTTGCTTGTTACAACATTATTATTATTTTCCTTCATCTGTGGTGCTGTTTGAGATAGCTTTTCAGGTATAACTTCTTGTTCTAATTTTGTAGCCTCTGCTTCACCTGAGTAAGCCTCTTTTTTACTGCTGTCCCCAGGCAATGGCACTGCATCTAATTTATCTTTAACTTCTAGCTGTGAATTTTTGCCTACAAAATAACCAAGTATAAATCCAAGCGAAGATGTTACTATTATGGAGAGGATTATTACCCACTTACCAATAAAAAATATAGAACTCTTTTCACTATATTCGTTTTTATTCATAAATTAAATTGTTAATACTTATAATATTAACATAGCATCACCGTAAGAAAGAAATCTATACCCCTTTAAAATTGCTTCCTTATAAGCGTTGCGTAATTTATCCCACCCGCATAAAGCTGATGCTAACATTAGAGGGGTTGACATCGGTAAGTGAAAATTTGTAATTAAAGAATCTACAACTTTAAACTGGTATCCAGGGTATATAAAGAGATCAGTAGTTCCTTTGTATTTTCCATTCTTTGATACCAAATTACATCTTTTACTCACTAATCCTTCCAACGCTCTTGTCGTTGTTGTACCTACACAAATAACCTTATTTCCCAGTAACTTAGTCCTTTTGATTTCGTCAATTATACTTTTATCTAATTCGAAATATTCATTTTCCATATGGTGATCCTCTACATTATCAGTTCTTATAGGCTTAAATGTCCCAATCCCAACATGAAGCGTAATTTCACGCACTTTTACTCCCTTTGATTTAATCTTGCTCATCAGGGTTTCTGTAAAATGAAGACTTGCTGTGGGTGCTGCAATAGAACCTTCTTTAGTAGCAAAGATTGATTGATAGGTTTTTTTATCACCGTCGTCAGGTTGTCTTTTGATATAGGGGGGGAGGGGCATCTTGCCATATTTCCATACGAATTCCATAAAATTTTCTGAATAATTATTGAAGATAACCTTATCCCCATTATAAATTTGCGCAGTAACACCATTTTGGAAATAAAGTGCTCCTGTATATTTACCTTTAGAAAGTACCCCCCATTCATTATTTTCAATCTTTTTTATAAGCAAGATTTCCAGTCTATCTCCATTTTCTTTAAATCCAGTAAGTCGAGCAGGAAAGACCTTAGTATTATTTACAATTAATAAATCATTTTTTTTAAGATAATCAGGCAGATCATAGAAATATCTATGTTCTAACCCTCCGTCTCTATAAATAACAAGAAGTCTGGAGCTATCACGTTTTTCTAATGGTCTTTCTGCAATAAGATTTTGTGGAAGAAAAAAATTAAAATCAGAAACCTTCATAAAGTTGAATTGTAGCACCTGGATAATACAATGACAATATCTCTTTGTAATTTTTACCTTCGCGTGCTAACTTCAGCGCACACCATTGGCAGAGCCCCACACCGTGTCCATATCCATTTCCTGTAAGAAGTATCGAATCTTCTTGTCGAGCTATGGAAAAGTTAGTGCTTGGTACTTTACTCCACCCAAGTCTTTTTCTGAAATCCGTTGCACTTATTGTAATTTTACTATTATCTGTAATTACGTCAAGTTCTTTCACCCTTTTCGTTGATGTATATGATTTAATGTCGAGTGTTTTAATATTTTGTATATTTAACGCTTTCTCAATTTCTGTAAGTTTTATCTCCCTTTCCCATGTCGCATAAGGAGAGATATCGCAATCCGTCTTTACAGATTTTAGATAGGGATAACTTTTTCCAAAGACATCTTCAGGATTTTCAGTGGCGCCACAGCTTGTTGAATGATAGAGCGCTTCTATTACCTGTCCGTCGTAAGTTAAAATCTCTCCTTTTGTTTCCTCAACGGCCTGTGCTGCCCTTGCGTGGGAATTGTTGCCCTTATAAAGTTGGTGGATAACAGAGGAAGCAATATGATATATCCCATTACTATTTAATCGTTTCTGGTACAAGGCATATGTTCTTGAAATAACAGCCTGTGCCTTGAGCGCCTCCATTTCCCAGTCAGGATTAACCTCTGAAGCGACAACATCTTTAATATATTCCTCTAAAGGCAGTTCATTAACTATGTAAAGACCTTTATTGCCTTTCCATATTTCTATATCGCCTGAGTAACGGGATCCCATTACAAGAAGGTCTCCCTTCATGTTCCCTAATTTCTCAATTTTCTCGTTTTTTTCGGGAAAGTTAGAATAGACTTCATTAACTATAAGTACTTTTATATTAGGTTGGGCTATATTAGATTCAGCCCAAACAGTAGATATGAATATAAAATACATAATAATAATTTTAAGTATGTAATGCCTCATTTTTTCCCTATAATCCATAGAATAAAAGTTAATAGTAAACTTAATAATATACTTGTAGCTAAAGGAAAATAGAAAGTAAAATTTTTTCTCTGAATTATTATGTCACCAGGTAATCTTCCAATCCATGAGATCTTACCTGAAAGAAGTAATAATCCACCAATTACCATGATGATAACTCCCAGGATTATAAGAAATTTGCCTATATATTGGATGCCATCCATGATTTATTAAATTAATTAATTAATTCAAATATCTTTCCATTTCTGAATAAATACATCCGCAGTATTTTTGCCTGTATAAGCCTAATTCCTTCGACATCTGAAGGCCTTCTTTCCATCCCTTCCTGAAATCTTCTATATAAAACATTATAGAATGTTTTTTTTCTAATTCCTTACCAACATTAATTATGATATCAAATTTCTGATATGGACTTACAAGGAGGGTTGTTGTGAAACCATCGAATCCCATTTTTTTCGCCATTCTCGCACACTCCTCGAGCCTCATGTAGTAGCATAAAACACAACGATTATCCTCGTTGTTAACAACTTTTCTTAAAAACTCTTTAAGGCCATATTTATCAATAAATTCGATATCTATAGCCCATTCATTTTGAAGTTTTTTTAAGGCATCAATTCTGTTTTTGTATTCAATATAAGGATGAATATTCGGATTAAACCAAAGACCTTTTACTTCTATATTTTTCGAGAGAAGAGTTTTCAGTGGATATAGACAGCAATTAGCACAACAGACATGCATTAGCAACTTCATTTTTAAAACAGCCCTTTTGGAATGTCTATACCCATATGTTGGTAAGCCCTCGACGTCGCTAATCTTCCCCGAGGTGTTCTTTCAATTAATCCTTCTTGTAAAAGGAAGGGCTCATATACATCTTCAATGGTCTCTTTATCTTCCCTTAAAGATGCTGCTAAGGTTTCTATTCCAACCGGTCCTCCTTTGTATTTTTCTATAATGATTGAGAGAAGTTTTCTATCCATATCATCGAGTCCCTTCTCATCGACATCGAGAGAGGTAAGTGAGGTTTTTGTAATGTTCAAATTTATTCTACCGTCACCTTTCACTTGGGCAAAATCTCTTATTCTTCTAAGGAGTCTATTTGCAATTCGTGGGGTTCCCCTTGACCGACGCGCGATCTCTAAAGCTGCATCTTCGTCTATTTCTATTTTCAATATTTTGGCTGATCTAATCACTATATTTTTAAGTTCTTCGGGATTATAAAATTCCAGTCTACAAATAACACCAAATCTTTCCCTTAAGGGCGAGGTAAGCAAGCCTGTTCGTGTTGTCGCACCTATTAGTGTAAATCGTGGGAGATTTAATTTAAGCGTCCGAGCACTTGGACCCTGCCCTATTATTATATCGAGCTGAAAGTCTTCCATGGCTGGATAAAGTATTTCCTCGACTACTCGTGGTAACCTGTGTATTTCGTCTATAAAAAGGATATCCAATTCCGAAAGATTCGTTAGAATTGCAGCGAGATCTCCAGGTCTTTCAAGAACAGGCCCCGAGGTCGATTTTATATTTACATTTAATTCGGCTGCTATGATGTGTGAAAGTGTTGTCTTACCAAGACCCGGTGGCCCATAAAAGAGAACATGATCAAGGGGTTCCTTTCTTTTTCCGGTAGCCTCTATAAATATTTTGAGGTTCTCTTTAATTTTCTCCTGCCCAATAAACTCATCAAAAGTTCTTGGTCTCAGTGTAAGTTCATAACCGAGTTCTTCGCTATTTTTTTCCGAAGATAATGCTGAATTTAAAATATCTTTATCAGGATTTTTCACTTGAATCTCCTGTTAAATATTTTAAAGATTCTTTTAAGAGATCTTCAATATTATCAAATCCTTTTTTATAGGCCTTTTCGAGAGATTCTTTCGCAACAGATTTTTTATATCCAAGATTGATAAGGGCGGAAAGTGTATCTTCATAAAGTTTATCTAAGTGTCCTACAGTTGAGGGAAGTTTTTCTTTAAGTTCGAGAATCAATCTATGTGCTGTTTTTTTACCAAGACCGGGTATTTTACAAAGCAACGCTACATCTTCTGTCTCAATAGCATTTATTAATTTATCATACGGAATTCCAGAAAGTATATTTAATGCCATTTTTGGTCCAATTCCTGATATACCGAGTAGGGCGACAAATATCTTCTTTTCATCATTCGATAAAAATCCATAAAGCTGTAAAGTATCTTGGCGAACATGAGTGTAAATATAAATAAAAATATCTTGTCCCTCTTCCGGCAAGGCAGATAAAGTATTTAAAGGGACATTAATATTGTAACCGACTCCGCCTGCTTCTATTATTATGTTGTATGGTTGTTTATAGATAAGTTTTCCTCTGAGAGAAGCTATCATTTTAAATTTATTTTATCCATAAAACTTATATTATTTAAATGACATAAAGCTAATGCAAGGGCGTCAGCACTATCTTCCGAGAGATTTTTTGCATCTTCAGAAATGGTACATGATTTTAATTTAAGAATCCTTTCTACCATGTCCTTGACCTGTTTTTTTTCTGCCTTCCCGTATCCCGTGACGGCTTTCTTTACCTCGAGGGAACTATATTCGTATACATTTAGACCTTCAGATGCAGCAGCAAGTAGTGCTATAGCTCTGGCGTGTCCGAGACATAGGGCAGCCTTTACGCTCTTTGCAAAAAACATGCTTTCTACCACCATCTGATCTGGTCTATAATCTCTTATAATTTTTACTAACACATCGTATAAAGTTTTAAGTCTAATGGACAGAGGATTATTTTTTGCCATTCTTATTTTGCCCGAAGCTATATATATAGGATTTGAAGAATCACCCGTAAAAGGGAAGACAGTTTTTATAATACCATATCCGCAGCTAATGCTACCCGGATCGACGCCGAGAATTTTAATCTCAAATGATTGCCTAAGGCTATTTTTTTCTTGGTACTTCAAATAGTATCTCTTCCACCATCTGACAAATGGTGTGCCCAATCGTTATGTGTGTTTCCTGGATACGAGGAGTATTATCCGAAGGTACTACGAAGGCATAATTTGCTTTAGACGCTAATTTTTCCCCTTTAATCCCGGTGAAGGCAATTGTAATTAATCTCTTTTTTTTTGCTACATCCATTGCTTTAAGGATATTCATAGAGCTACCGCTTGTGCTGAGTGCTATTACAACATCTCCTTCTTCTGCTATGGCTTTAAGCTGTTTGGCAAATATCTCAGAAAAATCGTAATCATTAGCAATAGAGGTCAATACCGCCATATCTGTATTGAGCGAGATGGCGGGGAGACCAGGCCTTTCTCTCTTGAATCTGTTTATGAATTCGGCAGCGATGTGGGACGAATCTGTAGCACTTCCTCCATTACCAAAGAGTATTAACTTTTTACCTTCGCTAAAAGCGTTAGCGATAATCTTAGATACCTCAAAGATCTTATCAACATTTGTTTCAGTAATAAAATCCTTTTTGACCTGGATACTTTCTTCAAAAGCCTTAAATATCTTTTCCTTCATAATCCAGAGTTGATATTTTTAAAATCTTGATTTTTATTTAGAGTATACAAATCAAGTTTTTATGTCAACTAGTTATTATCTCCACTTTTTTATTCTTGACAAGTGTGTATCTCCTTAATATAATTAAAAAAATTAAAGATGATAGAGAAATGACAAAAGCAGACTTAGTTGAGAAGATTTTTGAAAAGATAGGTCTTTCCAAGAAAGAAGCGCAGGAAATTATAGAGATAATCTTCGATGTGATGAAACAAACTTTCATCGAAGGTGAATCAATAAAGATTTCAGGCTTTGGAACATTTAATGTCAGACAGAAAATGTCGAGAAGGGGAAGAAATCCCAAGACAGGCGAGGACCTCGAAATAACACCACGAAAAGTGATAACTTTCAGGGCGAGTAACCAATTAAAGGCAGCCATGGAGAAAGGATATGTACAAGCAGGTACAGGAGAAGGCGAAACCTTATAAACCTTTTTCTGATAAACTTTTTTATAAGATTGGAGAGGTGAGCAAAATTGTTGATGTCGAGCCTTATGTATTAAGATATTGGGAAACAGAGTTTCCTTTTTTAAAACCAAGAAAGAGCAAGTCAGGGCAGCGGGTTTATGTTAAAAAGGATATAGAGACCTTACTTAAGATTAAAAGACTTTTATATCAAGAAAGATATACAATTGAGGGCGTCAGAAAAAAGCTTGGGTTCAGTTCAGTTACTAGTGAGTCTAAAGATGATCAGGTGTTGGATAAAAGAGATATAAAGCAACCACCTTCCCAAGTAATAGACCATATCAAAAAAAGGCTTAAAGAAATCCTGAGCCAACTTCGTTAAAAAATTACGAAAATCGGGGCGTGGCGCAGCCTGGTAGCGCACTCGCTTGGGGTGTGAGTGGTCGCCCGTTCAAATCGGGTCGCCCCGACCAATAAAATAGGGTTTTAATGTATAAATTTTTGAATCTTCTTGTTGAAACAATAGGATCTTTGGGATATCCAGGCATAATAATATTAATGTTTATAGAAAGCACTTTTATTCCTCTTCCTTCTGAGCTAGTTATTCCACCTGCTGGATATTTAATATCGAAGCAGAAGATGACGTGGACGGGTGTTATTCTGTCGGGAACTGTGGGTAGCCTACTTGGGGCACTTTTTAATTATTATATCGCAGTATATTTAGGTCGTCCATTTATACTTAGATACGGAAAATATTTTGGTATTACAGAGAAGAGGTTTAAAAAAGGTGAGTTATTCTTTCTTCGGCATGGTAATATTAGTACATTTATAGGGAGATTAATTTTGGGTGTAAGGCATTATATATCCTTTCCTGCAGGAATTGCTAAAATGAACTTAAAAAAATTCTGTTTTTATACGTCTTTGGGCGCAGCGATATGGGTAGGTATATTAGCCTACATTGGATATTTTGTTGGCAATAACCAAGAAAGGATATTACATGTTAGCAAACAATGGAGTTTCTATCTAATAGCGGGATGTGCTATCTTACTTGTTATATATGTATATATTAATAAAAGAAAAAAACTCCCCTAATTGCTTATCTTAGATTTAAACAGTCTTTTCTCCAGAGACAATTATATTGATCACAAACGCCATCTTTTGCTGTTCCATAGCATTCAAAATTACCTTCTGCTCGCTGAATCGCGCGAATAATTGAATCCTTTCTTTTAATTGCTCCAAGTTTTATACCCTTCGATTTAGCAAACTCTTTTATTTCTTTAATGGTCATGGGGAACCTCCTCTTACGATTATGACTAAAGAATATATCAAACTAAGGTATTATTTTCAAGCTTATATCAGATGCTTTAAAAGAGTGAGTAATAGCACCGATGGAGATAAAATCCACGCCCGTTTCTGCAATTTCCTTCACACTTTCGAGTGTTACCCCACCTGAAGCTTCAAGCATTATTTTCCCTTCAGATATTTTTACTGCCTCTTTCATCTCCTCAACTGACATATTGTCTAACATTACTACATCTGCCCCTGCGTTCATAGCCTCTAAAAGTTCTGAAATATTTTTGACCTCTATCTCTATTTTTGATAAATGGTGACTCCTTTTGGCAAGTTCTATTGCTTTTGAAATACTACCGACCGCTTTTATATGGTTATCTTTTATTAAGATCCCATCATAAAGCCCGAATCTGTGGTTTTCACCTCCGCCAATTTTAACCGCATATTTTTCCATAAATCTAAGGCATGGTGTTGTTTTTCGCGTATCCACAATCTTTGCTTTTGTACCTTTTACTTTTTCTACAAACATACTTGTAAGGGTAGCTACGCCTGAAAGTCTCTGAAGTATGTTCAAACTCACTCGTTCTCCTAATAAAATAGAACGAGTTTTTCCATATATTTCAGCAATTGTATCTCCACTTTTTACCCTGGCGCCATCCTTTAATGTGTAATTAAAAAGAATTGAACTGTCTATAAGTGAAAAAATCTTTTCTGCAAATGGAATGCCTGCAATAATAAAGTCCTCTTTAGCAATAAAGATGGCCTTTGATTTACTTTCTTCGGGTATTAGGAGCCTTGAAGTTATATCACCGAATCCAACATCTTCTTCGATAGCCCGAGAGAGGATATCAACTACATATGGAGGTATTTCCATTCTATTTCCGTTTAAAAAGTATCGTTAAGAGTCCCCAGATGCCCCCTAAAATAGCACCCAATGCAATTGCAGATTTGCAATCAAAGAGGGTAGTCATATTCCCTTCAATTTTATTTGACAAAACGAGAAAGGCGGTAGTATTTTCTGAGTTTATAGATTTCGATGCTATTAAGCCGACAGCGGAGCTATTAATGTTTGTCTGTTCTCTCGAAATCGATAGAGGAGTAAGAGAAAAATTTACTGTTAGATTGTCAGCTGCAGATATTGCATTAATACTTTGATTTACACTTACGTCTTTTCCTCTGAGAAAGACTGTAGCTCCTTGTGTTACTTCCACCTTTTCGCCGTCAACACTTAATGCACCTACTTGCTGAAGCTCGATATGGCCTCCCTCAACAGACCTGATGGTACTCTGTTTTATATTCACAAATTCACCTTCGATTAAATTCAGTTCACTTTTTTCTATCTTCCTATCTTCTTTTTGCATCTTTTACACCTCCGCATCTAAAAGCATTTTAATACTGCCTTCGATTCGCTCTTTAATCTTAATAAGTTCTTCATACCTTGATTTTTCTTTTTCCACAATCTCTTTTGGAGCCCTCTTGAGGAAATCTTCGTTTAGTAATTTTTTGTTCAATATAGCAATGGATTCTTCAATCTTTTTCTCATCTTTTTTAAGTCTATCTACTTCTGATTTAATATTCAAGACTCCTTTTAAAGGAATATATATTTCCATTGAGCTTTTAACTGATATAGCAGATTGTGGTGGTTTTTCAACTGCCTTTCCAATGGTTACACTTTCGGCTTTAGCAAGACCCTTTATATACTCGATATTTTCGATTAATATCTTCTCTGCAGTTTTAGAAAAAGTCTTTATAAATATTTTTAGCTTTGTTGAAGGTGGAATGTTCAATTCTCCTCTTATACTTCTTGCCCCGGTAACCGCTTCGATTATAAAAGACATCTCCTCTTCAGCCTTGTAGTTTCTTGGTAGGGATCTCGGGAAATCAGAGATCGTGATGCTCTCTTTATTTCCTGCAGGCTTATTTTTAAATGTTGACCAAAAGGGTTTGATCTTCTGCCATATTTCTTCTGTAACAAAAGGCATGAAGGGGTGTAGTAGCCTCAGGGAGGTGTCCAATACATAAAGGAGACACCATCTTACCCCATCTTGAGATTCTTTATTTTTCATCTCTATTTTTGAGAGTTCAATATACCAATCACAAAACTCATGCCATATAAACTGATAGATAGTGTTTGCTGCATCGTTGAATCTATAATCTTCAAGAGCCCTGTTAACATCATCGGTGGTTACCGCCAGTTTACTCAAAATCCATTTACTCGCTAGGTCCTTTGGTTTTAAATCTTTTTCAACGTATCCACTTTTTAATGTATTGGTAAATGTAATATTATCCTGTTCGCCATTTAAATTCATAAGTATAAATCGAGAAGCATTCCAAAGTTTATTTACAAAATGTCTATATCCTTCTACTCGATCTTCAGAAAATTTTATATCTCTTCCCTGAGCAGCAAAGGCTGCAAGAGTAAACCTGAAGGCGTCTGTACCGTAACTGTCCATCATTATCAGGGGATCTATCACATTACCCTTAGATTTTGACATCTTCTGTCCTTTTATATCTCTTATAAGAGCATGGATGTAAACGTCTTTGAAAGGTATATCACCCATAAATTTCAGGCCCATCATGATCATTCTTGCAACCCAAAAAAAGATAATATCAAATGCTGTAACGAGGACATTAGTAGGATAAAATGTTCTGAGGTCTTCTGTATCATCAGGCCAGCCAAGTGTTGAAAATGGCCACAATGCAGAGGAAAACCATGTATCGAGGACGTCCTCATCTTGTTGTATTTTTTCAGACCCGCAATATAGGCAAACTTCGGGATCGGTTCTGGATACAATAATTCCTTCTTTTTTCTTGCAGGTTTCGTTTTTCATCTCTTGACAATACCATACTGGAATTCTATGACCCCACCATATCTGGCGTGAAATACACCAGTCTTTTATATCTTCCATCCATGAAAAATAGATATTTTCCCATCCCTTCGGGATTATTCTGATCCTTTTTTCTTTCACTACTTTAATTGCATCTTTAGCCATTGATTGGACATTTACATACCACTGCAAGGTTAAAAGCGGTTCTGTGATTGTTTTACACCTATAACAATGTCCCACAGCGTGTTTATAAGGTTCTTCTTTTTCTATAAAATTAAGTTCTTTTAAGTCTTTAAGGACTATTTTCCTGCATTCATACCTTTCCATCCCAGCGTATTTAGCGCCAGCTTCTAATGTCATGTGGCCGTCTTTACCTATGACTGTGATGAATTCTAAAGGAGGATTTTGTCTTTTTGCGATAGCTTCGTCATTAAAGTCATGCGCTGGTGTAATCTTTACAGCACCAGTGCCGAAAGAAGGGTCAACTGAATTATCAGAAATAATCTTAATGGTACGGGTCGTCAAAGGAAGGTTTACTGTTTTGCCGACTAATTCTTTATATCTTTTATCATCAGGATTTACCGCCACAGCAGTGTCTCCCAACATTGTTTCAGGTCTTGTTGTGGCTACAGTGATATATTTACCTTTATTCTCAGAAAGCGGATATTTTATATAAATAAGTTTACCTTCTATTTCTTCATATTCGACTTCAAGATCTGAAAGGGCAGTTTGACACCGTGGGCACCAGTTTATAAGACGGTTCTCCCTATAAATGAGACCTTCTTCGTAAAGCCTGACAAAGACTTCTCTAACCGCTTTTGAGAGTCCTTCGTCGAGGGTAAATCTTTCACGACTCCAATCACATGATGCACCTAATCTTTTTAGCTGGTGTATAATTTTATTTCCGTATTCCGCCTTCCATTTCCAGACTCGCTCTATGAAAGCTTGGCGTCCGATTTTATGTCTATCAAGACCTTCAGATGCGAGCTGTTTTTCTACCACATTTTGTGTTGCTATTCCGGCATGGTCAGTTCCGGGCAACCAGAGTACTTTATAATTTAGCATTCGTTTCCAACGGGATAAAATATCCTGTAGAACAACATTTAGGGCATGTCCCATGTGAAGAGAACCTGTAATATTTGGTGGAGGAATTACCAAAGAGTAAGGTATACCTTTATTAGCTGGGTCTGGCGTAAAAAATCCTTTAGAGACCCAGAATTCATACCATTTTTCTTCGAGACCTTTTGGATTGAAGCTCTTCTCTAAAATTCTGACCTTATCCTCTCTATTTCCTTAGTGATCATATTTTCTGCAAGGTCAGGCACTGTTTCCCAGATTACCTTTTCGACCTCTTTAGTTAACGATTCGAGAGAGCCTTTCAGTATTTCCTTTAACATCTGCTCAACAAGGTCAGGTGTCACTTCCCACAGCACTTTTTCGATAGAATCTTTTAATAAAGGCATCAGTGATGAAATAATTGTATCCTTTAGATCAATCGATGATAATAATGAAGATAAACCTTCTTGAAGCTTTCTTTCAAAAAGTTCCTTAATTTCATCTTTTGAAAGGAGTTCTGTTTCTTTGATACTAATTTCTTCTTTTTTAAAATCACGTTTTTCTATAATTGAAGGTCTTATATCTTCAGTTCTTTGTTCTTCAGCTTCTAACTTAAGTTCTTCTTCTATTCCGACCATTTGCTCGGTGCTCGCAATGGATTCTTTTTCTTCTAAGTCTTCAATCTCAGCAAATTCAGGAATTTCTTCAAAACCCCACAAGTCTTCTTCTACAGATGCCTCTACTTCACTAACTTCTTCTGTAACTTGTGGTTCTTCATCATAAGTGGCGGATACCGTTAAAAGGGCATTAATTTTACTTATTAAATCTTGTGATTCGAATGGTTTTACTATAAAATCATCTGCCTTGACATTTTTTACAAGTTCTTCGTCTATGGGTTCAAAGGCACCTGTTAGCAGTATTACAGGTATATTATGTAAAGAAGGATCGTTTTTTATTTTCTCACAGAGTTTGTATCCGTTTAATTTAGGCATATCTATATCAGCAAGAATTATGTCAGGTTTATAAGAGGGTATAATAGAAAAAGCTTCCTCCCCATTACTGACTGCCTTTATTTCAAATCCTTCGTCAGCGAGTATAAGTTCGACAACTTTTTGTATCGTAATACTGTCATCTGCCAGGAGAAGTTTATATCCCATCATTCACCTCTTGGTTATCTTTTGAAGATTTTATTGGTAAGTTTTAAAAAAGTCAAGTACAATGATGGAGGCTTTTATCGTAAAGTTCTTTTTTGCTAAGTCCATATTCATCAGCAACCTTTTTGACAGCTTCCTTTCTACTAAATCCCTTTTTCATTAAAATTTTTATTTCCGATAGAATTCTTTCATCTATGATTTTTCCCACAGTTTGTTTACCCTCAATAATTATTACATACTCCCCTGCTATTTTATTTTTTTCGAGTTCTTTGATGATTTGCGAAATTTTCCCTCTGTAAATATGCTCATGAAGCTTTGTTATCTCCTTCGCAACAAAGCCCAGCCTGTCTCCGAAGATATTTTTAATATCATTTAAAGAATCAATAATACGGTGTGGAGCCTCATAAAAAATTAATGTTCTTTGTTCAAGAGAAAGATTTTTAAGAGAATTTTGCCGCTGTTTAGATTTTGAAGGTAAAAAACCTATGAATACAAACTCATTTGTAGATAGACCGGATATGGATAAGGCTGCAATTAACGCTGAAGGACCTGGAATAGCAACAGGCTGAAAACCTTCCGCTATCGCCTTTCTTACAATAATCGCTCCCGGATCAGAGATGCCTGGTGTTCCAGCATCACTAATTAAAGCGATTGATTCACCTCGCTTGAGTTTTTCTATCAGTATTTCAGATTTAACTTTTTCTTTCTCTTTCCAGTAGCTTATCATTGGTTTCGAAATATTGTAGTAATTTAACAATTTTAATGAATGGCGTGTGTCTTCAGCGGCTATCACATCAACGCTTTTAAGAATACGTAGCGCCCTCAAAGTTATATCTTCGAGATTACCTATTGGTGTTGAAACTATGTAAAGAGTGCCCCTCACTCTGTGTTGAGCAGTTTCCTGAGTCTTTTATCTATTTTTACAATCTCTTCAACATCATCTCCTGTCAGGTCCCAACTGTATTTACCGGTTGAAGTCCGTTTAAGCTTTATTTTTACTGGTTTTTTAGGTTTTATTTTTTGTATTTCAGGATTCTTTTTAAAGTCAAGACTTTTGTTATTTTCGGAATGTAAAGGGTCAAATATACTTATCGAGATATAAAAAAGCAACATTATAAAAATTGATATCAAAATCCGCTTTATTAATTCTTTTAACTTCATAGTTATTAAAATCCCTTATACTTATTAGTTATGGGAAAGCGTCTGTCTCTTCCGAATGCCCTCTCGGTTATTTTTATGCCAGGAGGTGATTGTCTTCTCTTATATTCACTTTTATCCACCATATTTATAACTTTTTTTACAGTCTCGCCTTCAAAGCCAAGTGATACTATTTCATTAAAACTTTTATCTTCTTCAATATAAGATTTTAATATTGGATCGAGTTCAGCATATGGGGGAAGGACATCTGTATCTCTTTGATTAGGCTTAAGCTCTGCAGAAGGTTCTTTAAGTATTATTCTTTCGGGTATTATTATACTACCTGCTTTATTATTTCTCCATCTACATAGTTCATATACCATTGTTTTCGGTACATCTTTTATTACCGCAAAACCTCCAGCCATATCACCATAAAGCGTTGCGTATCCTACACTCATTTCTGATTTATTGCCAGTGGTAAGGACAAGCCATCCAAATTTATTAGAAAATGCCATGAGTAAATTCCCTCTAATCCTTGCCTGAAGATTTTCTTCGGTTACATCCTCTGATAACCCCCTAAATTCATTTTTTAGCAATTGAAGATAACTTTGAAATATATCATTGATCGGAATTTCTATTAGCTTTATTCCGAGGTTTTTAGCAAGAGCATGGACATCTTCTCTACTTTCCTTTGATGTATACAGAGAAGGCATAAACAAACCTTTAACATTCTTTTTTCCAATGGCATCAACTGCGATTGTTGCAACAAGTGAAGAATCTATTCCTCCGCTTAAACCTATTATTACTCCTTTAAATCTGTTTTTATTGACATAATCATGTGTGCCAAGCAAAAGAGCCTTATAAACCTCTTCCAAGGTGTCTAAAACTTTAACATCTTTTTCTGGTTGAATTATTGTTGATTTAGCCGTTTTTCTAAAATGGGACTTTTCGACAGGTATTGTAATTATTTCATAAGCATCTTTCTTAAGTTTTATTACTTCTTGTCTTCTAAGTGGTGAGTGAAGCCTTTTTCTTGTTACACCATCGATTTCGAGATCAATAATAATTAAGTCTTCTTCAAATTGTTTGCCTCTCGCAAGTATTTTACCGTTTTCATCAATAATTAAACTATGTCCATCAAAAACGAGCTCGTCCTGACCACCAACCATATTTAGATAGGCTATTATTACAGCATTGTCTGATGCCCTTGTAGAAAGCATTTTTTCTCTAAAATTGCCCTTACCTATGTGATAGGGTGATGCATTTATATTTAAAATTATTTCAGCACCTGCAAGAGATTGTATTCTTGAAGGGCCTTCTGGATACCATATATCTTCACAAATATTAACACCTATTTTTAAACTGCCAAACTGGTATACAGGGCATCGCGTTCCTGCCTGAAAATAGCGATACTCGTCAAAAACTCCATAATTGGGAAGGTACATCTTGTGGTAGGAATCGATTAATCTTTTATTATAAATTATAGCAGCAGCATTATAAATGTCATCTTTTTTGTCAACAAAACCGACTACTGTCAGGATATTCTCAACATTTTTTTGAATTAAACTTAGAGCGGCAAGATTATCTTCAATAAATTCATTTTTTAAAAGAAGGTCTTCAGGTGGATAGCCGGTTATAGAAAGTTCGGGGAAGGCAATTAAATTGATACCCAGTTTTTTTGCTTTTTTTAAATAATCGAGAATCTTTAAAGTATTTTTTTCAATATCGCCAACGGTTGGGTTGATCTGTCCAAGTCCAATTCTTAATTTTTTCACATAAGCTCCGAAATAATTAGCATTAAATTTATTTATAGAACCTTGATTATTATAGCATTAGTAGAAGATTTCAACAAAAAATTTAAAATTATGATTAAAATAATTAATGGCTTACCTAATTTTAAGGATTATGATAAATGCTGTTTCTATAGCCATTGCTGTAAAGCTGATAGAGGGGATTACGTTCACTGGGGAATGGTGGGGCATGATCATAATAGGAGCGGTGTTCGGAATAGTAAATTCTTTGATAAAACCTTTTATTGCTTTTTTTACATTACCCCTTATCATATTTACGATGGGGCTTTTTACACTTGTTATCAATGCCCTGATGCTTATAATAACTGCAAAGCTTTCAAATCCTTTAAATCTTGGGCTTTATATAGATGGTTTTTGGTCTGCAGTAAAGGGTGCTTTGGTTGTTAGCATCGTAAGCATTTTACTCACATGGATAGCGGGTTTAAAGAAAATAAAAATATACAGGAACGAATGAACTTGAATAGTCGTGAGCTTTCTATATAAACTTCCTAATTTTTCGGCATAATTTTGTATGAAAAAAATAGTTATAAAAGCTGTACAAGAGGCACTTAAAAAGATGGGATTAGAGGGGTTCCCTCAGATAGAAATCGAGATTCCTCCTCGTGAAACAATGGGTGACCTTTCGACCCCAATTGCGTTATCTCTTTCGGCTAAATTAAAAAAACAGCCAAGAGTTATAGCTGAAGAGATTGTAGAGTCCATTTCAGATAAGACCTTTTTTAAAAAAATTGATATTGCTGGTCCTGGCTTTATCAATTTTTTATTCGATGAAAAGTGTTTATTTTTAGAAATAAAAACCTTGCTGGAAAAGAAGAGAGGTTATTTAAGAGAAAATTTAGGAAAAGGCAAAAAGGTGCAGATAGAATTTATAAGTGCAAATCCAACGGGGCCCCTTCATCTTGGTCATGGTAGAGGTGGTGCTACAGGTGCTGCTTTATCGAATCTTCTTGAAGCAGCAGGATACATAGTTGAGCGAGAATATTACATAAATGATGCAGGAAAACAGGTTAACTTGCTTGGTTTGTCAGTCTTTGCAAGCTATAAGAGATTGCTCGGGATAGAATATCCATACCCCGAAGATGGATATAAGGGTGAATATATAGAACAGATTGCAAGAGCAATCTTGAAAGAAAAGGGGGAAAAATTTAAAGAAGAAGATTTCGATAAAGTGGCAGATTTTTTTATTGAATATTCTTATAAAAAGATACTATCAGGAATAAAAGATGATCTAAAAGATTTCGGTATTACATTTGACACATGGCAAAGTGAAAGAGAACTTTACGAAAAGGGAGAAGTTGGAAAGGCTATTGAAGATCTGAGGTCAAGAGGCTATATTTACGAAAATGAAGGAGCAGTTTGGTTTAAATCAACAGCATTGGGAGATGACAAGGACAGGGTGATTATTAAAAGTAATGGTGAATATACATATTTTACTTCTGATATTGCATACCATAGAAAAAAAATAGAAAAATCATATGATCAATTGATAGATATATGGGGTGCTGATCATCATGGTTATATTCAAAGGATTAAGGCTGTTATTGAGGCTTTAGGTTACCCCGTAGAAAAATTAAAGATTTTACTCGTACAGATGGTTACTCTATTGAGAGGTGGTAAGCCAGTTCAGATGTCAAAACGGGCAGGAGAGTTTGTTACCCTAAGAGAGGTAATGGATGAAGTTGGTCCTGATATAACAAAATTTATTTTTCTTACAAGACGACCCGATAGTCATCTGGAATTCGACCTTGAGGTTGCTAAGACTCAATCGTCTGAGAATCCTGTCTTTTATGTGCAGTATGCAAATGCAAGAATAAATAGCATATTTAAATATTCGATAGAGCAGGGTATTAATCCTGATGATATATACGTTGCAAATCTTGAGTTATTATCAACGGAAGATGAATTAAGAATAATAAAGAAGATACTATTATATCCAATGATATTCGAAGGTGCGGTAATTTCTTACGAGCCACACAGAATTACATTTTTTTTACAGGATCTTTCAAGTATTTTTCATTCTTATTACAATAAGTATAGGATTGTTACGAATCAATCCGACTTAACATTGGCAAGGTTAGCACTCTGTGAAGCGGTCAGAACTGTATTAATAGAGGGGCTTCAAATCCTCGGAATCAGCACACCAGAAAGGATGTAATTGACTTTGTTTATAGTTTATTGTTATAAATAAATCCCTATGTTACAAAAAACTGAAAAGATATGGATGGATGGTAAGTTTGTGGACTGGGACGATGCGAAGGTTCATGTTTTAACACATACACTACATTACGGCCTTGGCATCTTCGAAGGAATACGTTGCTATGAAACTAAGAAAGGTCCTGCGATATTTAGACTCGATGAACACATTGACAGACTATTTAATTCAGCTCACATCTTTATGATTCAAATACCTTATTCAAAGGATGAAATAAAAACGGCGATAGTAGAAACTGTGAAGGTAAACAAGATAAAGGAGTGCTACATAAGGCCGCTCGTTTATATCGGAGATGGCGCCATGGGCTTATATCCAAAAGAGAACCCTATTAAAGTTTCTATTGCAGTTTGGCCATGGGGAACTTATCTTGGCGAATCGGGTATTATAAATGGAATTAGAGTAAAAACCTCATCTTTTATTAGAAATCATGTGAATTCGAATATGTCGAGAGGAAAGATATGCGGGTATTATGTCACTTCGCAGTTAGCTAAAAAAGAAGCCATTTCTTGCGGCTATGACGAAGCCCTTTTACTTGATACAGAGGGTTATGTTTCTGAAGGAAGCGGGGAGAATATTTTCATTGTTAGAAGCGGTGTTCTAAAAACTACACCTCTTACCTCTATCCTTGAAGGCATAACAAGAAACAGCATTATCCAGATAGCTACAGATGAGGGTATAGAAGTTTTAGAACAAAGATTTACAAGAGATGAGATTTATATTGCTGATGAAGCGTTCTTTACAGGCACGGCAGCCGAAGTAACACCTATACGGGAATTAGACGGAAGAATTATTGGTGATGGTTCTCCTGGTGTCCTGACGAAAAGACTTCAATCCATCTTTTTTGATGTCGTGAAAGGTAAAAATAAGAGATACGAATCATGGCTTACAAGGCTTTGAAGGTATAAATTAGGAATTTGTAACCCCAGAAAGTATGATTTTTTAACCCTGAATACAAACATTGCTCAAAGGAGATTTATTATATTGATTCTTCTCCAATTTAGCTGCTAAATAAGGATTGAAGGATTCAAGGGTTCAAGTGCTTATTTCCCTTTTGTTAATTTGTAAATATCTAAACATAGTTGATAAGACCTTTGCCAAACTTTTAAGTCTTTGTAATTCTTAAGCATTTCCCTCGAATCCTTAACCCCTCGAATCCTCATGATCTTACCAACTTTTTTGGAGATGATCCAGATTTTTTAAAATAGATTTCATTAGAATTAAAATATCCTATTCAACCCAATCAGCAATAAATATATCTGTTGCTCGAGGCCTTTTAGGATTTCTATTGGAAGCAAAGACAATCTTCTTTCCATCAGGAGAGAACATCGGAAATCCATCGAATACATTGTTGTAGGTAATTCTTTTTAAACCTGTACCATCCATATTTATAATGTAAAGTTCAAAGTTATGTCCAAATCTTTTTTTATCTGCTTTCCAATCATCCATATTACTTGAGAAGATAATTCGTTTTCCATCAGGATGCCACGAAGGGGCGAAATTAGTAGCACCATTTTTAAGGATTAATCTTTTATTTGAGCCGTCTGAATCCATAATCCATAAGTCAAGAGGCATGGGTATGATGTAATCGTTTTCCATGCATTGGCGCCACATTGATTTTTCGTCTTCGGTTTCAGGGTACCATGCTCGCCAGACGATTTTTTTTCCATCAGGTGAAAACCATGGACCGCCATCATACCCAACTCTATCAGTCAATCTTCTGATATTAGAACCGTCCGAATTCATAATATAAACATCGAAATCACCATCTCTTTTTGAACCAAAGACTATCTGTTTTCCATCTGAAGAAACGATTGGTTCTGCATCATATTCAGGATTATCTGTTATCTTAACCATGTTAGAGCCGTCAACATTAGCAACGAAGATGTCATACGGATAAAGAGGCCATATATGTCCGCTTATCGTTCCAGCATTAATATTTGGTTTTGGCGGGCATTCACCTTCTATATGGCTGGTGGACGCAAAAATTATCTTTTGATCGTCTGGGAAGAAAAAAGAGCACGTATGCGCTCCATGAGCAGGACTAACCATATGCTTTTCAGACCCATCTATGTTCATTATCCAGATCTTATCACACTCATATCCTCCTCGATTTGATTGAAAAATCAGTTTTTTGCCATCCCAGCTAAAATAAGCCTCTCCATTGTCTCCTTCGAAGGTTAGCTGAGTAACATTCTTCATATAAAGGTCATTAAAAGACCATTCTACATAATTAAAGGATTCTTTTCTGTTGAGGCATGCTGCAATCAAGACAAGTGGGAAAATAATTAACAAATTCCTAAATTTGTAAAGTTTCGGGTCAATCTTCTTTAACCACATAATTCTGAAATATTATATCACCAAATACAATTTTATTGATGTATTTTAAAGTTTTGATTGGAGATCTAAATATGATAGAGCCATCATCTTCTATCTCAGATATAATTCCCAAAGCAAGGCTTTCTTCATCTCTATTTAATCCGATGAGTGTTCCTTTAGGAAAATCAGTCGATTTTACCATATTTAGTGATTTACCCTTATAAAAGAATCTTGTTTTTTTCTGAAAGACTATAAATTCTTCAAGATTTTGCTTATTAAAATAATCCTCAAATTTCTTTTTTCTATAATTTATCCTTTCTTCTCGTCTTCTTGTCCTGACCAGAGGTGAAACCTTTAAGCGTCTTATACGAATAGAGTCGATCAACTCGAGTATATGCTCGAGTTCTTTCTCTCTTTGTAGTGCAATGATGTAGTCAGGTTTTATAGCATTGATTTTACTTATCTTTAGATTTTTACCTATTTCTCCCATAACAAGGCCAGAAGTATCTAAAAGTATGTATGGCGAATTTTCTTTGCCTATTGCTGTTATAAATTTTGTTGCTTTTATAATTAGAGAGATATTTGTCGCTGGATTTAATGTTCCTACATAAGACATTCGCTCAAAAGTAAAATCCTCAATATCCTTTTCGTTATGAAAAGTTTTCATACTGATGGTTCCGGGTAGGCCAAGGGTCGATTGACCTACATCGGAATCAACGAGAGAGACCGTTAATTTGTCTTCTACAAATCTTTTGCAGAGATATTTGGTAAGTGAAGATTTACCAGAATCTGTGCACCCAATAATGATAACGATACCTTCTATATTTTTGATTTCTTCGTAAAGTATTTCCCACTCACTTTCCGGTACTATCATAATTTTTTATAATATTGGTTCTTCTCCTATTTAGTTGCTAAAAAGGATTCAAGGATTCCAGGATCCGAGAA